>PPYF01672272.1_pt1 | contig 15266 bp, 10 predicted proteins | sample 1559871 | NCBI WGS metagenome assembly PPYF01 (sample SAMN08240021, study PRJNA423297) | Human gut metagenome, whole genome shotgun sequencing project. | reverse complement strand
CATTTTGGCAACGCAGATGCCGTGCCGCAGCCGCCGGAGCGGTGCTTAAGCCGTAAGGCGGGAATTGTGCGGTATTGCCCTATAATTCTATTCTATCGCCATTAAAGTTTTTCGCCAGGACTTTTTTCAAAAAGGCCGCCAATCTCCCGTAAATAAAACCTCACATCTTCGGGAAGATAATGCGGATGGTGGTGCCGGTGCCGACGGTGGATTCCAGATCAATGCGCGCACCGTGCAGAACAGCGATATGCTTGACAATGGCGAGCCCCAGGCCTGTTCCGCCGGTTGCCTTGGAGCGGGATTTGTCCACTCGGTAAAAGCGCTCAAACACGCGGCTCTGGCTGTCCTGTGGGATGCCGATGCCATTATCCTCCACGCAGAAATACGGGCAGCCGTCCGCATTGGTGCCGCAGCTCAGCTCCACATGGCCACCCGGCCGGTTGTAGCGGATGGCATTGTCGCACAGGTTGGTTACAAGCTCGGTCAACAGGTCGTGGCTGCCGCGCACCGTAACGGGCTGTACTTTGTATTGCAGCGTAATGTAGGCTTTGCGGGCGTTCACCGTCATGTTGGTGGCAACATCCTTGACCAGCACGCCAAGGTCCACCGGTACAAAATCGGCGGTGGAGCTGTTTTCCTGCTGCTTGCTCATGCCGTCCAGTTCCGAAAGCTGCAAAATATCCGATACCAGCGTGATCATGCGCTGGGCTTCCTTGTGGATACGGTGGCCAAAGGTGGGAATGTCCTCCTGTTTTGCCATGCCGTTTTCAATCAGCTCTGCATAGCCGGAAATGCTTGTCAGCGGGGTTTTCAGCTCGTGGCTGACATTAGCGGTAAACTCCCGGCGGATGGTCTCATTGTCCTCCCGCAGCTTGCGGTCAGACTGTACCGTGTGCGCCAGCGGGATCAGCTCCTCATACGGCACATTGGCCTCGATGCAGTCCAGGTGCTCCGCCATTCGGGTGATGGGCTGCACCAGATGCTTGGTAATGACCTGCGCCAGCACCAGCGCCAGAATGATGATAAGGATGCACCCGGCCACCAGAACGGGCAGCACGCGGTTGTAGCTGCTCCACATGTTGCTGGTTTCGTCCGCCAGCCGCAAAACGCTTCCGTCCGTCAGGCGCACGGCATAATAATGGGTGTCGTACCCAAGGGTTGCACTGCGGCGCACGCTGGCACCAGTGCCCTCTGCCATAGCCTGCTGGATCTCTGGGCGGTTGGCATGGTTGGGCAAGGTGCTGGGATCAGCAGTGGCAGAATCGTACAAAACGGTGCCATCCTGGGCCACAAGGGTCAGACGCAGGCCGTCTGCATACTGGGCCAGCTGCTCTGGCTGTGGGTCGGCAGAATGCTCATACCCCACCGCAATAGCTTCCACCGTGCGGGAAAGGTCGGTGTCAAACTGCTCGGCAAAAGCGTGCTGGAACAGCAGCGCTGCCCCCACCACGCTGAGCAGGAGGGACAAAATACCCACAGCCATCAAAGTGGTGCGCAACAGGTGAGCCATGCTGCGCGGCGCAGTGATGTGGGCGGTTTCGGCGGTATCAGGCATCTTCCCCGGCCTCCGTGCCCTTGGCGGACAGTTTGTACCCCACCTTGCGCACGGTGCAGATGGCGTCCCCGGCGTGGCCCAGCTTTTGGCGCAGGGTCCGCACGTGCATGTCAATGGTGCGGCTTTCCAACAGGTCGTCGGTATCCCACACGGCTTTCATGATGCGCTCGCGGGCCAGAACTTCTTCGGGATGCTCCAAAAAGAAATGCAGCAGCGAATATTCCTTAAAGGTCAGCTCCACCGGCTCACCGTCCACCGTAACGGTGCGGGCAACGTCATCCAGCGTGATGTCTCCAAACCGCAGGGTGGTGGTGCTGGCGGGTGCGGTGCTGGCGCGGCGCAGCACCGCCTTGACGCGGCTGATGAACTCCATAATGCCGAACGGCTTGCAGAGGTAATCGTCTGCACCGTGGTCCAGCCCTTTTACCACATCAATCTCGCTGGTTTTGGCTGTGACCATGATGACTGGTACGGTGCGGGTCGCGGCGGTCTCCCGCAGGCGGCCCAAAATCTGGTAGCCGTCCTCATCGGGCAGCATAACGTCCAGAATCACCAGGTCGGGCACGGTCTCCCGCACGGCAGCCCAGAAGGAAGCCCCGTCCTCAAACCCGCGGACGGTGTACTGGTTGGTTTGCAGAGCATACTGCTCCAGCTCACGGATGGATGCGTCATCTTCAACAATATAGATCATAAGATCCTCCAAACAAACAGGCCGAAACCTGCGATGTGCCACAGGTCCCGGCCCATTTTACAGGGGAAAGCCCTGCGATAATTATTTTTTCTGCTCCGGTGCAGCGGCAGTTCCGCTGGGGCCGGGCTCAAAGGTATAGCGGCCGCGGTAGCGCTCATAGCGCTTTTCAAAACTGGGGCTTTCACCGTTTTTGATGTGGTTCAGGTATTCATGGGTATCAAAGCGGTCCTCCGATACTTCAATCATGGCAACGGCAATGTTGGAGCAGTGGTCCGCAATGCGCTCATAGTTGGTCAGCAGATCATCCAGCACAAAACCGTACTCAATGGTGCAGGCGCCGGCCTGCAGGCGGGCAATATGGCGGGTTTTGACTTCGCGCACCAGGCCGTCCACAACCTGCTCCAGCGGCTCGATCTTGCCGGCGGCGTAACAGTCGTTCTTCTGGAACGCATCCACGGTGCGGTTCACGATATCCTGAACGGCGGCCTCCAGAACGGAAAGATCGTCGATCGCTTCGTGGCTGAAGTGGATGGATTTTTCCTGAATTTCCTGCCCGGCCTTGAGCAGGTTGACCGAGTGGTCAGAGATGCGCTCCAGGTCATTGATGGTGTGCAGCAGGGTGTTGATGGTGCGGTTGTCCTCGCGGGAAAGTGCCTTGGCACTCAGCTTGACCAGATAGGTACCCAGAACGTCCTCGTAATGGTCCACAGCGTCTTCCTTGCGGTTCACCTCGTCGGCAATGGCTTCATCCCACTTGTGGGTCAGGGACATGGCCTGCAGCAGGGAGGTGCGGCAGATCTCGGCCATATCGCCGCCGGTCAGCATAGCGCGGCCAACGGCAACGGACGGGGTGGAAAGCAGGCGTTCGTCCAGCAGGGAATGCTGCTCGCCCGCCTGATCCTTGCTGTCCGGCACGGTCAGGATGGCCAGCTTTTCCAGCACGCGGTTGAACGGCAGCAGGATGGCGGTGGTCACAATGTTGAATATCGTGTGCACAATGGCAATGCCAAAGGTGTTGGCGGTTTCGTTGTAGAACGAGAATCCCAACAGCGCATGCAGCCCGTAAAAACCGCACAGGAACACCAGCGTGCCGATGAGGTTAAAGTACAGATGAACAAATGCGGTGCGCTTAGCATTTTTGTTGGCACCGGCAGAGGAGATCAGCGCGGTAACGGTGGTGCCGATGTTCTGGCCCATGATGATGGGAACCGCCGCCGCATAGGTGACGGCACCGGTGGAGGTGAGGGCCTGCAAAATACCCACCGAAGCGGAGGAAGACTGCAGCACAGCCGTCAGCACGGCACCGGCCAGCACGCCCAGAACCGGGTTTTTGAAGCTCAGAAACAGGTCCATGAACCAGGGCTCATCGGCCAGAGGACTCATGGCGGTGGACATGGTGTTCATACCGGCCATCAGGACGGAAAAGCCCACCATGATCTTGCCCACGCCGCTGCGGCGGTCCTTATCCTTGCCCAGCATATAAAGGAAGATGCCGATAAAGCCAAGGATGGGGGCCCACGCGTTGGGGTTCAGCATCTGGATGGCGAAGGAATCACCCTCCAGGCCTGAAAGCGAGAGCAGCCAGCCGGTAACGGTGGTACCGATGTTGGCGCCCATGATGACGCCGATGGCCTGGTGCAGCTCCATCAGGCCGGAGTTGACAAAGCCGACCGCCATAACGGTGGTGGCACCGCTGGACTGGATCACTGCAGTGATGACCATGCCCAGCAGCAGCCCGCGCACCGGGCTGGCCGTCATTTTGGAAAGGATGCCTTGCAGTTTGCTGCCAGCGGTCTGCTCAAGGGCTTTGCCCATGAGGTCCATGCCGTAAAGGAACATGGCAATACCGCCCATCAGCGTGAACACATTAAAAATGCTCATACAGGGGGTTACACTTCCATTTCTCTTTTGTTATGTTTTCATTGTTGGGTGCAGCCGCACCCGGAGCAAAACCGAATCAAATCGTTTTGCACATGCCCACAATGGCACGATACCGTTACCTATTATAATAGAAAACAGGGCTTTATGAACACCAAAAGCCAGTAAAAGAATTGTAAAGACTATGTAAAATGTCGAATCAACGCAAGAAAACTGCTAAAATTGGCACATTGTAAAAATTTGGCGTATTGATTTTGGGCAACTTTACACAAACTTTGCAAAAGGAAAGTTTCCATTACCAAAGCTTTACCCGGATTGTACTGCACTATGGTCGATACTGGGAAAACAGCGCGGTACAATAAATACGCACTCAGGAAGAACGAATAGGAAAACACGAACCCCTGAGCGAATGTGTGAGATAGAATAACAGATACAATTAAGGGAGAAGAAAGTTTATGTTAAAGCGTAATGTTTCCGTTGCAGTTGCTGCTGCTCTGGCTCTCAGCCTGGCCGCCTGTGGTTCCAGCCCGGCATCCTCCGCTGCTTCCAGCGAAGCAGTTTCCAGCGAGGCCGTCTCCAGTGAGGCTGCTTCCAGTGAAGCCACTGCTGCACCGGCTGCCGGCGATTTCGATGTCGATCAGGACATCACCGTGATTTCCCGTGAGGATGGCTCCGGCACCCGCGGCGCTTTCATCGAGCTGACCGGTGTGGAAGCCAAGAACGATGCAGGTGAAAAGGTTGACAACACCACCGAGGCGGCTGCCATCCAGAGCTCCACCAACGGCGTTCTGACCGCTGTTTCCAACGATGAGACTGCAATCGGCTACATCAGCCTGGGTTCTCTGAACAATGATGTCAAGGCTGTCACCGTGGAAGGCGTTGCCCCCAGCGCTGACACCGTGAAGGATGGTACTTACACCCTGGCTCGTCCGTTCAACATCGTTACGAACGGCGAAGCTGCCGACCCCGTTGCCGTGGACTTCATTGCTTACTGCATGAGCACCGACGGTCAGGCCCTGGCCACCGAGGAAGGTTACATCGGCGATGTTGGCGCTGATTACACCAGCACCCAGCCCGCAGGCAAGATCGTGGTTGGCGGTTCCTCCTCTGTTTCCCCGCTGATGGAAAAACTGATCGAAGCGTATAAGACCGTGAACCCCAACGCAACCCTGGAACTCCAGACCACCGACTCCACCACCGGCGTTTCCGGCGCACTGGATGGCACCTACACCATCGGTATGGCCAGCCGTGAGCTGAAAGATTCTGAGGTTGAGGGCGGCGCAAAGGCGACTGTCTTGGCAAAGGATGGCATTGCTGTTATCGTCAGCAACGACAACCCCACTGATAACCTGACCGTTGACCAGATCAAAGGCATCTACACCGGCGAGCTGACCACCTGGGCAGACGTTCAGTAATCCCCCTTTCTAAAAAAAACGGCTGTTGCGGCGGCAAAAGGCGGCAACGGCCGTTTTTTGAAAGCCATCGGTATATAGTTCCTGAGCAAAGACAGGAGAGTATGGGAAAATGAAAACAACAACTTCGCACCTGAAAGAGATCGTCATGCAGGGTGTATTTACCGCCTGCGCGTGCATCTCCATTCTGGCTGTGGCGCTGATCTGCATCTTCTTATTTGCAAACGGCCTGCCCACCATTTTTGAGATCGGCCCCCTCAAGTTCCTGCTTGGCACCACCTGGAAACCCGGCAACAACCTGTACGGCATCCTGCCCATGATCCTGGGGAGCATCTATGTCACCGCAGGCGCGATCATTGTGGGGGTGCCCATTGGGCTGCTGACAGCCATCTATATGTCCCGCTTTGCATCGCCCCGTATCAACAAGGTGCTGTTGCCGGCGGTACAGCTGCTGGCCGGTATCCCCTCGGTCGTGTACGGCTTCTTCGGCATGATCGTTATGGTCCCGGCGGTGCAGGCTATGGTCAAATCGGACTTTTTCAAAACTGTGCTGCATGTGAAAAGCGGCAAGGGCATGAGCCTGTTTACCGCCAGCCTGCTGCTGGGCATCATGATTTTGCCCACCATCATCACGGTCAGCAAAACCAGCCTGGACGCTGTGCCCCAAAGCTATTACGAGGGCAGCCTGGCTCTGGGTGCTACCCATGAGCGCAGCGTGTTTTGCGCGGTGCTGCCCGCCGCCAAAAGCGGCGTAATGTCCGCTGTAATCCTGGGTGTTGGCCGCGCCATTGGCGAAACGATGGCCGTTGTGATGGTTGCCGGCAACCAGACCTGGATGCCCAAGGGCTTGTTCCAGGGGCTGCGCACGATGACCTCCAACATCGTCATCGAGATGGGTTACGCTGCAGACCTGCACCGCGAAGCGCTGATCGCAACCGGCGTTGTGCTGTTCGTTTTCATTCTGCTGATCAATCTCTGCTTTAGTTTGGTAAAGGGGGGCGAAAAGAATGGCTGATTTTGCTGCAACCGCCGGTAAAACCGATGATATGACCCACGCAAATGCGAAAATCGTTCCCCCCGCCCGCCACGAAAACCGCATGGCGGCCCGCGCGTATGCCCTTGTCATGCGCTGGCTGGTGCAGCTGGCGGCCCTGATTACCGTGGCGATCCTTGTGTTCCTGATCGGCTATATCCTGGTCAACGGTATTCCCAACCTCAAGCCGTCCCTGTTTGAGTGGACCTATAATTCCGACAACGTATCCCTGATGCCCGCGCTTATCAATACCATTCTGATGACGGCGTTCTCGCTGGCTATTGCCACACCGCTGGGCATTTTTGCTGCGGTCTGGCTGGTGGAATACGCCAAACGCGGCAGCAAGCTGGTCAAGGTGGTGCGCATCACCACCGAAACGCTGCAGGGCATCCCCTCCATCGTATACGGTCTGTTCGGTATGCTGTTCTTTGTCATGCAGCTCAAATGGGGCTACAGCCTGATCGCCGGTGCCTTCACGCTGGCCATCATGGTGCTGCCGGTCATCATGCGCACCACCGAGGAAGCGCTGCTTGCAGTGCCGGATTCTTACCGCGAGGGCAGCTTTGGCCTGGGGGCCGGCAAGCTGCGCACCGTATTCACCATTGTGCTGCCCAGCGCCATGCCGGGCATCCTGTCCGGCGTGATTTTGGCAACGGGCCGCATTGTAGGCGAAACCGCGGCCCTGATCTACACGGCCAGCACCGTTGCCGCCGTGCCCGCCAGCGTGTTCAGCTCCACCCGTACCCTTGCCACCCATATGTATCTGCTTTCCAGCGAGGGCCTGCATATCAATGAAACCTACGGCACTGCCGTGGTGCTGTTGATCCTGGTGCTGCTCATCAACAGCCTGTCCAGCTTTATTGCCGGCCGCCTTGCCAAAAAGTAATGCCGAAAGGAACTGCATGATGAATAAATTCGAAGTTAAAAACATGGACCTGTATTACGGCAGCTTCCATGCACTGAAAAATATCAATATTGCCATCCCCGAAAAAGAGATCACGGCGTTCATCGGTCCTTCCGGCTGCGGCAAGTCTACTTTCCTGAAGAGCCTGAACCGCATGAACGACCTGGTGGAAGGCTGCCGCATTTCCGGCGATATCCTGCTGGACGGTGTGGATATCTATAAGGATAAGATGGATGTCAATGTGCTGCGCAAGCGGGTTGGCATGGTGTTCCAGAAGCCCAACCCCTTCCCGATGAGCATTTACGATAATATCGCCTACGGTCCCCGCACCCACGGTGTGCGCAGTAAGGCGCAGCTGGATGAAATTGTGGAAAAAAGCCTGCGCGGCGCTGCCATCTGGGACGAAGTGAAGGACCGCCTGAACAAAAGCGCGCTGGGCATGTCCGGCGGCCAGCAGCAGCGTTTGTGCATTGCCCGCGCCCTGGCGGTGGAGCCGGAAGTTCTGCTGATGGACGAACCGACCTCCGCCCTGGACCCCATCTCCACCTCCAAGGTGGAAGAGCTGGCTCTGGAATTAAAGGACCGCTACACCATCGTAATCGTGACCCATAACATGCAGCAGGCCGCCCGTATTTCAGATAAGACGGCGTTCTTCCTGCTGGGTGAGCTGGTGGAAATGGGCGATACGGAACGCCTGTTCTCCACCCCTGTGGACAAGCGCACGGAAGATTATATTTCCGGCCGTTTTGGTTGATCGGAGGAGCAATACCATGCCTAGTGTGCGTAAATCTTATGATGAAGAGCTTTTGCAGCTGGATACCTTGCTGGCCCGCATGGGTCACGAAGCCGGTGCCGCCATTGAAAGCGCACTGACTGCCCTGCGCAATGATGATATTGAACTGGCCCGCAGCGTGGTTGCGCGGGACAGCCAGATCGACGCAAGCGAACACGAGATCGAACACCGCTGCCTGCAGCTGCTGCTGCGCCAGCAGCCGGTGGCTTCGGATCTGCGCAAGGTCAGTACAGCCCTGAAAATGGTAACGGATGTGGAGCGCATCGGCGACCAGGCCAGCGATATTGCGGAGCTGGTGCTGCACCTGCACGCCAAATCCACCGATGCCGTGGGCGTGCTGGAAGATATCCTGAAAATGGGCGATGATGTGCTGAAGATGGTCAAACGCTCCATTGCCGCCTATGTGCAGGTGGACCTTGCCGCCGCCGCGGAAGTGATCGCCCATGATGATGTCATCGACGCCGCGTTCAGGCGCATCGGCAGCGAAATTGCCCAGTACATTGCCGCCCACCCCACCGAAGCAGAGACCGCGCTGGATCTGTTTATGGTGACTTTTGGCAACGCAGATGCCGTGCCGCAGCCGCCGGAGCGGTGCTTAAGCCGTCAGGCGGGAATTGTGCGGTATTGCCTTGAATTTTCAGGTACACCCAATAACATTGCCATTCTCTTTTTTATGTTTTCCTATACCGCACCAAAGGGCCAGCACTGCACGCTGGCCCTTTGGTGTTTTTATGTGTAGACTGCTGGGAATGAAACCTGGCAGAAAAGTGGAAGAAGCAATGCAGAGTGTGTTATACTGGAAAGGACAAATCGAAAACGGCTGCACAATATGAGCACTGCGATGAGATTTTGAAAGAAAAGACCGCACACCTCTTTATAACCCAAAAGCCCAAAGCGGCACGGTTCACTTAACCGGCAGCTTTGGGCTTTGCTGTTTTATCAGAGAAAAAATTACGCGCTTACATCTTCAAACTGGCTGTTGTACAAATCGGCGTAGAACCCGCCAGCGGCCAACAGGTCGTCGTGGGTGCCCTGCTCCACAATGTCACCATCCCGCATGACTAAAATCAGGTCGGCGTCCTTGATGGTGGAAAGCCGGTGGGCAATCACAAAGCTGGTGCGGCCGCGCATCAGGTTGTCCATGGCGGTCTGGATGCGCTGTTCGGTGCGGGTGTCCACACTGCTGGTGGCTTCGTCCAAAATCAAAATTTTGTTGTCTGCCAGAATGGCGCGGGCAATCGTCAGCAGCTGTTTCTGGCCCTGGCTCACGTTGGAAGCATCCTCGTTCAACTCCATCTGGTAGCCGCCGGGCAGCGTGCGGATAAAGTGGTCGGCACAGGCGGCCTTGGCGGCGGCGATGACTTCCTCATCGGTGGCATCCAGGCGGCCATAGCGGATGTTTTCCATAATGGTGCCCTGGAACAGCCAGGTATCCTGCAATACCATGCCAAAGCCTTCGCGCAGGGCGCTGCGGTCAAAGTCCTTTACGTTGTGGCCGTCCAGCGTAATGGCGCCGGAGTTGACATCGTAAAAGCGCATCAGCAGCTTGACCATGGTGGTTTTGCCTGCGCCGGTGGGGCCGACAATGGCAACTTTCTGGCCGGGTTTTACATCGCAGCTGAAATCCCGGATAACAGTCTTTTCCGGCGTGTAGCCAAACTTGACATGGTCAAAGGTGACCTGGCCGTCAATGCAGGCGGGGTCTGCCCGGCGGGCGGGGTCAGCGTTCTGTTCTTCTTCCGGCTCACCCAAAAATTCAAACACGCGCTCCGAAGCCGCCGCCATACTTTGCAGCATGTTGCTGACCTGGGCCAGCTGCTGGATGGGCTGGGTGAAGTTGCGCACATACTGGATGAACGCTTGGATGTCACCAATGGTGATGATGCCGCGCGCGGCAAAAATGCTGCCGGAAACGGCCACTGCTACATAGCCCAGGTTGCCCACAAAGGTCATGATGGGCTGCATCAGGCCGGAAAGGAACTGGCTTTTCCAGGCGGATTCAAACAGGCGGTTGTTGGCTTCGTCAAAATCATTCAGAACGGCATCTTCGCGGTTGAACGCTTTGACCACATTGTGGCCGGAATATACTTCCTCCACCTGGCCGTTCACGGAGCCCAGAACTTTTTGCTGGGCGCGGAAATATTTCTGGCTGAACCTGACCACCAACAGCACCAGCGCCATCGAGACCGGCAGGATCAAAATGGCAATCAGCGTCATCGTGGGGCTGATGGTCAGCATCATGATGAGCACGCCGATCATGGTGGTAATGCTGGTGATCAGCTGGGTAATGCTCTGGTTCAGGCTCTGGCCCAGGGTGTCCACATCGTTGGTAATGCGGGAAAGTACCTCGCCCACGGTGCGCTTTTCAAAATAGGCAAGGGGCAGGCGGTTGATCTTTTCGCTGATCTGGCGGCGGAAGTCATAACACATCTTCTGCGAAAGCCCGCTCATGATCCAGCTCTGGCAGAAACTGAACGCAGCGGAAACCAGATACATGACCAGCAGGATCAGCAGGATTTTGCCGATATAGCCAAAGTCAATGCTGCCGGTGCCCCGCAGCTTGGCCACCCAGCCGGTGGCCAGGGCAGTGGTGGCTTTGGCCAGCACCTTGGGGCCTGCAATATTAAAAATCGTGGAAAGAACGGCAAAAACAATCACGCCAATCAGGCGGAACTTGTAGTGCCCCAGCTCTGCCAGCAGGCTGCGCATGGTGCCCTTAAAGTCTTTTGCCTTTTGGGTCGTCATTCGTCCGGGATGCGGCATCAGGCTTCCCCTCCTTTCAGGTCCAGCTCTTTGTTGCTCAGCTGGCTGCGGGCAATTTCCTGGTAAGCCGGGCAGCTTTCCATCAGCTGGGCGTGGGTGCCCTTGCCCACAATGCGGCCATCTTCCAGAACCAGAATCTGGTTGGCGTGCAGCACAGTGGAAATGCGCTGTGCCACAATAATCACGGTGGCGTCGCCGGTTTCGGCTTTCAGCGCGCGGCGCAGGGCAACATCAGTCTTGTAGTCCAGCGCGGAGAAGCTGTCATCAAACAGGTAGATCTTCGGGTGTTTGGCAATGGCGCGGGCGATGGAAAGCCGCTGCTTCTGCCCGCCGGAAACGTTGGTGCCGCCCTGGGCAATGGGGCTTTCGTACCCCTCCGGCTTGGCGGAGATGAACTCTTCCGCCTGGGCAATGCGGGCGGCGGTGCGCACATCGGCATCGGTGATATTCTCGCCGCCGAATTTCAGGTTGGAATCAATCGTGCCGCTGAACAGTACGCCCTTTTGCGGCACATAACCCAAAAGGCCGCGCAGGGTGCTCTGTGGCATCTGGCGCACATCCACGCCGTCTACCGTCACGCTGCCGCCGGTCACATCATAAAAACGGGTGATCAAATGCAGCAAACTGGTTTTGCCGCAGCCGGTGGAGCCGATAATGGCTGTGGTCTGGCCGGGTTTGGCGACAAAATCAATATCGTGCAGGGCGTCCTCGCTGGAGCCGGGGTAGGTAAAGTTGACGTGATGGAATGCGACTTCGCCGTTCCAGTGGTGCTGATTGAGGTCAGCGGGGATGGCTTCCGGCACCGGGTCATGGATGGCCGGCTCGGTGGTCAGCACTTCGTCAATGCGGTCCGCGGCAACGCCGGCACGGGGCAGCATCACGGCAACCATCGTCAGCATCAGGAAGGACATCACGATCTGCATCGTGTAGGTGATAAAGGCGATCATGCTGCCCACCTGCATGGTGCCGGCATCAATCTGTTTGCCGCCGAACCAGACGATCAGCAGGGAAGTGCCGTTCATAATCAGGGTCATAAAGGGCATCATGGCGGCCATTACCCGGTTGGTGAACAGCTGGGTGCGCATCAGGTCGGTGTTGGCGGCGTCAAAGCGCGCTTCCTCGTGCTGTTCGCGGCTGAATGCGCGGATGGGCATAATGCCGGTCAAAATCTCGCGGGATACCAGGTTCAGCCGGTCCACCAGCTTTTGCATGATCCTGAACTTGGGCATGGCAAACTGCATCAATACCGTAATCAGCGCCAGCAGCAAAGCGACGGCCAGCACAATGATCCAGGTCAGGCTGGAACCCGCCTGCGCCACATGGATGATGCCGCCAATGCCAAGGATGGGGGCATACGCCACCATGCGCAGCAAAATTACGCAGGTCATCTGGATCTGCTGTACATCGTTGGTGGTGCGGGTGATGAGGGATGCGGTGGAAAACTTGTCCGTTTCAGAGGCAGAAAAGCTGACCACCCGGCGGAACACACCGCGGCGCAGATCCCGTGCAATGGCAGCCGCCACGCGGGAAGCAAGCAGCCCCACCAGAACCGCGGCGGCAACCATCAACAGGGTCAGCCCCAGCATCCGGCCGCCGGTCTGCATCAGGTAGTTCATCTGTACCGCATCGCTGATGCCAAGGGCCTGATATTCCAGCCCCACCAGCAGCACTGCCTGGGCTGAAAGCCCGCTCAGCTCACTTTCGCCGGCCTGACCCATGGCTGCGGCCAGCTGGGCCTGTACGGCATCCCGGCTGAAACCGGGCATCTGGGTCATGGCCGCAAACTGGGCGGTAACGATATCCAGCGCGGCGGCATCCGGGGCGTTGCCCTCCCCGGCTGCCTGAGCGGAAGCCAGATAGAGCACAATATCCGGGGTGGAAAATACCTCCGCCAGCGTATCCCGGTCCGCATCGGCCCGCAGCAGGCGGACCGTATAGGGGGATGCGAGCTTTTTCTGTAAGCTGGTAGCGGAGGAGAGTGCGTTGTCGGTGCCGCCCGGCTGGGTGTAAGCGGCTTCCACCGCGGCGGCGTCCGCGTCCGTCATCAGCAGCTCCAGCACCTGCAGGGTGGAATCCCGCACTACTTCTGGCACAGCGTCCGCAATGCCGGACTGTTGGATGCCGGTATCCACAATTTTGCTGGTGTAGTCCGGCAGGGTCAAATCGCCGTATGCCTGCACCAACAGCAGGGCAATAATAACAAGGCAGGCCGCCCAGTGTTTGGCCAGATGTTTGAAAATTTTTGTCATGGCATCTTCTCCTTTTCGGCCAGCAGCTTTTCGTTCTGGCGCTCAATGGCCTGCAGCAGGGTTTCGGCATCCTTTGCAAACTGCTGGCAAAATTCTTCGCCCAGGTCATCCATAATGCCGGTGATGTAATCATTCAGACGGCTTTCGCAGATCAGGCGGGATTCCTCCCCTTTTGGGGTGATGCGCACCAGAGTGCGGCGGCGGTCATTGGGATCGGTCTGGCGCTGGGCCAGGCCATCCTGCTCCAGTGTGCGCAGTCCGCGGGAAATCGCCGGCAGCGGCTGCTTGAAAATCTCCGCCAGGTCCGAAACATACACGGCACCATCCTGGCCGCGCACCTCAATGGCGTGGTTCAGCCCTTCCAGAATGCCAAGATGCAGCTTGGGGGCGTTGGCAAGGCTTAAAGACGCCCCGCGGCGCACAGACTTTTTCAGCCGGTCAAGATAGCGCATCACGGCTTTGCTGCGCTGGTCACCAATATGTCCCTCCATAAAGGTTCTCCTTTCTGTTGCTATATGTAAATAGTTGGCATATGTTAAGCATATGGAAACAGTATAGCCCCGCAGCCGAAAAAAAGCAACGGCTGCGGGGCTGTGTTTTAAATTTGTTTACAAACTACTTATAAATCAAAGTCACCGGTAAACAGCTGCACCCAGTAGGGGTGGCCATCCACCATGGTGTAGCCAACGCCGATGCAGTCAAAGTTTTCGCTCAGAATGTTGGCGCGGTGGCCGGAGCTGTTCATCCAGTCGTTCATCACGATCTCCGGGGTTCTCTGGCCCATGGCAATGTTTTCGCCGGCATAGCCATAGTCAATGCCCAGGTGCCACAAAATGGTAAAGCATTCAGAACCGTTGGGGCGGGTGTGGCTGTATCGCTGGGAAAGCTCCTTGGCGCGGGCTGCTGCGGCAACCATCAGACGGTCGTCCTTGACCAGGGGCTGCAGCCCGCGGGAGGTGCGCTCCTGGTTGACCAGCTCGATCACGTGGTCTGCCATGGCTTCCTCGCTGGTCGTAATGCTTGCCTGCATCACGCCGGTATCAACATCAAAAAGGTACAGATTGCCGTCGATCGTCACAATGCCTTTGGCCATGGTGCCGTACACCTGGTCAAAGTAATAGGTGCCGTCATTGTTGGTATCCCAGCCTTTTACCATGTGGCCGTTGGCATCATACCGCACCCACTTGCCGGTGCCGTCTGCGTTTTCGGCCCAGTCGCCGGCTTCGGATTCCTGGTATACATCCTTGCTGACGGCTTTTGCACCCTGCTGCACGTTATCCAGCCAGTACCAGGCATCGGAGGCCGGATCATAGATTTCTTTGCCGCGGTAGGCTGCATTATTGGGATCATAACCCTGGCGCTTGCCAGCCTCGTACCAGTAATCTTTGCCGTCCATGCTGTGCCACATCAGGTTGCAGCCAATGCCGGTGGTGGTATCAAAGCTGCAGGGCAGGTTGTCCACCACAATATCGCCCTTGGCCATGGCGCCGGTGATCAGGTCAAAGTAATAGGTGCCGTCATCGTTGGTATCCCAACCTTTAATCATATGGCCGTTTGCATCGTAGCGCACCCATTTGCCGCCGTTGGATTCCTGGTAAACATCCTTGCTGACGGCTTTTGCGCCGCCCTGGTTGGCGTCCAGCCAGTACCAGGCGTCGGAATCAGGGTCGTAAATCTCTTTGCCGCGGCCGGTGGTACCCTGTTTCACGCCGTTCTCGTACCAGTAATCCTTGCCGTTCACGGTTTTCCAACCGGTGTAGGTGGAAACACTGTCGGCGGTTTCCGGCGTGGCGGTCTCTTCCGCCAAAGCGGGCAGTGCAGCAGCACTGCACAGCAATACGGCGGTCAGAACGGCCGCGCAGCGAAAACGAAATTGCATGGGATATTCCTCCTGCATGTACTTCTTTTATAAGGCAATACCGCACAATTCCCGCCTAACGGCTCAAGCACCGCTCCGGCGGCTGCGGCACGGCATCTGCGTTGCCAAA
>PPYF01507219.1_pt1 | contig 15270 bp, 12 predicted proteins | sample 1559871 | NCBI WGS metagenome assembly PPYF01 (sample SAMN08240021, study PRJNA423297) | Human gut metagenome, whole genome shotgun sequencing project. | reverse complement strand
TTCTCCGCTTTCTTTTCCCAAACATATTCCTTGTTTTTATTGATATAAGCCAATTGCTCTTCCGAGAACTGAAGCTCGTCATCATCCCCACAAGAAGTAAAACCCACCATCATGATCGCTAAGAGTGACCATACATACTTAGAAAGTGCTTTCATTCTGATCCGTATAAAATTAAATTACGATTATTCTTGATTTCCGAGGCGCGAATATACAAATCCATTTTGTTATATCAACTAACTTTCCGTTCTTTGCATAAATATAATAGTAACCAACTAATACAACATGAAACTAAATAAACTAATAGCGATCGCCGCGATCAGCCTTCTGTCGGGAGGTGTATGCATGGCACAAAAAGCGTTGAATCTTGAGGATATCGTAGCCGGTAACGTGATACAGACAAAAGGCATCGGAAGCATGACTTGGCTGAAAGACGGTGAACGTTATAGCCGCTTGGAAAATAATAAGCAAACCGGAGGTACGGATATCGTGGCCTATAAAGCGAAAGATAACTCCCGGGAAGTCATTATCCCCTCATCCCTATTGACAGACAAATCCACGGGAAAGCCGATTCCCGTACGCAGCATCTCTTGGAGCGCGGATAATGAGAAAGTCTTGATTTATAACAACACCCAACGGGTATGGCGTTATGATACCCGGGGTGATTATTGGGTATTAAACCTAAAAGACGGCGCTTTACGCCAATTAGGAAAAGGAATGCCGGAATCCTCCATGATGTTCGCGAAATTCTCTCCGGATGGTACACGGGTGGCTTATGTTTCCAACAATAATATATATGTAGAAGATATAGACTCTGGAAAGATCATCCAGCTGACGAAAGACGGAAGCAATACGATCGTAAACGGAACCTTCGATTGGGTATATGAGGAGGAGTTCAGTTGCCGGGACGGTTTCCGCTGGAGTCCGGACGGAAAGTATATCGCCTATTGGCAAAGCGATACGAAAGGAACGGGAGTGTTCGACATTATTAATAATGTAGACTCCATCTACGCGAAGGTAATCCATTTCCCATATCCCAAGGCAGGAACCACCAATTCGGCCGTAAAAGTCGGCTACGTTTCCTCTACCGGCGGGAATACCACTTGGATCGCCATACCCGGAGATCCCCGGAATAATTACCTGCCCCGTATGGAGTTTATCCCCGGAAGCGACGAGTTGTTCATACAGCAACTAAACCGCCCGCAGAATACCAATAAGGTATGGATCGCCAAGATATCCGATAACTCGCTGAACAATATCTTCACCGATACGGACGCCGCGTGGCTGAACACGAACGATGACGTGCAATGGTTAAAGGACAACCGCTATTTCACATGGGAAAGCGAGCGTAGCGGCTGGCGGCATTTATACCGGATAAGCCGTGACGGAAAAGAGATTCAACCGATCACCAAAGGGGATTTTGATTATATCTCGCCGGTAGGAACCGATCAGCAAAAGGGCTGGGTCTATTTCATCGCCTCTCCGGATAATTTCACGCAACGTTATTTATACCGGGCTAAAGTATTCGGCAATGGGGAAGTGGAACGTGTAAGCCCCATGGAGCAATCCGGACAGCACCGCTACAATATGTCGCCTACCGGCAAATGGGCCGTACATACGTATAGTAACGCCTCCACCCCATCCGTTATCGACATGGTTTCTTTCCCGAAACATCAATCCGTACGCATGCTTGAGGATAATGCCCAAGCCAAAGAGCAATACGCCGCCCTAGGATTAAACCCGAAAGAATTTATCAAGGTAAAGTCCGGCAATCTTGCCTTGGACGCTTGGATGATAAAGCCCGTCCATTTCGACGCGTCCAAGAAATACCCGGTTATCATAGAGGTGTACGGCGAGCCGGCGAGCGCCACCGTACAAGATGTATGGGGCAACGGTGATTTGTGGCAACAATATATGGCCAACCAAGGTTATATCGTGGTAAGTATCGAGAACCGGGGCGCGAATACTCCCCGAGGACGTGAATGGCGTAAATGTATTTACGGGGAAGTGGGAACTTTCTCCGCCGAGGATCAAAGCAGGGGTATTTTAGATATGGCCCGTCAATATCCGTTTATCGATGCCAACCGGATCGGTATCACCGGATGGAGTGGTGGCGGCAGTCAGACCTTGAACTGTATGTTCCGTTATCCGAAAGTATTCCATACGGGCATAGCGATCGCTTTTGTTGCCGACCAGCGTTTATACGACACGATCTATCAAGAACGCTATATGAATACTCCGCAGAACAATCCGGAAGGCTACCGAAAAGGTTCCCCGATCACGTACGCCGAGGGATTGGAAGGTAATCTGCTGCTTATTCACGGCACGGGAGATGATAACGTACATTACCAGAATTGCGAGATGCTGGTAAACAAGCTGGTAAAGAACGGAAAAATGTTTACGCAAATCAGTTACCCGATGCGCAGCCACGGCATTAACGAAGGGGAAGGAACGACTCTTCACCTACGTAAGACCATGGCTAAATACTGGCTGGATCATCTTCCGGCTGGTGGTAAATAGTTAATTCCACGATTCAATGAAACAATTCTTTTTGCGATTAGTGATCTTGGCGGGAATCAGTTTCCTGCCAATGGTATCCAATGCCCAGTTAAGGGAAAAGGCCGAAGAGCTATTGTCTACCACGTTGGGTAATGAACCGGAGGAGCTTTCCTCAACCGATTCGCTCTCGCCCGACGAGCGGCACCGCCAGGATTCCATCAAGATGCAAGAGCTGGCTCTCCAGTTGCAGGAGATGAAGCTAAACGAGATCTTGCTGAAAGACGAGTTGGAAAGCACGAGAAACAGCAACGCCACCGCCGACTCCCTAAAAAGGGCCGGGCAACGAAACCGTATCGATTCCCTCAGGGCGCTGACTCCCGGCGTACCCGTTGTAGTAGAGGGCGATACCTTATTTCACCTTTACGCCAAACGTGGAGGTCGTACCCCGGTAGACCGGGCTGAGGATATCCTCAATATCATGGAGAAGATCGGGACTTCGCATTCCTTAAAGAAAGATTCCATCTATATCTACGACAGCGAATACGTAACGGACATCATGTACGGAGATAAGGTTATCCTAAGTATCACCGATCAAGATGCCTTATGGCAAAACCTCAGTCGCATCGCCCTCGCGGAACAATATCAACCGATTATCAAGAATAAGATACAGGAGCTGAGAGAGCAACACGGCATCTTGCAGATAGCGAAGCGGGTATTACTGTTCATCCTCGTAATTATCATCCAATATTTCCTGTTTAAGCTGACCAACTACTTGTTTAAGAAACTACGCAGGAAAATTATCTGGCTAAAGCAAAACCGGCTGAGATCCATCACGATCCGGGATTACGAATTCCTCAACACGCATCGTCAGGGACGTGTATTGATGTTCTTCACCAACGTGATACGATGGGTCGTGTTACTTATCCAACTAACCATCAGCGTACCGATCCTTTTCGCCATCTTCCCGCAAACGGAAGACCTGGCGCTGAAGATATTCTCTTATTTGCTGGAGCCGGTAAAGATGATCTTTAAGTCGGTCGCTTCCTATATACCGAACCTGTTTATCATCTTGGTGATTTACTACTGTATCAAATACATCGTAAAGGGAATCCAATATATAGCCAACGAGATAGAGAGCGAGAACCTGAAAATATCGGGATTCTATCCGGACTGGGCCCAGCCTACGTTTAATATCATCCGTTTCCTGCTATACGCCTTCATGATCGCCATGATTTATCCCTATCTGCCGGGATCGGACTCGGGGGTATTCCAAGGCATATCCGTATTTGTCGGTTTGATCATATCGTTGGGTTCCAGTACGGTGATCGGAAATATCATCGCCGGGTTGGTTATTACTTATATGAGGCCTTTTAAGCTGGGCGACCGTATCCAACTAAACGAGACAACCGGTAACGTGATCGAGAAGACCCCGTTTGTCACCCGCCTGCGCACCCCCAAGAACGAGGTCGTGACCATCCCGAACTCTTTCATCATGTCGTCTCACACGACGAATTACAGCGTGTCCGCGCGGCAATACGGACTGATCATACACAGCACGGTCACGATCGGTTACGATGTTCCTTGGCGGCAAGTCCATCAACTATTGATCAATGCCGCCCGCCAGACCACCGGGATCTTGCCGGAGCCGAAGCCTTTCGTTTTGGAGACCGAGCTGAGCGATTATTATCCCTGTTACCAAATCAACGCTTATATAAGGGACGCCGACAAACTGGGGGATATATATTCCGACCTGCATCAGAACATACAAGACGTATTCAATGAGGCCGGCGTGGAAATCATGTCGCCCCACTATTTCGCCGGACGAGACGGAAGCGCCTCCACCATCCCCGCCTCTCCTCTCTATCCGGATGACGCGGCAGGGCCTTCAAAAAAATAAATATCTCTCGCCAAATAGTTAAAAATGATCCCTCACGAAACAAATCGTGGGGGATTTTATGTTATATGTCCAAACGTCATCAATAAATTAAATAAACGTCACTAATAAAATAAATAATGGTAATGAAAAAGTATTTTATCGCAGTAGCGGCTATGGCATTCTTGGCCGCGTGTAGTGGGAAACAAGCCCAGAAGGATGTACCCGTAGAAGTAGAGGAAGAAGAATTCGCCATCATGTCGGCGGCTCCGGACGCTCCGTCTTTGCCACTGATACATTCTGTCAAGGCGACCCAACCGGCGAAGCCCGTGAATATGAGGGATTCCTTGAAGGCTGATCCTAAAAAAGGACCGGTTATACAGAAGAAATATAAGGGGACATTGACCTCTCCGGATAGCGTGAACGTAGATTATGACTTAACCTTGTATTATCAACAAGATAACGCGGATGAGGAAGGCGTTTTCGAGCTGGACGCCCTTTATACCGTACCGGAAGCTGTAGCCTCAAGCACCGGGGCGGCGAAGAAAGCTCCTCAGAAAGCCATCACGACCGGTAAGCAAAAAGTAAAGCACGGAGCTCCCGATGACGCTAGCGCCGTGATCTACGAGTTGATCCCCAGCGACGGAGAACCCGTTATTTACTTCCTCGTGGAAGGGGATAACTTAACCTTGATGAACGACGCCTTGCAAAAAGCCGCCGCGGATCTTAACTACACACTAAAACTTGTTCAATAATATAGGCAGCACATCTTTGCATATATAGATCACCCCGATAGACTTGCCGGATCGCCGGAAGCTATCGGGGTTTACTTTTCCCTTATACCATCCTCTATGGATAGACTACTTGATGCCTAGCTTCGCTTTGATAGCCTTAGGCAGGGCATCTTTATGAACCAGGATATTCATGGTCTTATAACGGACGAACGCTTTGGAAGCGTACCAAATACCGTTATACTTGCTGTTTGTTCCCCAAGAGTTTTTCACCATATAATACTCGTTGCCTTCCTGATCCTTGGCGATACCGTAGATCTGCATGCCATGGTCGTCGGTCGTCTCATAATTATCGTAGGCCAACTGACGTTCCGCTTGGGTACACCATTTCTGGGGCTGCGGTTTGGTGTTCAACTTCTTTTCCTCGGGTTTCAATTTCAACCAATGGGCCATATCGGAACCGCTCAGCTCCTGTACCTTCTCGTCATCGGGCATGACGGCCACTCCGTCGCGGGTGAAGCCCGACTCGCTCACGTCGGAACCCCAAGCGATGGTATAACCTGTATGAATCGCGTTGTCAAACACCTCCATGAACTCATCCAGCGGCAAGTTGTACGACATTCCGTGACGCCAGTTGTCCTGAATCTCTAGCGGGAACTGGGTATAGAACGGATGGTGCGTATAAGAGGTCAACGACACATAATCCGAGGCCTTCAAGCCCGTAGACTCGAAGAAAGACTTCGGCGTGTACTCTTTTCCTTTGTATGTGAACTTCTCAGGGCATGTGCCTAGGTAGATCTGATGGACGGCGGCGACCGCCTTCTTCCATAACATAGCGTTATTCTCGTCGGACTGCAACTTGCGCAGCTTTCCCTTAGCTATGGCGGCTACCATGGCGTCCGTCAAGGCCGAAAGCTCGGTATGGTTGCTCAAGGTGTCGGAATACATCACGCCGGGGCGCATCTGCTCCTCCGGGACCAAGCCGAATGTCTCCATCCCATAGATCGCGTCATAGAAAGATCCACCTTGCGAGAAAGAGACATCCCCATGCGTACGCACGGCCGCGTCGGCACGATCCAGATAGGTGTTGTACACCGTGAACATCTCGGATAAGTCATACTCACCCTTCCCCATGCGAAGCAACTCCGACTCCAAGAAAGAGTATGAGGAGTAGCACCAGCACGTACCCGCGCGATTTTGGTTTTTTACGGGTGTAATCGGGTTTTCCTTCACGGTGGTGAACACGAATCCCTCCCCACTCTCTTTTTTGTCCGCGTCTTGCGCTTGGATCGCAGCGGACATAGTCAGGGCAAATAGCATGCCTGAAACTAGAATTGTCTTTTTCATGTAAATTTATATATTTATATTAGTATTAAGTCCGTATCACCCGCAAATGTAAGTTTTTTATCTTTAGCTAACTCTAAAAAGCCTTACGTATTTGAGATATTTTATCTAAGTTTGCCTCCTCAGAAATATAATATATAACTAATTGTCTGCAAAATGAGAATATCTATTATCGGTTCGGGTAATATCGGTGGAGCGATCGCCCGCGGTTTAGCGAAAGGAACCATGTTCAAAGCCTCGGATATCACTTGCACCGCCCAGTCGGACGAGACCTTGGAGAAGATGAGAGCGATCGATCCGGACTTTATATTGACCCATGATAACGTGGAGGCGGCGAGAAACGCCGATATCATCATAATCGCCGTCAAGCCTTGGCGTGTGGAGATGATCATAGACGAGATCAAGTCCGTGCTGGACTTCGAGAGGCAGATCATCGTATCGGTAGCGGCTGGCGTGACTTTCGACCTGCTCAATACGTACCTGACGAAGAACACGGACTTCGATTGCTTGGCTACCCCCGTGATTTTCCGGATCATGCCCAATACGGCTATCGAGGTGATGAGCAGCATGACGTTCGTCTCCTCCCGAAACGCTTCCAGGGAGCAAACAGACCTGATCATCCATATTTTCAACGAGCTAGGCAACGCGATGCTAGTGGAAGAGCGGTTGATGGCCGCCGGAACGGCATTGGCCTCAAGCGGCATCGCCTTCGCCTTGCGTTATATCCGCGCGGCGATAGAAGGTGGCGTGGAATTGGGTTTCTATCCGAAACAAGCGCAAGAGATCGTGGTGCATACCGTGAAAGGAGCCGTTGATTTATTGTTGGAGAATAAAAGCAATCCGGAAATGGAGATCGATAAGGTAACGACGCCGGGCGGAATCACTATCAAGGGCTTGAACGAGATGGAACTCTCCGGTTTTACCTCTTCCGTGATCCGGGGATTGAAGGCGAGCAAGTAAAAACGACTGACAAACTAGTTTGCCAGCACTAAAACGACAAAAAAACGGCTGATAAACTAGTTTATCAGTACTAAAACAGTAAAAAAACAGCTGGCAAACTAGTTTACCAGCCTAAAACAGCAAAAAAATAGCTGATAAACTAGTTTGCCAGCACCAAAACAGTAAAAAAACGGCTGATAAACTAGTTTACCAGCACCAAAACAACAAAAAAACAGCTGGTAAACTAGTTTGCTAGCACTAAAACAGCAAAAAAACAGCCGGTAAACTAGTTTACCAGCCCAAAACAGTAAAAAAACAGCTGATAAACTAGTTTACCAGCACCAAAACAACAAAAAAACGGCTGACAAACTACTTTGCCAGCCTAAAAACAGAGAAAGTACCGCTAACAAACTAGTTTTACCGGTCCCCGACAGATATATTTCCTTTCCTCCGGGCCATTTCCACCTCCAGCATCCGCAATTCACGGCTGGTTTGCCCCGCGACAGAGGTATTCTCCTCCGCTCGCCGGATCAAATACGGCAGAACATCACTTACCGAGGCGTAGGGGACGTATTTCGTCACGTTGTATCCCGCATGCGCAAGATTGAAAGAGATATTATCGCTCATTCCCAACAGTTGCGCGAAGAAAATACGGGAATCATTACGGGCGATCCCCCTCTCGTCCATCAATTTGGCCAACTTATAATTACTATCCTCATTATGGGTTCCCATAAACATCTCGAAACGATCCAGATGATCCATCGTGAAACGGACCGCCGTGTCATAATTGTCGTCCGTAGCCTGTTTATCCTTGCAGATCGGGTCGGGATAATCCAAAGCCGCCGCCCGTGCACGCTCCGCTTCCATGTATGCGCCGCGCACGAACTTCACGCCGGCGATATACTCCCTCGCCACGGCGTCATCGTAGATACGGCGCAGATAAGGCATCCGGTCATGACGATACATCTGCAAGGTGGCGAATACGATCGCGCGTTTCTTGTTGAACTTGCGCATCGCCTCATCGGTCAGCGCGTCGATGGCGTCTTGGAAGCAATAATCCTCGGCGTCCACCAAGATGCGCACGTCGTTATCGTAAGCCCGTTGGCAAAGCGCCATGAACCGCTCGCGGAACTCGCGAAAATGCCGTACATCATCTATCGTAAGCTCCTCGCGTTTCTCGGAAGCCTTGGCCAACAACTCATCGGTCGTGATGGTGGATGGTTTGAACACGGCGTAGGCCAGATTCGTGTTCCCTCTCGCGAAATCGATCGAGCGCAAGGTTTCCTCGAAAGTAGCCTGTATGCCCTCGGGGGTTCGCTCGCTCTCCGCCGAATAATCGAGCGTCGATCTCACGTTGTATTTCATCAAATGGTTGATGGCGGCGCTGCAATCCTGCAAGGTCTCTCCGCCCACGAACTGTTTATATAAGGTAGGCTTCACCGCCCAAGCCAGCGGGAAATGTATTTTCAAGGCTACGTTCGTGGCTACCTTGGCGCATTTCACCAGCCACGGATATTTGATCGTATTGAAAAGCCAATAAGCGTTTTGCAATTCGCCTCGCGACTTCGACGAGAAAGCGATCTCGGTATTGTTAAAGTCTAACATATCGTATGTAGATAAAGGTTACGTTATACTATTCCATACTAATAGAGACGGGGCATGCCCCGTCTCCCCTCACCAATCAGTTGGTATTTCCTGATCATGGCAATTATTTCTCACCCAAGAACGGATAGCCGTAGCTCGTAGGAGGAACCAGACATTCCTTGATGCAACGAGGGTTCGTCCAACGAATCAAGTTCAACGGGCCGCCGGCCTTATCATTCGTCCCCGACGCGCGCGAGCCGCCGAACGGTTGCTGGGCGATCACCGCGCCAGTAGGTTTATCATTGATATAGAAATTACCGGCCGAATAACGCAAGGTATTGAACGCCTTATCGATCGCATAGCGGTCGCGGGCGAAAATAGAGCCTGTCAACCCGTACGGCGACGTGCGATCGCAAAGTTCCAAGGTCTCCTCATATTTCGCATCATCATATACATATATAGTGATAACCGGGCCGAAGATTTCCTCCACCATGCTCTTGAACATCGGGTCGGTAGTCTGGATAACCGTCGGCTCCACGAAATAACCCACGGACTTATCCCCGTTGCCGCCAAAGATCACCTCAGCATCCGGCGACTGCTTCGCGTAATCGATATAACTCATGATATTATCGAACGAAGCCTCGTCGATCACGGCATTGATGAAGTTCGTGAAGTCCTGCACGTCGCCCATCTTGATATCTTTCAGCATATCACCTATAAAATCCTTCACCTCCTTCCAGAGAGAGGCCGGGATATAGGCACGGGAGCCGGCCGAGCACTTCTGTCCCTGATATTCGAACGCGCCGCGAACGATAGCCGTAGCCACGTCCAACGCCGGGGCCGAGGGATGAGCGAAGATGAAGTTCTTACCGCCTGTCTCGCCCACGATTTTCGGATAGGATTTATAATGACCCAAGTTCTCACCCATCTGACGCCACAAGGTATTGAACGTAGAGGTAGAACCCGTGAAGTGGAATCCGGCCAGGTCACGGCTTCCCGTAACCACCTTCCCGATCACGCTGCCCTGTCCCGGGATGAAATTCACCACGCCATCGGGCAAGCCGGCCTCTTGGAACACCTTCATCAAGAAGTAATTCGAATGGATAGCCGTAGTAGACGGTTTCCATACCGCCACGTTGCCCATCATGGCCGGAGCCATATTCAAGTTCGAAGCGATCGACGTGAAGTTGAACGGCGTGAGCGAGAACACGAAGCCCTCCAAGGCACGGTATTCCATCCGATTCAATATACCCGTCTCGGAATAAGGCTGGTCAGCGTACACCTGACTGGCATAGAAGGTACTGAAACGCAAGAAGTCGATCAATTCGCAAGGAGCGTCGATCTCCGCCTGGAAAGGGTTCTTGCTCTGCCCCAGCATAACCGAGGCGTTCAGGATATAACGGTATTTCGTAGCCAGCAACTCAGCCACGCGAAGCATAATGGACGCACGTTCCACCCATGGAAGCTCCGACCATTCCTTATGCGCTTTCATGGCGGCGTCGATAGCCATTTGCACCTCTTTCTCGCCCGCCTTATGGTAAGTAGCCAACACGTGCCGGTGATCATGAGGCATAACGACCTTGCCGGTATTGCCCGTACGGATCTCTTTACCGCCAATTACCAAAGGAATGTCCCATTCCTCGGAGCTGATTTGCGCCAACGCTTTCTTTAAGGATGCTTTTTCACTCGATCCGGGAGCATACGCCTTTACCGGTTCATTAATGGGTTTAGGAAATCTAAAAATAGCATTATCCATAATACTTCAGATTTTTTTATAATGGTTATTCAATGAAACTTAATGCCGTAAACGTAACAATTTTATTTTAATTGACAGGCTGATAAACGTTAATATATATCAACCAAGGATCAGCTCATTTTACGGTCTACACAATGATCCAAAAGGTCTCTCACGGAAACAATCTGTCAGACAAGATTGTTACATTAACATATTAATCATCTTAAAGGAATAAAATCATGGCAATCAAAAGAGTTTGGATTGAGGAGGATTGTATCGCTTGCGGTACATGCGAGGGCATTTGCCCGGAAGTGTTCACGGTTACGGATCGTTCACGCGTAAACGAGGGAGTTAATTTCGATGACTTCGAGGCGGGTATCAAAGAAGCCGCCGACAGTTGTCCCGTCGAGGTTATCAAATACGAATAGACAGATATGCATTAACCCTTGCTTTTTCCATCCCGGATATAACCCCAGAATCATTGCTCGATCTATGAATAACCGTTACCTTCGCGAAGGTTTGGTCAAAGACATTCCCACATATAGAAAAAACAAGAATTGAAATAGAAAGTAAAATGAGAAAATTAGTATTACTGGGTTTTGTTATTATCGCGTCTTTACGATTTTGTATGGCGCAATCATTGGATAAGATGCAATGGTTCAACGAGCCGGAACAATGGGAGATTAAAGATAAGACGCTCTCCATGCAGGTCACTCCCCAAAGCGACTATTGGAGGATTTCCCATTATGGCTTTACGGTAGATGACGCTCCTTTTTATTACGCGACTTATGGGGGTGAGTTCGAAGTGAAAGTCAAGATAACCGGCGATTACAAGCAACGTTTTGACCAAGCCGGCCTGATGCTTCGCGTCAATCATGAGAATTACATAAAAGCCGGCATAGAGTTCGTGGATGGTAAATACAATTTAAGCGCGGTCGTAACGCATAAGACCTCCGACTGGAGCGTTATCACCTTAGACAAAGCAATCCCCTACATCTGGATAAAGGCCGTCAGACGATTAGACGCTGTCGAGATCTTCTACTCATTCGATGACAAGGAATATACCCTCATGCGCAACGCTTGGCTACAAGACAATATCCCCGTACAAGTCGGCTTCATGGCCGCTTGCCCCGACGGGCAAGGATTTAATGTGACATTCGAGCATTTCAAGGTAAAACACCTCCCGGATCAACGCCGGTTGGAATGGCTAAAGAAGAACGCGGAATAAATATCACGATTGATACCAATCGGAATCTCCTTAGAGACTTACAATCGGTAATTTATCTGTAGAAGGTATGTCATAATTCACGATATGGCACGCTGATAACGCAGATCGAGCAGATGACCGCAGATAAACTTATATTCATATATATAATCTGTGGTCATCTGCTCGATCTGCGTCATCTTGCGTGCCATTTCATATTTTGACACTCCTTTCTTTCAAGAAAGTCCAACCAGATAGCCGCACCTATTAATTAGAAAAGAAAACAGGGCCTTCCACCTTCTTTTTGCTTTTTATTCCTATCTTTGGGGCGACATAATACAATAACTTCAGTAAAATGAACGAACAGATACAACAAATCGCGGAGCGTCTGGCCGGACTACGGGACGCACTGGAGATTACGCCGGAAGAAATGGCTAAGGTCTGCAATCTCACGACTGAGCAATATCTGCTGCTGGAAAGCGGCACGGTCGATATTTCCGTTAGCGTATTGCACCAGATCTCACAGGCTTATGGCGTAGAATTAACCACGTTGATGTTTGGCGACGAGCCTAAAATGAGTGCTTACTTCATCACCCGGTGTGGCAAAGGTGTCGCCGTAGAGCGTACGAAAGCCTATAAGTACCAATCATTGGCCGCCGGTTTCGTCGGACGTAAAGCGGACCCCTTCTTGGTAACCGTACATCCCAAACCAGAGGATGAGCCGATGTATCTCAATTCCCATCCGGGGCAAGAATACAATATGGTATTAAAAGGACGTCTGTTACTACAGATCAATGGAAAGGATCTTATATTGGAAGAAGGTGACAGTATTTATTTTAACTCAGAACTTCCTCATGGCATGAAAGCGCTGGATGGGGAAAAGGTCAGTTTCTTGGCCGTCATTTTATAAACGATCAACAGCATGTTAGAAAGATTTATAGATAAAACGACGTTTGAGTCGCAAGAGGATTTTATTAAAAACTTCAAGATCAAGGTTCCGGAGAACTTCAACTTCGGATATGATGTGGTAGACGCTTGGGCAGAGGAAGAACCGGATAAGAAAGCGTTATGTTGGACAAACGATCAAGGGGAGCATATCGATTTCACGTTTGCCGACTTGAAGCGGTATACAGATCAGACGGCTTCTTATTTCCAATCCTTGGGAATCGGCCATGGCGATATGGTGATGCTGATATTGAAACGCCGTTATGAGTTCTGGTTCTCTATCATCGCGTTGCATAAACTGGGGGCCGTCGTGATACCGGCTACTCACTTGCTGACCAAGAAGGATATCGTTTACCGTGCGAACGCCGCCGATATCAAGATGATCGTGTGCGCCGGAGAGGAGGTGATCACGAAACATATCATAGATGCTTTACCGGATTCACCGACCATAACGAGCGTCGTATCCGTAGGTCCGCAAATACCGGAAGGTTTCGAGGATTTCCAACAGGGTATCCAGAACGCCGCTCCTTTCGTCCGTCCGTCCCACCCGAATAGCAACGACGATATCTCTTTGATGTATTTCACCTCCGGAACGACCGGAAACCCCAAAATGGTGGCGCACGACTTTACGTATCCGCTGGGCCATATCGTGACCGGAAGTTTCTGGCATAACCTGCATAAAGACAGCCTCCACCTAACGATAGCCGATACGGGCTGGGGTAAAGCCGTTTGGGGGAAGCTATACGGACAATGGATCGCCGGAGCGACCGTATTCGTTTACGATCACGAGAAATTCACGCCTGCCGATATGCTGCGGATGATACAGGATTACCGCATCACCTCGCTTTGCGCTCCCCCTACGATCTTCCGTTTCTTGATCCGCGAGGATATGACTAAATACGATTTATCATCCTTACAATATTGTACGATCGCCGGCGAGGCATTGAATCCCGCCGTGTTCGATACGTTCTATAAACTGACCGGCATTAAGCTGATGGAAGGCTTCGGCCAGACAGAGACTACACTGACAGTCGCCACGTTCCCGTGGATGGAGCCGAAACCGGGCTCAATGGGTGTTCCCAACCCGCAGTACGATGTCGATTTATTACGTCCGGACGGAAACCGTGCGGAAGATGGCGAGCAAGGACAGATCGTGATCCACACAACAAATGGCAAGCCTATCGGGTTATTCAAGGAATATTACCGGGATGCCGAACGTACCCGGGAAGCTTGGCACGATGGCCTGTATTACACCGGAGACGTGGCTTGGCGTGACGAGGACGGTTATTTATGGTTCGTAGGCCGTGCGGACGACGTGATCAAGAGTTCCGGCTATCGCATCGGGCCGTTCGAGGTGGAAAGTGCCTTGATGACTCACCCGGCTGTAGTGGAATGCGCCATCACCGGCGTTCCCGACGAGATTCGCGGACAGGTCGTAAAGGCCACGATCGTATTGGCGAAGGACTATAAGGATAAAGCGGGCGATTCCTTGATCAAGGAATTGCAAAACCACGTGAAACGTGTCACCGCTCCTTACAAATACCCCCGTGTCGTAGAATTCGTGGACGAACTGCCGAAAACAATCAGCGGAAAGATCCGACGGGTAGAGATCCGGGATAAAGATAATAAGTAGTCAAGAAGTCAAAGGAGTCAAGGAGTCAACTACTCTGACTACTTAACTTCTCTGACTACTTAACTTCTCTGACTTCTTAACTTCTTTAACTTCTTAACTACTTTAAAACATTGAAAAGAGTCGCTGTAAAAATAGGAAGCAATGTCCTAACCCGCAAGGATGGGACGCTAGATATCACTCGTATGTCCGCATTGGTTGACCAAGTAGCGGACTTGCATCGGCAAGGTATGGAGATCGTCTTGATCTCCTCCGGTGCCGTGGCTTCCGGGCGAAGCGAGATAAAGGCCGGCAAAAAGCTGGATTCCGTATCAGCCCGGCAACTTTATTCGGCGGTAGGACAAGCCAAGCTGATCAACCGGTATTACGAGCTATTCCGGGAGCATGGCATGACGTGCGGACAAGTACTTACCACGAAAGAGAATTTCGGGAGCCGTACGCATTACTTAAACCAGAAGCATTGCATGGAGGTGATGCTGGAAAATAAGGTAATCCCGATCGTGAACGAGAATGATACGATATCCGTAACCGAACTGATGTTCACGGATAATGATGAGTTATCCGGCTTGATCGCCACGATGATGGGAATGGATGCCTTGGTGATCCTCAGCAATATAGACGGGATCTACAACGGGAATCCATCAGATCCGGATAGTTCCGTGATCCGGGAAATCGAATCTGGGAAGACGGACTTGTCGGAATATGTACAAACCAGCAAATCATCCTTTGGGCGGGGAGGTATGTTAACGAAATGTCATATCGCCCAAAAGGTGGCGGACGAGGGTATAG
>PPYF01114728.1_pt1 | contig 15271 bp, 19 predicted proteins | sample 1559871 | NCBI WGS metagenome assembly PPYF01 (sample SAMN08240021, study PRJNA423297) | Human gut metagenome, whole genome shotgun sequencing project. | reverse complement strand
GCGGGTGGGCTTGTTGCACTTGGGGCAGACGCGCTGCACCTTGCAGGCATAGATGGGGGCTTCCTTCTTGAGGATGCCGCCCTGCTCGCCCTGCTTACGGGGCTTGGTGTGGCGGGAGACGACGTTGATCTTCTCCACGACCACCTTGCCGGACTTGGGCATGACCTCCAGGACCTTGCCCTGCTTGCCCTTGTCCTTGCCGGACAGGACGACAACCAGGTCGTCCTTACGAATGCTCATCTTATTCATGTCTTCTCCTACCCCCTTACAGCACTTCGGGAGCCAGGGACAGGATCTTCATGTAATCCTTGTCGCGCAGCTCACGGGCCACGGGCCCAAAGATACGGGTACCGCGGGGATTCTTGTCGTCCTTGATCAGGACGGCGGCGTTCTCGTCGAAGCGGACGTAGCTGCCGTCAGCGCGGCGCACGCCCTTGACGGAGCGGACGATGACGGCCTTGACGACCTCGCCCTTCTTCACGGTTCCGCCAGGCTGTGCCTTGCGGACGGAAGCGACGACCACGTCGCCGATGTTGCCGAACTTGCGGCTGGAGCCGCCCAGCACGCGGATGGTCTTGATCTCCTTGGCGCCGGTGTTGTCGGCGACCTTCAGATAGCTTTCCTGCTGAATCATTCCGGCACCTCCTTACTTCGCCTTCTCGATGATCTCGACGACGCGCCAGCGCTTGTCCTTGGACAGGGGCCGGGTCTCCATGACCCGCACGCGGTCGCCGATGCCACACTCGTTCTTCTCGTCGTGCGCCTTCAGCTTATAGGTGCTCTTGACGATCTTCTTATACAGGGGGTGGGCCACACGGTCGGCAATGGCCACCACCACGGTCTTGTCCATCTTATCGGAAACCACCAGGCCGACTCTGGTCTTGCGGGAAGAAGTTCTGTTCTCCATGATCTCGTTCCTCCTTCTTATCGGCCTGCGAGCTGCTGCTCACGGATGATGGTCTTCACGCGGGCGATGTCGCGCTTGACCTCAGCAATCTTCACGGGGTTGTCGAGCTGGTTGGTGGCATGCTGAAGACGGAGCTGGAAGAGATCCTTCTTCAGGTCGCCCAGCTTGCTCTCCAGCTCAGCGGCGCTCATCTTGCGGATTTCAGTAGCCTTCATCTTCATTCACCACCATTCTCGGTCTCGGCGGTCTGCTTCGCCACGATCTTGCACTTGACAGGCAGCTTGTGGGAGGCCAGACGCAGGGCCTCGCGGGCAGTCTCCTCGGAAACGCCGGCGATCTCAAACATGACACGGCCGGGCTTGACCACGGCCACCCAGTACTCAGGGGAGCCCTTACCGGAACCCATGCGGGTCTCGGCGGGCTTCTCGGTGATGGGCTTGTCGGGGAAGATCTTGATCCAGACCTTACCGCCACGCTTGGTGTAACGGGTCATGGCGATACGGGCGGCCTCGATCTGGTTGCTGGTGATCCAGCAGGGCTCGGTGGCCTGCAGGCCGAAATCACCGTAGGTCACGGTGTTGCCGCGCATGGCCTTGCCCTTCAGGCGACCGCGGTGCACGCGGCGGTATTTCACTCTCTTAGGCAGCAGCATTAGTTGGAGCCTCCTTCCTTGGGAGCAGCGGGACGGGCGCCGCCCTGGGGACGGGCACCGCCCTGAGGACGGTTGTTCCTTCACGCCGATGCGGCCGTAGGTGGTGGCAGCCTCCGCAAAGCCGTAGTCGATGTCGGCGCGCAGGGTCTGCAGGGGAATGGTACCGTCGTGATAGTGCTCGGTGCGGGCGATCTCAGCGCCGCCCAGACGGCCGGACACCTGAGTCTTGATGCCGCGGGCGCCCATGCGCATGGCGCGGCCCATGGCGTTCTTCATAGCGCGGCGGAAGCCGATGCGCTTCTCCAGCTGCTGGGCGATGTTCTCAGCCACCAGTTGGGCGTTGGTGTCGACCTGCTTGACCTCCACGATGTTGAGGGCGACGGGCTTGCCGATCATCTTCTCAACGGTCAGGCGGTACTGCTCGATCTGCTCGCCGCCCTTGCCGATGACGACGCCGGGGCGGGCGCAGTGCAGGTAGATGCGAACCTTGGCGTTGTCGCGCTCGATCTCGATCTTGGGGATACCGGCGGAATACAGGGTCTTCTTCAGGTAGTCCCGGATCTTCTTGTCCTCCACCAGCAGGTCGCCGACCTTCTCGTTGCGGGCGTACCAGCGGGAGTCCCAATCCTTAATGACACCCACGCGCAGGCCGTGGGGATTCACTTTCTGTCCCATATTCTTCCTCCTCCCTTAGCGCTCAGCCACCGCGATGGTGATGTGAGAAGTGCGCTTGTTGATGCGATAGGCGCGGCCCTGGGCCCGGGGCATCATCCGCTTGATGATGGGGCCGGGGCAGGCGAACACCTGGGAAACATACAGCTTCTCGGGGTCCATCTGGTGGTTGTTCTCCGCGTTGGACGCGGCGCTCTTGAGGAGCTTCAGCAGCAGCTCGGAGGCAGCCTTGGGGGTGCCCATGAGGATGGCGTTGGCCTGGGCCACGCTCTTGCCGCGGATCAGGTCGCAGACGATCTGGACCTTACGGGGAGAGATACGGGCATATCTCAGATGTGCTTTCGCTTCCATGTTTCTCTCCTCCTCCTTACTTACCAGTCTTGCTGCCGGCGTGGCCGCGGAAGGTGCGGGTGGGGGCGAACTCGCCCAGCTTGTGGCCCACCATGTCCTCGGTCACGTAGACGGGCACGTGCTTGCGGCCGTCGTGCACGGCAAAGGTGTGTCCGACGAAGGAGGGGAAGATGGTGGAGGCGCGGCTCCAGGTCTTCAGGACCTTCTTCTCGCCGGTCTGATTCATTTCGTCGACCCGCTTCAGCAGCTCGGGGGCGCAAAAGGGGCCTTTCTTGATACTTCTGCTCATCTTTTACTGCCTCCCTTACTTCGCGTTGCGGTGCTTGACGATGAACTTCTCGGTGCGGTTCTTCAGCTTGCGGGTCTTGTAGCCCATAGCCGGCTTGCCCCAAGGAGTGACCGGGCCGGGACGGCCGACCGGGCTCTTGCCCTCGCCGCCGCCGTGGGGGTGGTCACAGGGGTTCATGACGGAACCGCGGACGGTGGGCCGCCAGCCCATGTGGCGCTTACGGCCGGCCTTGCCGATCTGGATGTTGGCCCAGTCGGTGTTGCCCACCTGGCCGATGGTGGCCTTGCACTCCTCGCGGACGTAGCGAACCTCGCCGGAGGGCAGACGCACCTGAGCCATGCCGTTCTCCTTGGCCATCAGCTGGGCGGCGTCGCCGGCGGCGCGGACGAGCTGAGCGCCCTTGCCGGGGTACAGCTCGATGCAGTGGATCATCTCGCCCACGGGGATGTTGGCGATGGGCAGGCAGTTGCCGGGCAGGATGTCGGCGTCGGGACCGGTCATGATCTTGTGGCCGGCCTTCAGGTTCACGGGAGCCAGGATATAGCGCTTCTCGCCGTCCTCGTACTGGATCAGGGCGATGTTGGCGGAGCGGTTGGGATCGTACTGCAGGTTGATGACGGTAGCGGTGCCGTTCTTGTCCCGCTTGAAGTCGATGATGCGGTACTTCTTCTTGTTGCCGCCGCCGCGGTGGCGGACGGTGATACGGCCGTAGCTGTTGCGGCCGGCGTTCTTCTTGAGATTCTCGGTCAGGCTGCGCTCGGGCTTGGCCTTCTTGTCGATGCCCTCGAAGGCGCTCACGGTCATGTGGCGGCGGGAGGGCGTCGTGGGCTTATAAGTCTTGATAGCCATTGTTCGTTATCCTCCTTACACCATGCCTTCGAAGAACTCGATGGTCTTGGAATCCTCGGTCAGGGTGACCATGGCCTTCTTCCAGGAGGGACGGCGGCCAGCCGGGAACCGGCCGGTGCGCTTCTCCTTACCCTGCATGTTCAGGGTGTTGACCTTGGCGACCTTCACGCCGAAGATCTCCTCGACGGCCTTCGCGATCTCGATCTTGTTCGCGCTCTTGGCAACCTCGAAGGTGTACTTCTTGGCCTCGGTCTCCGCCATGGACTGCTCGGTGATGATGGGGCGCTTGATGATATCATAAGCGGTGGTAGCCATTACGCAAACACCTCCTCGATGACGGCCAGGGCCGCCTTGTCAACGATAAACTTGCCGGCGTTCACGATGTCGTAAACGCTCAGGATCTTGGCGGTGGTGGTGACCACGCCGGGGATGTTCCGGGCGGACTTGATGACGGTCTCGTTCACCTCGGGGGTGACGACGACGGCCTTCTTGGCGCCGACGGTATCCAGGAAGCCCTTCATGGCCTTGGTCTTGACCTCGTCCAGGTTCAGGCTGTCCACGACGACGATGTCGCCGGAGGCGGCCTTGGCGGAGAGGGCGGACTTGAGGGCCAGGCGCTTGACCTTCTTATTCAGCACGTAGCTGTAGTCGCGGGGCTTGGGGGCGAACACGATGCCGCCGTGGGTCCACTGGGGGGCGCGGGTGCTGCCCTGACGGGCGCGGCCGGTGCCCTTCTGGCGCCAGGGCTTAATGCCGCCGCCGGAGACCTCGGCGCGGGTCAGGGCGCTCTGGGTGCCCTGCCGGCAGTTGGCCAGGTGGTTCTTGACCACCTCGTGGACGACGGTCTGGTTGGGCTCGATCCCGAACACAGCTTCGGAGAGCTCCACCTCGCCGACCTGCGTGCCGGCCATGTTCACAAGAATTGCCTTAGGCATTTGGTTTCTCTCCTTTCTTACTTGTTACGGGCGGAAGCCTTCTGGGGATTGACGCGGGCGGAAGCCTTCTGCGGGTTGCTGGAGATACCAGCGGCGGCGCCCTTCTCCTTGACGTTGATCACGGAGTTGCGCAGATACACGATGCCGCCCTTGGGGCCGGGAATCGCGCCGCGGACGGCGAGGATGCCCAGCTCGGCGTCCACCTTCACCACGTCCAGATTGAGGACGGTGACCTGCTCGTTGCCCATCTGGCCGGCGCCGATCTTGCCCTTGAAGATGCGGGAAGGATCGCTGTTGGCGCCCATGGAGCCGGCGTGGCGGACCACAGGACCGGAGCCGTGGGTCTCCTTCAGACGGTGAGCGCCGTGGCGCTTGATGACGCCCTGGTAGCCGTGGCCCTTGCTGATGCCGGTCACGTCCACGCGGTCGCCCTCGGCGAACACGTCCACCTTCACCTCGTCGCCCACGTTCATCTCGGCGGCCTTGGCCAGCTTGAACTCCTTCAGGGTCTTCTTGCGGGCGTCGCCGGCCTTCTTCAGGTGGCCCAGCTCAGGCTTGGTGAGCTTGCGCTCCGCCACGTCGCCGTAGCCGAGCTGAACGGCGTTGTAGCCGTCCTTCTCCTCGGTCTTCTTCTGCACCACGGTGCAGGGGCCAGCCTCAATAACGGTGACCGGGATGACCTTGCCGTCGGCGTCAAAGATCTGCGTCATGCCGATCTTCTTGCCGATAATGGCCTTTTCCATGATAGTTCCTCCTTAATAAGGTTATTGGTTGACGCTGTCACGCCTCGCCTGTTCGCAACGCGTCACTGCTTGCCGCTCCGTGAAAAATACCGCTCCGCCTTTGGCGTCGCCTGTTTTTTCATCTGCGCGGCCGCTGTGCCGCTGCTCACGACGGCTCAGGCGCTTCGTGCCAACTTGACCCGTCCGCCTCAAAAGCGCGGCGGACTGCGGGTACACAAAGGTAGTTGTCTGAGATGGCTGTGTCACGCTGCGAAGCCTTCGCAACGTCACGCTGTTCATCGCTCCGTGAAAAATGCCGCTCCGCCTTTGGCGTCGCCTGTTTTTTCACCTGCGCGATTCACTGCGTGCCTGCTCCCGGCTTCTCCGCGCTTCGTTACAGCTTGATCTCGATCTCGACGCCGGCGGGGAGCTCCAGGGACATCAGGGCCTCCACGGTCTTGGGGGAGGGCTTGAGGATGTCGATGAGGCGCTTATGGGTGCGGCGCTCGAACTGCTCGCGGGAATCCTTGTACTTATGGACGGCGCGCAGGATGGTCACGACCTCCTTCTTGGTGGGCAGGGGGATGGGGCCGGACACGGACGCGCCGGTGCGCTTGGCGGTCTCCACGATCTTCTCAGCGCTCTGGTCGATGAGCTGGTGATCGTAGGCCTTCAGGCGAATGCGGATCATTTCTTTCTGAGCTGCCATTGTGGTTCCTCCTTAAAAACATACGAAGTGGTGGGTTGAGCACGCTTCGTACGGTGAGAAATCTTCAGTACACGTTTCCGTGCGTATCACTCCGTGACATGAAGAAAACCGGCACAAGCAGGCCGGTTTACTCCCTGCGCGGCGATATACGCCGTGCACGGACTCCTCAGCCGCCCGATTCTAGCTCGGACATACTCCGCGGAAGTTACCGGCTCGCGCCGCAATCTCCCGCATCATCGCAGACTGCGCCCCTTTACAGGCGCTCTGTTATAATACCTGAAAAATCCCGTTCTGTCAATAGATTTTTCCGGTTTTCGTAAAATTTATTTCTTCACTGGGTCCTTGGCCCGGCAGCCCAGCCAGGAGGACAGCACCAACAGCAGGAATGCGCCGAAATAGAACCAGAACACCTGTCCGGTCCACATGGCCACAATAGCGCCCAGGCGCAGAAGGGGCAGATAGAAGAACTGGGTCAGCAGGCCCACTGCGTTGTCCCAGTACGCGTGAAGGGACAGCTCCTGCACCCCCAGCAGCACCAGCACCACCAGCGCTGGAAGGTTGATGCACAGCATGGTGAGCGCCATGCCCCTCTTGGAGCCCTTGAAGCCAAACGTGCCGGAGACCACCATCCACAGCGTCAGCACGGCCAGACCTACCACGATGTAGAACCAGGCGCCCATCTGGGCAAAAATTGTCGTCATCCCCAGACTGAGCAGCCATCCCAGCAGGAAGGGGCTCAGTCCCACCAGAAACAGCACCGCGGCTTTGCGCATGCAATCACACCTCTTTCATCATACGGCATTTTTTACCGCTGCACAGCATACCACACCCCGGCGGCCTCTGTCAACCGGGTCGCCGGGGCGCGCCTTACGGCAGCAGCACGTCCGCCAGCCGCCGCTTCATCTCCGCGGCGTCGATGGCCGTGCCGGTGAAGTGCTCCAGGGAGAGCACCGCCTGGTTGACCAGCAGTCCGAAGCCGTTGGCGGTCTGGTGCCCCCCCTCCCTGGCCCGGCGGAGCAGCTCAGTCTCCGCCGGGGCGTAGATGAGATCCACCACCGGCGCCCCGGCGGGCAGGGCGTCCAGGAAGGAGAACTCCTCAAACTGCCCTGCCGCCCCCTCCATACCCAGGGAGGTGCAGTTGACCAGCAGCCCGCACTCCGCCGCCTCCCGCCGCAGGGTATCCGGGTCGAAGCCTGCGGGGCGCAGGCGGGCCGGCTCGTGGGCGCAAAGGGCGGCGGTCTTGTCCGCGGTGCGGTTGCACACTACCACCTCCGCCCCGACCTGGGCCAGCTTGAGGCACACCGCCTTGGCCGCCCCCCCGGCCCCCAGCACCAGCACCCGCTTCCCGGCAGGGTCGATGCCCTCGTCGTTCAGGGCGCGGAGAAAGCCCGCCCCGTCGGTGTTGTAGCCATAGGCCCGGCCGTCCCGGATACAGACGGTGTTCACCGCGCCGAAGAGGCGGGCATCCCCGTCCAGCTCGTCCATCAACTCCACCAGCTCCTCCTTGTGGGGCATGGTGGCGTTGAACCCGGCATAGCCGGCAAATTTGGCGCATTCCAGCCACTCCCGGCATCTCCCCCGGGGCACCGGCTGGCAGAGGTAGACGTAGTCCAGCCCCAGGGCGGCCAGCATGGTGTTCTGAATCAGCGGGGACTTGGAGTGGAGCACCGGCTCGCCGATGACGCAGAGCTTTTTCGTGCTGTTTTTCACTTCCACCTGCATGTGCGGGGCCTCCTTTTTGGGTTCGGGCCGCAGATCGGGGAGGGCGGCGTTCACCCCCAAAGCGATAAGCAGGCCCACCACCGTCTCAATGATGCGGGCGGCGGCATAGTAGTACCGGGTCACGCCGGTGACGCCGGTGATGAGAATGACGCAGGGCAGGATGCACGCCATGCCGCAGGCGGTGGGCCGCTTGAGCAGCAGGCAGATCCACACCCCCGCCACGCACACCGCCCCCAGGGCGGGTATGCGTACCCAGGGATCGTCCAGGGCGGCGCCCAGCAGCAGGGTGGCGGTACCCAGGGCTCCGCCCACCGCCACGCCGATGAGGCGGGAGAGGCCCTGCTGGATGGTCTGGCCCAGGGTGGACTGGGTGCAGATGATGCAGGCGATGCAGGCATAGAGGGGGCCGAGCTGGCCCCACACGCCCCCCAGCGCCTCGTTATAGATGAGGCCGAAGGGCACGAAAATGGTATAGGACAGCATGACCGCCACGGCGGTCTTGACCACCCGCATACCGATGCGCGGCAGGGGCACGCTTTTCATCTTCTCCCCCTCCTCGATCCGCCGCAGCGGGTCAAAAAGTCCAGCAGCAGGCGGTTGAACGCCTCGGGCGCGTCCAGATTGACCACATGGGCCGCGCCGGGGAGCACCGCCGTCTCCGTCTCCGGCCAGGCCCGCTTCCAGTCCTCCATGTGCCGGGCGATGGTGCCGGTCCTGTCCCGCTCGCCCCGGCACACCAGCAGGGGCGCGTCGAAGGAGAAGTGTTTCTCGGGGTGGAGGCATTGAGCGATTCCCCGCCAGCCCCGGAGAAACTCCCGCCGGGTGAGCTGGTCGAACATGCGGCGTACCGCCGCCCGCCCCTCCTCTGTAGAAGAGCAGGCCATGGCCATGGCGCTTTTGAGACACCTCCACGGCCACACCCCCAGCAAGGGGGTGGAGGCCCGCAGGCCCGCCCGCTCCCAGCCGCTATAGCAGTCCAACAGAATAGGGGTAGCTCCGGCCACCAGGTATCCGGCGCAGCCGTCGAACTGCCAGGCGTACTCCTGGACGACATAGCCGCCCATGGACAGCCCCACCAGCACCGGGGCGCGGCAGCGCTCCTTTACCAGCACGGCCCGGAGATCCTCGGCGGCCTGGGGGATGGAGAAGTCGGCGCAGGGCCGGGAGTCCCCGTGGCCCCGTATGTCGAGATTGAGCACCGTCCGCCCCTCCAGGGCAGCGAGCTGGGGCGCCCACATGGTGCGGTCCAGCCCGTAGCCGTGGAGGAGCACCACCTCCGGCCCCTCCCCCTGCCGGCGGTCGTAGGCGACCCGGCAGCCGTCAGAGCGGACGACTCTTGTCTCCCAGTCAGCCATGGGGGTTCTCTCTGCTTTCCTTCTCGTTCCAGAGAAAGTAGGACATGGCCGCCTCGTAGCCGTACAGGCCCAGGCCGCAGATCTGGCCCACGCAGGCGGGGGCGGTGACGCTCCTGTGCCGGAACTCCTCCCGCTGGTGGACGTTGGATATGTGCACCTCGATGCAGGGCACGTCCACCGCCTTGAGGGCGTCCAGGATGGCGTAGGAGTAGTGGGTATACGCCCCGGGGTTCAGCACGATGGCGTCGTACACGCCGTCGGCGGCGTGGATGGCGTCGAGAATGGCCCCCTCGTGGTTGGACTGGACGCACTCCGCCGTGGAGCCGTGGGCGGCGGCGAACTCCTTCAGCCGCCGGCACAGGCTCTCATAGCTGTTCTCCCCGTAGATGCCCGGCTCCCGCTTGCCCAGCAGGTTCAGGTTGGGGCCGTTGATAATCAGAAACTTCACGCCTGACACTCCCTTTCATAAAGGGTCGCGATGCGCCCGGCCGCCTCGGCGGCCTGGGCGTGGCCCTCGATGATGTAGTCCGCCCACCGACGGTAGATGGGCTCCCGCTGGCGAAACCGCTCCAGAAACGCCTCTTTTCCCCCCTGACCCAGGGGCCGGCGCGCCATGGACACTGTGTCGTAGATCACGGCCGGCTCCCGGCTGAGCCAGAAGACCACGCCGCTGGCTTTGAGGGCGGCAATGGCCTCCGCCCGGGTGGGCAGGCCGCCGCCGCAGGCGATGACCAGCCCTCCCTCCCGGGCCAGCGCCCGGCTCACGTCCAGCTCACGGGCCCGGAAGCCCTCCTCCCCCTCCGACGCGAAAATCTCCGGGATGGTGCGGCCGGACGCCCGCTCGATGCGCTCGTCGGTGTCCACGAAGGCCAGGCCCAGCTTCTCCGCCGCCAGCCGCCCCACCGTGGACTTGCCGCAGCCCATCATGCCGATGAGGATGAGATTGTTCACGGCTCATCCCCCCGGAAGTTCCCCAGGATACGGAACTCGGCGGCCAGTTGCCCCAGCTCGTGGAGCACGCCGTCCATCTCCGGGGCGGCGAGATCGCCGGTAAAGTCCAGGAAGAACAGGTATTCCCAGCCCCGGCCGGGGATGGGCCGGGACTCGATTTTCAGCAGGTTGAGCCCCTGGACGGCGAACACGGTGAGGATCTCGTGGAGGGAACCGCTCTGGTGGGGCAGGCGGAACACGGCGCTGATCTTGTTGCGGCCGGGCCGCAGCTCCAGCACCGGGGACACCACCACGAACCGGGTGTGGTTCATGGCATTATAGTTGACCCCCTCGGCCAGAATATGCAGCCCGTAGATCTGAGCGGCCCGGCGGGAGCAGATGGCGGCGGCGGTGCGGTCGCCGCTTTCGGCCACCTGCTTGGCCGAGCCGGCGGTGTCCAGCGTGGGCACCCGCCGCCAGCCCCGGTGGGCGTCCAGATACCTCTCGCACTGCATCAGCCCCTGCTCGTGGGAGTAGACCGTGTGGATGTCCTCCAGCGCCACGCCGGGCAGGGCCATCAGGCAGTGCTCCACCTTCACCTGGCACTCCCCCACCACGTAGTAGTTGTACTGGGCCAGCAGATCGTAGACCTGCCGGATGGAGCCGGTGGAGGAGTTCTCCACCGGAAGCACCGCATAGTCGGCCTCCCCCCGCTCCAGGGCGGCGAACACGTCGGGGAACCAGGCCAGCCCCCGGCTGGACACCTCCGGGCCGAAGAAGCCCACGGCGGCCTCCTCGCTGTAGCACCCCGGCTCCCCCTGGTAGACCACCCGGGGGGCGGCCACCGGCTCCCGCCGGGCGGCCAGGGCCGCCGCATAGGCCGCATAGCCCGGCTCCTCCGCCCCCTCCCGCACCAGCTTGCGCTGCTGGCGGCGGGAAATGGCCATGATCTCCTCGTAGAGGGCCGCCACGTCCGCCTTGCGGGCCGGATCGTCGGTGAGGGCCGTCTTGGCGGCGATCACCTGCTTCTCCCGCCCGGCGTCCAGCACCGGGATACCCGCCCGCTGCTTGTACTCCCCCACCTTGCCGGTGACCGCCATCCGCTCCAGAAAGAGCTGCACCAGCTCCCCGTCGATGCGGTCGATCTCTTGGCGGTATTGCTCCAATTCGGTCATGTTCCCTCTCTCCTTTGTCTCCTCGAGGCGGCGGCCGGGCGCTTCCTTTCGGGCGGGTGTGGGCACCCGCCCCTACATTTAAACCTGGCCGCACGCTCCGCTGCCCCGCCTCTGCGCCATCGCGCGAGGCGGCCCTAAATTCCCAGCACCTCGCACGCCGCCAGCGCCGCCGCCGCACCCCCAGAGCGCACTGCGCGCGCTCCGGGGACCCCACAATTTATCTTCCTCGACGGGAGTGAATCCCGCCTTCGGCAAGGTTTTGCCTCCGGCAAAACGCTTGGACGCCGCTTCCGCGGCGGCTCGCTCCCGCTCGCGCGAGGCGGCGGCCCTAAATTCCCAGCACCTCGCACGCCGCCAACGCTGCCGCCGCACCCCAGAGCGCACTGCGCGCGCTCCGGGGACCCCACATTTTATTCTCCTCGGCGGGAGTGAATCCCGCCTTCGGCAAGGTTTTGCCCCCGGCAAAACGCTTGGACGCCGCTTCCGCGGCGGCTCGCTCCCGCTCGCGCGAGGCGGCGGCCCTAAATCCCCAGCACCTCGCACGCCGCCAATGCTGCCGCCGCCTCGATTACGGGCACGGCGCGGGGGACGATGCAGGGGTCGTGACGGCCCTTGATCTCGATCTCCGTCTCCTCCCCGGTGCGGAGGTCCACGCTCTCCTGGGGCAGAGCGATAGAGGGGGTGGGCCGGATGGTGACCTCAAAGGTGACGGGCATGCCGTTGGTGATGCCCCCGTTGACGCCGCCGGCGTGATTGGTCTTGGTGACCACCCTTCCGTCCTTCACCTCGAAGGGGTCGTTGGCCTCGCTGCCCCGCATGAGGGAAAAGGCCACCCCCGCACCGAAGTCCACGCCCTTGACGGCGGGGACGGCAAAGAGGTGCTGGGCGAAGATACCCTCCACGTTGCGGCCGAAGTCGGGGGCCCCCAGCCCGGCGGGCAGGCCGAACACGGCGCACTCAATGGCGCCGCCCACGCTGTCCTGCTCATTTTTGGCCTCCAGAATGGCCTGGCGCATCTCCTCCCCCTTGGCGTCGTCCAGCACGGGGAAGGGCTTGGCCGCCACGGCCTCCAATGCGCCGGCGTCCTCCAGGGAGGCGTCGGTGATGCCGTAGATGGAGCTGATATGGGCGCCCACCCGCACGCCCCGTAGGGCCAGGAGCTGCCGGGCCACCGCACCGGCGGCCACCAGGGGGGCGGTGAGGCGGCCGGAGAAGTGCCCGCCGCCCCGGTAGTCCTGGCACCCCTGGCTCTTGACGAAGCCGGCATAGTCTCCATGGCCGGGCCGGGGGGTGTAGCGGATGGCCTCATAGTCCTGGGAGTGCTGGTCGGCGTTGGGAATGAGCATGGCCAGCGGCGCGCCGGTGGTCTTGCCCTCGAATACGCCGGAGAGCACCTGCACCGTGTCGCTCTCCCGGCGGGCGGTGGCGGTGGGGTCCTGGCCGGGCTTCCGCCGGTCCAGCTCCCGCTGAACGGCCTCCAGATCCAGCTCCAGGCCGGCGGGTACGCCCTCCAGCACCACGCCGATGGCCGGGCCGTGGGACTCACCGAAAATCATGTGTCGCATGTGGGTTCCCTTCCTTTGCTTTCTCAGGTTTTGTGCCAGGAGGCCCCGGCCTCCGGGCGGGTGTGGGCACTCGCCCCTACGGTATTCATACGAACGCGGCCGGATGCTTTGCGCTTTTGTGTAGGGGCGGCCCTTGTGGCCGCCCGCGGGCGGGGACAAGCCCCGCCCCTACACCATTCGTGTAAAAACGGCTCCGTGGCCGCCCGCCCCTCCTACGTCCGGGCGATCTGACCGCCCAGGGCCTCGTAGTCTGCCCAGAAGCGGGGATAGGACTTGTTCACGCACTCCGCGCCGGTGATGGTCACCGGCCCCTGACAGCGGGTGGCCGCAATGGCGGCCATCATGGCGATGCGGTGGTCGTTGTGGCCGGAGACAGTGACGCCCCCCGCCAGCCGCTCCCTGCCCCGGAGCACCAGGTGGTCGGCGTGCTCCTCCACACCGGCCCCCAGGGCGTTGAGCACCTGCGTCACAGAGGCCAGCCGGTCGCTCTCCTTGATGCGCAGGCGGGCGGCGTTGACGATGGCGGTCGTCTCCCCCGCCCGCAGGGCGGCCATGGCCGCCAGAGGGGGCACCAGATCGGGGCACTGGGACACGTCCAGCTCCGCCGGGCCGGGCCGGGTCAGGCGGGCAAGCTGCTCCCCGATCACCCGGTCGCCCTGGACGGAGCGGGGGTTCAGCCCCTCCACTTCCACCCGGTGGCCCAGGAATGCGGCGGCAAACCAGAAGGCGGCGTTAGACCAGTCCCCCTCGATGGCCAGATCCCGGTGGCGGTACGCCTGGTTCCCCGGCACCCGGAAGCGCCGATCCCCGTCGTACTCCGCCGCGACGCCGAATTGGGCCAGGGCGTCCAGGGTCATGTCCACATAGCCCCGGCTCTCCAGCGCGGTGGTGAGAACAAGCTCGCTGTCCCCCTCCAGCAGGGGGAGGGCGTAGAGCAGGCCGGTGATAAACTGGGAGGACACGTCGCCGGGCAGGGTATAGACGCCGGGCGTCAGCCGCCCCTCCACGGCGAGCACTCCGTTTTCCAGCGACCAGGCGATCCCCTTCTCCGCAAAGAGGTGGAAATAGGGCTCCTGAGGCCGCTCCATGAGCCGCCCGTGGCCGGTGAACCGGCCGCCCCCCTTGAGGGCCAGGGCCACGGGGATCAAAAACCTCAAAGTGGAGCCCGACTCGCCGCAGTCCATGACCTCCGGCGGGGGCGTCTCGAAGCCGTCCACCAGGTCGGCCCCGCGGATTACCGTGCCGTCGGCGGAGGCGTCCGCGTCCAGGGTACGCATACAGCGCAGGGTGGCCTGGATGTCCTGGGACAGCTCCACATTGGACAGGCGGCACACCCCGTCGGACAGGGCGGCGGCGATGATCAGCCGGTGGGCCTGGGACTTGGAGGGCGGCGGGGTGACGGCGCCGCCCAAGGCGGCGGGGGTGATGGTGACGTTCATCGCAGTTCCTCCAGCAGTTGGGCCTTGGGCATCCGGTGGGGGACGGCGTGCCCCATGCGCTCCAGGAGGATCACCGAAATGTCCTCCCCCGCCCCCTTCTTGTCCAGTCCCACGGCGGCGGCGTAATCCGCCGCCGTGCAGGGGATGGCGGTGGGCAGCCCCAGGGCGGAGAGCGCCTCCTCCAGGCGCTCCGGCAGCTCCGCCGGGGTCACCCCCAGGCGTACACCCAGCCGGGCGGCGGCGCACATGCCGGCGGCCACCGCCGCGCCGTGGCTCCACTCGGTGTAGTGCCCCGCCAGCTCGTAGGCGTGGCCCAGCGTGTGGCCGAAGTTGAGGAGCATCCGCTCCCCCGTGTCCCGCTCGTCCTGTTCCACTACGCTCCGTTTAATCGCGCAGCAGGTATACAGGATGTGTTCCATTTCCGCCATCAGCTCCGCCCGGGAGGGCCGGGCCGCCAGGAAGTCGAAAAAGGCCGCGTCCCTGATGCAGCCGTATTTGACCACCTCCGCCATGCCCTCCATGAACACAGGCAGCGGCAGGGTGTCCAGCACCTCCGGGTCCATGAGCACCAGCCTGGGCTGCCAGAAGGCCCCCGCCAGATTCTTCCCGTGCTCCAGATCCACGGCCACCTTGCCCCCCACGGAAGAGTCCACCTGGGCCAGCAGGGTGGTGGGGATCTGTACGAAGTCCACCCCCCGCAGGATGGTGGCGGCGGCAAAACCCGCCAGATCCCCCACCACGCCGCCGCCCAGGGCCGCCACCGCGTCGGTGCGGGTCAGCCCGGCGGCCATTATGGCCTCCCACAGCTCGGCCAGACGGGCGGGGCATTTGGAGCCCTCCCCGGCGGGGACGGTGTGGGCGGTCACCTGGAACCCGGCCCCCTCTAGACTGGCCCGCACCCTTTCCAGATACAGGGGGGCCACATGGCTGTCTGTCACCACAAAAATCCGGGAGGCCCCGGGCAGGACGGCCCGAAGCTCCTCCCCCGCCCAGGTGAGC
>PPYF01158269.1_pt1 | contig 15283 bp, 13 predicted proteins | sample 1559871 | NCBI WGS metagenome assembly PPYF01 (sample SAMN08240021, study PRJNA423297) | Human gut metagenome, whole genome shotgun sequencing project. | reverse complement strand
CCACCGGCAAGCGTAACAATAAATCCGAATACCCTGCCACCGACAAGAAAAAGAGCAAGCCCAGTCGTGAAGAGCGCGGTTACACCAAAGCACGTGGTAAAAAAGACGACTGGAAACAATTCTTCCAGGGGAACAACGAGTTTAAGGATTCAGAACCCGACTTCAGCGAAGAAGGCTGGGCAAGACGAACACCTAAAAAGAAATAAACAAGCGGAATAGCCGCCATTGTTTAAGAAAATTATAAAAAACAATGCGGGGGTGTCAAAATGAAATTCAGTTATCATTTTGACACCCCCGCTATTTTATCACTTTTTATCGCTTATTTCTCACAACTCCTAGTGCTGAAAGCCACGAGCATCCACACCATTTTTTCCTGTTCTTTCAGATAGCCGGTCATCAAATCGGCGGTTGCATCATCACCGGCTTCATTAGCCAGCTCAATCACCTTTCTTTCCTCACCGATGAGGTAACTGTAGGTTTCGAGGATATGGTCAACAGCCTCGCCCCCGCAAGTGATACCGGAGATTTCTTTCACTTTCGCAACCTTGAGGTAGCTACTGAATTTATTTTCGGGCGAACCGCCTAACATCAGGATACGTTCTGCGATTTCATCCACTTTCTCCGCAGCATCGTTGTACATATCTTCGAATTTGCTATGCAAAACGAAGAATCCATGTCCTTTGATATCCCAGTGGAAGCCGCGGAGATTGGTATAGTGTACTTGGAAGTCTGCCAACAATTGGTGCAAGGCAGATACTACGCTGTTTACTTTGTTCTCATTCAAATGCAAATAATCTAAAGTCTTCATAATCTTTCTATTTTAAAAGTTTGTACTATTTTTCTTTGTTTCTGTTGCAAAGATAACCGGTAAATAAATGCTTGTCAAACAGATAATTTCTATCTTTGCATAGAACGATTCTATATATAACATTCAAAAGCCCTGTTTACTATGACTCTGCAACAACTGGAATACATACTTGCCGTCAATCAGTTCCGCCATTTCGCCAAAGCTGCCGAATATTGCCGGATCACGCAACCCACCCTGAGTGCCATGATTCAGAAATTGGAAGAAGAGCTGGACACCAAGATTTTCGACCGCAGCCAGCAACCCGTATGCCCTACTCCTATCGGTATCCACATCATAGAACAAGCTCAAAATGTGTTAGTTCAGGCAAACCGTATAAAAAACATTATAGAAGAAGAAAAACATTCCCTTCGCGGAGTATTCAAGCTGGGCATCCTTCCCACGATAGCCCCTTACCTATTGCCCCGTTTTTTTCCTCAATTAATGAAGAAATATCCCCAGCTCGATATCAGGGTGGTCGAAATGAAGACAAATGACATCAAGAAAGCCCTGCAAACGGAAGAGATAGACGCCGGAATCGTAGCCAGCCTGGCAGGTATGGAAGAGTTCCGGCAGATACCTTTATTCTATGAACAGTTCTACACATATATCGCAAGAGAAAACAGGCTGTTTGCCAATGAAATCATACGCACAGCTGATTTGACAGGAGAACAGCTTTGGATGCTGGATGAAGGCCATTGTTTCCGCGACCAGTTGGAACGCTTCTGCCAGCTAAAGGCAGCTCGTGCCAGCCAGTTGGCCTATCATTTGGGCAGCATGGAAACCTTTATGCGCATGGTGGAGGGCGGTAAAGGAATCACTTTCATTCCAGAGTTGGCAACGTTGCAACTGGATGATAGGCAGAAAGAACTGGTGCGTCCCTTTGCCATTCCCTGTCCTACCCGACAAATCATCCTACTGACCAACCGGAGCTTTATCCGTAACACTCTCCTGAAAACAATCACCCAAGAAATTACGGCCGCAGTGCCTAAGGAAATGCTTTCCCTGAAAGCAACCCAGGCTCTTGTATAGATTCTGTCTATCGGCCCATAAAACTTTTCAATCGTTTTTTTTGTTCTACCGGGAAAAATTGCTATATTTTTGCATCGGTAAAACAAAAAACAAATCTTTTAAAAAGTATAATTATGGAACCGATTATCAACTCTCAACTCCCTGAATTCAAAGTTCAGGCTTTCCAAAACGGAAGTTTCAAGACAGTAACCAACGAAGACGTAAAAGGCAAATGGGCTATTTTCTTCTTCTATCCGGCAGACTTTACGTTTGTATGTCCTACCGAATTGGTTGATGTTGCAGAAAAATACGACCAATTTCAGGCAATGGGTGTAGAGGTTTACTCCGTAAGCACAGACTCCCACTTCGTACATAAGGCATGGCATGATGCTTCCGAAAGCATCCGCAAGATTAAATATCCGATGTTGGCAGACCCCACAGGCGCATTGAGCCGTTCATTTGGTGTAATGATTGAGGAAGAAGGCATGGCCTACCGCGGTACATTCCTCGTAAACCCCGAAGGCAAAATCAAACTTGCCGAAATACAAGACAACAGCATCGGACGTAATGCAGACGAACTACTCCGCAAGGTAGAAGCTGCACAATTCGTAGCCACCCATGACGGTGAGGTTTGCCCCGCCAAATGGAAAAAGGGTGCTGCCACTTTGAAGCCGAGTATCGACCTAGTCGGTAAGATTTAGCCGTACCCCCATACGGTAAATGTTACTATGTAGAGACTATCCCTATCTCTTCCTTGCAAGAGCAAAAGAAAGGAGATAGTCTCTTTTTATACCTCAACATTAAAGACCCGCATCATCATGTTAGAAACAAATATATTAGACCAAGTGCGGAGCATATTCCAACCATTGGAAGCCCGCTATACTTTCCACATCACTTGTAATCCGAAGCATGAACAGGCTCGCGAGCTGATTGATTTTCTAAATGAAATAGCGAGTTGTTCCGACAAACTCTCCTGCCGGCTAACCGAAACCGAGACGCCCGGACCGGAGTTCACCCTCCTGAAAGAGGAGCAGGAAACCGGAATAAAATTTCGCGCAATCCCGGGTGGACACGAATTCAGCTCCCTGCTTCTCGCTGTACTAAATGCCGATGGAAAGGGGAAAAACCTGCCGGATGAAAGTATCGGCCGCCGCATCAGAGCACTGAAAGGAACAATCCGCCTGCAAACCTATGTGTCACTGACCTGCACCAATTGTCCTGACATAGTGCAAGCATTGAATATCATGGCGCTGCTGAATCCCCACATCACCCATGAGATGATAGACGGGGCTCTCTTTCAGGAAGAAGCAGATGCACTGAAAATACAAGCCGTACCGTCCGTTTATGCCAATGGAAAGCAGTTCCATGTGGGACGCGGCTCTTTAGGAGAACTTCTTCAAAAGTTGGAAGACACTTTCGGAAGCCTGCCACAAGAAGATGCAGCGCCTGTCCCAAGGAAATTCGACCTGCTTGTCCTCGGTGGAGGACCTGCCGGAACTTCAGCAGCCATTTATTCTGCCCGCAAAGGGTTGCGCGTCGCTATTATCGCCGAAAGAATAGGCGGACAGGTAAAAGAAACCGTAGGCATCGAAAACCTGATTTCCATACCTCAAACAACCGGCTCGCAACTTGCCGACGCACTCAAGAACCATATAGGACACTACCCCGTTGAAGTCTTTGAAAACCGGAGAATAGAGAAAGCGGAGCTCCAAGGCAAAGAGAAAAAGGTCTTTTCCGGTGGTGGAGAAACGTTTACGGCTCCTGCCGTAATCATTGCCACAGGCGCAAGCTGGCGCAAACTGAATGTAGAGGGAGAGACCGAATATATCGGACGCGGCGTAGCCTTTTGCCCGCATTGCGACGGTCCTTTCTATCAAGGCAAGCATGTGGCTGTCATCGGCGGCGGGAACTCCGGCATAGAAGCCGCCATTGATCTGGCAGGCATCTGCAAGAAAGTAACCGTCTTTGAGTTTGCCGACACACTGAAAGCCGACCGTATCCTGCAGGAGAAAGCCCAAAGCCTTCCCAACGTGGAGATATTCACCTCTTCACAAACCATCCGGGTGGAAGGCAACGGCGAAAAAGTAACCGGTATCCGCATCAAGAACCGCATTACCAATGAAGAGCGTGACTATCCATTGGACGGCATCTTCGTACAAATAGGCCTGGCAGCCAACAGTGCGCTTTTCCGCGATGTACTGGAAACAACGACGTCCGGTGAAATCAAGACGGACACATTCTGCCGTACCACGACTCCGGGAGTATATGCGGCAGGAGACGTATCCAACGTGCCCTACAAGCAGATTGTCATAGCTATGGGAGAAGGCGCCAAGGCAGCGTTGTCCGCTTTTGACGACCGTATCAGGGGAATAATATAACCCGTTTATCCGCCGGAAGCTATCTTCAGTTCCCGTATCAGGTTTCCGGCCTTGCCATATCTTTCTATCATGAACAAGATGTAGCGTACATCCACCCCGATGCAACGCTGCATCTTCGGTTCATAGAGGATGTCACTGCCCATCGCTTCCCAATTGCCGTCAAAAGCCAATCCGAGAAGTTCTCCTTTTGCATTAAACATGGCGCTTCCCGAATTGCCGCCCGTTATGTCATTATTAGAGATAAAGCAAACGTTCATTTCCCCCTTTTCATCGGCATATCTGCCAAAGTCACGATTGGAAAACAAAGAAAGAATCTCCGGCTGCACCTCAAAATCCACATCACCTGCGTGGGCTTTCACCTTTTCGAGGATGCCTTTAGTCGTTGTATGATAATCGTATTCAGCACCGTCAAACGGAGTATATCCGCATACCGTACCAAAACTCAAACGCATAGTAGAATTGGCGTCGGGATAGAAATTACGGGACGAATACATCCTGCGTACGGCACCATTCAACAAACGCTCATTACGGGCAATATTCATGGCAGGCTCCCTCGTCTGCATATTGATTTCAAACATCTTGCCAATCAGATCAATCCCCAGGTTTATGGCAGGATCATCATAGATGTGATACGTAGTATCCTGCTCCAAAAAGCGTTTCAAACCGCGTGGAGTAGTCAATTCCGAACTTGCATACAGGCTGTCCACATAAGCCTTGTCATTGCCGCCATACCGGGTGGCAATCGTACCATAAAATTCCGGTAGATAGGTAGAATCCACTTTGGAACGATACTCCTTCAGCATAGCTGTAAAGACCTCCTTGTCAATCTCCAGATCCAAATTGGCGTATTTCTCTACAATCGCTTTCAGATTAGCTACAACAGCCTTCTGTTCCCCCTCAAAATCGAAATTCAAAATGGACAAAGCCAATTGCACCAACTCCGGCCCATTCAGAAATGCTTCGGCAAAATAGGCTAATGCATGATTGGCTTCACGCACATTTTTATAATCCAGTTCCAAATCAGGAAACAGCTGCAATAACGTCTCACGTTCTCCGGGCGTCTGTTGTATCCAACGGCGAAGCTCCTGCTCCATCGCACGCTTCTTCTCCAGAATATGCGACTTCCGGATGGCCCTGTTCACTCCGATACTGTTTTTCCAGTAATTGGAGCTTTCATCATATTTGGAGGCATACTTTATGCGGATACTGTCCCGCCTGTCCATTTCACGCTTCCAGATAGCCTGCTTAATACCCCGGACATCTATTTGCGCCTGGTTGTCGTTATTCATCATCTCTTCGATGCCAAACGAAGAGAGATAGCGTTCCGTTCTGCCCGGATACCCCAATGTCATGCAGAAAGAACCTTCTTTATATCCGTCAAGCGAAACCGGAGCCACATATTCGGGATGATAAGGGACGTTTTCCGGCGAATAATCCGCCGGGCGGTTGTTCCTATCGGCATAGATACGAAATACGCAGAAATCGCCCGTATGGCGCGGCCACACCCAATTATCCGTATCCCAACCAAACTTTCCAACCGAAGAGGGCGGCGCAAACACCAGCCGGACATCGTTATAATCGCGATAGACAGACAGCCAAAACTCATTGCCGCCATAATAGGCATCTACAATTCCTACCAAAGTCGAATCTTTATGAGCCACTTCTTCACTAACGGCAAACATCACCGAGTCGATCGCAGCGGAGCGTTCCGCTTCGGCCATCCCCGGTTTCACCGCGCCGAGCACCCGTTTTGTAACATCCTCCGTCCGCAACAGGAAACGGACGTAAAGCTCCGGATTCGGTAACTCCTCGCTGCGGCTATGCGCCACAAAACCGTCTTTCAGATAGTCGTGTTCCACAGAAGAATGTTGCTGTACACAACTGAAACCGCAATGATGATTCGTAAATACCAATCCGTCTTCCGACACAACCACCCCCGAACAAAAGCCGCCGAAGCTGACTACGGCATCCTTCAATGAAGGGCGTCTGGAACTGTACAGTTTATCTGCTGGCATCTGCAGGCCAAGCTCTTTCATGGTACGGCGTGTCTGTTTATCCAGATTGCCCAGCATCCACATGCCCTCATCCGCCCGCACCGCTAAAGTGAAGAAGCAACAAACGGCTATAATTACGAACCTAAATTTCATATCATTTCGCTCTATGTATCTGAAACAAATATCATTCAGCAATCAGCCTTAACCGACTGGAACCGGTACGCGCTTTCAGCCATTCGGTAATCTTCTCTTTCTCATGGGTGTCCGGATGCTTGCCGAACTTCAAGACAGCAAGCGTAACGGTATCTATCCGTACTGAGTCAACCGTCAGTTCGAGTGCATGAGAAATGGAAACCGACTTAACGGAAGGATAAAGCACTTTCAACTCAGGAATAATCTTTTTGCCCAATTCATCGTATTTCCGATACTGTTCCAAGTTCTTTTCCAATGAAGAGATTTGTTGTTTCTGCTCCACCAGACGCTGCTCACTGTTCTTATAGAAATCCTCCATAACCATGGCCCGAATAGAGGAAATATCTACCGACTCGTTGTTCATCCCTTGAAGCACAACCAGTTTGGTATTATCCAGTTTATAATCTTTCATTTTACTGCGGGCTATGGCAATAGAGGCTTCCGGCACTTCCTGCCCTATCAAGACTACGCGTATTTCATGCAGTTTGCCTTCATGATGGATTTTTTTATCCAATACCTGTGTGTTTTCAAACGCAAGCTGTTCGTTTACAAAACGGTTTGCTGCGCTTTCAAAAAAAGTATCCTGAATAATCCCTACCGTAAGATATACAGCCGGGCACATCGTGACAATAGCTATCAGTACGATATACTTCCGCACTTTCTTCTCACGATTCTTATCCACAAACTCTTTGCGTTGGAAATGCATCACACGCACACCGATAAAAGTAGCCAGACTGATGAAGACGGAGTTGATGAAATAAAGATAGAATGCACCGAGGAAATAAATCAGATTGCCCGTTGCCAATCCGTAACCGGCTGTACACAGCGGCGGCATCAACGCCGTAGCAATGGCGACACCCGGAATTACATTCCCTTTTTCTTTGGTGGAAAGCGCCGTTACTCCCGCAAGGCCACCCATTAATGCGATGAATACGTCATAAATCGTAGGTGAGGTACGTGCCAGCAACTCCGACTGTCCCTCGGCAACCGGACTGACCAAAAAGAATATGGTGGCGGTGGTAACACTGAACAAGGTGGTTATCAAGAAACTTTTCAGTGAACGTTTCATCAGTTCAAAGTCATTCAGACCGACCGAAAGCCCCACACCCATTATAGGTCCCATCAACGGAGAGATAAGCATCGCGCCGATAATTACGGCGGTGGAATTGACATTCAAACCGAGTGAGGCCATAAAGATAGCAAATATCAGAATCCACAAATTGGCTCCCTTAAATTCAACACCCTTCCGAATGGAATCGACAGTTTCGAGCTCATTGTCTTTATCTTTGCGTAAATCCAGATACTCTTTCAGAAAGTTCTTGATTGCAAATGCGTTTCTGTTGGAATTGACAGGCTGTTCCATAAAATAAACTATTTTCTAATAAAACGATTGATAACAGGTATTTGGCCAAGCGGTAAGTCACGCTTTATAATATAAGCTACAAATAAGGATAACAGCAGCGTGCGGAAAGCCATACGAAGATAGATATTTCCAATCGGCACATATTCCGCAATTACATAAAGTATGGCAGCCAGAAGCACATAACATCCGATTGACTTCAAATCATACCGGATAGGATATTTCTTCTGACCGACAAAATAAGAGAGCAGCATAGCTACACCATATCCCGTAAATCCGGCCCATGCACAAGCCATATAACCGTACTTCGGAATCAAAAGGACATTCATCGCCACCAGAATTGTGCAACCTATCAATGAGAAATAAGCCCCCCATCGCGTTTCATCAATCAGCTTATACCAAAAAGAAAGATTAAAGTAAATTCCCATAAAAATCTCCGCAGCCATTACGATAGGAACCACACGCAACCCCGGCCAATAGTCGCGACCGATGATATACCGGAGAATGTCCAAATAGAACATCACCGCAAGAAAAGCAACCAGCGTGAAGATGATAAAGAACTTCATGGCCTGTGCATACACCTGTTTATTGTCCTTATCACGACTCTTACCGAACACGAAAGGCTCGTAAGCATAACGGAAGGCCTGTGTCAGCATTGCCATTACCATTGCAATCTTGCTGGCGGCTCCATAGATGCCAAGCTGTACGGTGGCTTCCGCCTCGTCAGGATACACAAAGGGAAAGATTATCTTGTCCGCCACCTGATTCAGAATACCCGCAATGCCCAACACCAGCAACGGCAAGCTATAAGCAAGCATCCGCTTCAACAGTTTCTTGTCCAACACATAAGTGAAGCCGCGCAATTCGGGTATCATGCAAAGCATAATGGTAGAGGTGCATACAAGGTTGAAGAGGAAAGCATACGCCACGTCATCGCCTTCCATCCAGACGTAATAAATCAGGTTCAAGGCTATGTTCAGGAAGATGAACAACAGTTTGAGCGCCGCAAACTTAATAGGACGTTTCTTATAGCGCAAATAAGCGAAAGGAATACTTTGAATGGCATCCATCGCCACTACAATCATCATCATTCCCACATACCAGGGATGTTCTCCATACTCCAGCCAATCGGCAACGGGTTGAAGAAACAACAATCCCAGAGCGAGGAATGTCAACGCACCGATGCCTACGCTGAGTAATGTTGTGGAATATACCCGCATCGGGTCGTCCTCTCCTTTATTGGCAAAGCGGAAAAAGCCCGTCTCCATGCCGCACGTCAACAGCACCAGCAACAGCGCCACCCACGCATAGATATTAGTCACAACGCCATAACCTCCCGACTGCGCAGACAAGGCCATGGTATATACGGGTACTAACAGATAGTTGAGGAAACGCCCCACAATACTGCTCAACCCGTAAATGGCAGTTTCTTTTGCCAATGATTTTAATCCAGCCACGTTATTTAGTGTTTAGCAATTTTTCAATGCTCCATTATACTCCATGCCGATCGTTTACCGGAAAACGTCAATCATTAAACAACGTTCCCTGACTATTGTAGAGGCTTCGCCCCAAATGTTTGTAAGCCAGCTCCGTTACTTCACGACCGCGAGGAGTGCGCTTCAAGAAACCTTCCTTTATCAAGAACGGTTCATATACCTCTTCAATAGTGCCTGCATCTTCTCCCAAAGCCGTAGCAATGGTTGTCAGGCCTACCGGACCACCCTTGAACTTATCGATAATCGTACAAAGTATCTTATTGTCTATCTCATCCAGACCGTATTTGTCAATATTCAGCGCTTCGAGCGCAAAATTAGCGATCTGCGTATCGATGCTGCCCGAACCTTTCACCTGCGCAAAGTCCCTCACGCGGCGCAGCAAAGCATTGGCAATACGCGGCGTACCCCGACTGCGTCCGGCAATCTCCGAAGCAGCCTTTGTGGAACAAGGAACATCCAGAATACTTGCCGAACGACGGATGATGCCACTCAACACATCATCATCGTAATATTCCAAATGAAGGTTGATGCCAAAACGGGCACGCAACGGAGCAGTCAGCAAACCGCTACGGGTGGTAGCGCCCACTAAAGTAAACGGATTCAGGTCGATCTGTATGCTTCGTGCCGACGGGCCTTTGTCGATCATAATATCAATGCGGTAATCCTCCATAGCCGAATACAGGTACTCCTCCACCACAGGACTCAACCGATGTATTTCGTCAATGAAAAGCACATCGTTCGGTTCCAGACTGGTAAGGACACCGGCCAGATCACCCGGCTTGTCGAGCACCGGCCCGGAAGTAATCTTGAAGCCTACTCCCAGTTCGTTGGCTATAATGTTGGAAAGTGTGGTTTTTCCCAATCCGGGAGGACCATGAAGCAATACATGATCCAAGGCCTCGCCTCTGAGGCGGGCAGCCTTTACGAAAATACGCAAATTATCAACCACTTTATCCTGTCCGCTGAAATCCTCGAAATTCAAAGGACGGAGAGCGTTCTCGAAGTCACGCTCCTTGCTGGTCAGTTGATGATCACGTATGTTAAAATCTTCTTGTTCCATTCAAAATCAGTATATACAGCGACAAAGATAATGCAAATCTTTCAACGTTTCATAAACTCCTTCCTTTCTTCTTCCGGAAATTTCTCAATGGCATAACGCAGCATGGTACGCGGCATCACCTTGCAATATTTCTCCAGAAACTGCACCAACAAATCCTTGTCCCTCTTCCCCATTTCGCGCAGCATCCAGCCTATTGCCTTTCTCATCAAATCGTGCGGATGATGCAACAGCCGTTCGGAAAGCGCCAGAATATCGATGAAATCACCGTTTTTGATTAGAGTATAAGTGGAAACAACCGCAATACGCTGGTCCCAAAGCAGTTCACTGCCTGCCAAACGATAAAGATCTTCGCGGGACTTATCTTTTAAATATTCCCCCACAATACCCGGAGCAGACAAGTCCACCAAGTCCCAGTTATTGATGCGCGACGTCTGCGAAAGATAGAAATCATAAATGCACTTTCTCTCCTTTTCATCGCTTTTCTTGAAGCGCTCCACCAGCATCAACAGAGCACAAAGACGACATTCATGCCATTGGCTTTGCAAAAGTTCCGCCATAACATCCAAGTATTCGGCACTACCACTCCCAGAAACTTGTCGCCTTCGCCATATTGCCCCTTTCCCGTTTTGAAAAAATTAGGAAGATACTCCCTTTTCACCGGATCTATGTACTCGCTTATCTCCTGTTCTATCCCCTTTGCCCGCTGTCTCATATTCTCTTATATATTTGCTATTCGTAATGTTACCTGCCAAAAATAGCAATTTTTTCCACGCTAAATAGAAAGATATTCCTACTTTTGCAGAAAATCAACATATTATTTTATGATTTTAAATTACATTTGGGTAGCATTTTTTGTAATAGCTTTCATTGTGGCGCTCTTCAAACTCCTGTTCATGGGAAATGTAGAGATATTTACGGAACTTGTCAACTCTACATTCGACTCCTCCAAAACTGCATTCGAAATATCGTTGGGGCTGACCGGCATTCTGTCCTTATGGCTCGGCATTATGAAGATCGGTGAAAACAGCGGTATGATCAACGCACTCTCCCGCTGGTTGAGTCCGGTGTTTTGCCGCCTCTTTCCGGAGATACCCAAAGGACACCCCGCCATGGGATCTATTTTCATGAACCTCTCCGCCAACATGCTGGGGTTGGATAATGCCGCTACCCCAATGGGGCTGAAAGCTATGAAAGAACTTCAGGAACTCAATCCGAAGAAAGACACAGCCACCAACCCGATGATTATGTTCCTTGTGCTGAACACTTCCGGATTGATATTGATACCTGTCAGCATCATGATGTACCGTTCGCAAATGGGTGCTGCGCAGCCCACCGACATCTTCATCCCGACACTGATTACCACTGCCATTTGCCATACGCATCATCCCCTACCTGGTAGCTTTTCTCGTTGGAATCGCCGTTTTCCGCGCTTCAGGCGCAATGGATATAATAGTAAACGGCATCGGCTACATCGTAGGCTTGTTCGGAGTAGATACCGGCTTTGTAGGAGCTTTGCCCACCGCTTTGATGAAATCATTGAGCGGCAGCGGCGCCAATGGCCTGATGATTGATACAATGAAGCAATATGGCGCCGACTCCTTCGTCGGCCGCATGAGTTGCGTGGCACGCGGCGCTTCGGATACAACGTTCTATATACTTGCCGTTTACTTCGGCAGTGTAGGCATTACGAAAACCCGTAACGCGGTTACCTGTGGTCTGATAGCAGATTTATCCGGCATTATCGCCGCTATCATCATCAGCTATATATTCTTTTTCTAAAAAAAGCCCATTCTAATAAATAGTAAACAATATGATAAGTTATCAAGCGGACGGCATCAAAATGCCTGCAATCAAGAAACGGGAAACAACGGAATGGATTAAAGCCGTTGCTGCCACCTATGAAAAAAGAATCGGTGAAATCGCCTATATTTTTTGCTCGGACGAGAAAATTCTCGAAGTAAACCGGCAATATCTTCAGCATGATTATTATACCGACATCATCACTTTTGACTATTGCGAAGGCAACCGCCTGAGCGGCGATCTCTTTATCAGCCTTGATACGGTACGCACCAATGCCGAACAATTTGCCGGCAACGATTATGAAAGAGAACTGCACCGGGTCATTATCCATGGCATCCTGCACCTTTGCGGCATCAATGATAAAGGTCCGGGAGAACGGGAAATTATGGAAGCTGCCGAGAACAAGGCACTGGCCATGCGATAGAAATTGCAACGCAAGACAAGCATAAAAGTGATGAGTTTTTTGTCATCACTCATCACCCTTAGGCTCAACTATCTGTAAATAAGTGACTTAATAAGTTACGAGAAACATTATGACAGTGACGACCAAATGTTGGTCGTCACTGTTTTTGTTTACTATTATGCTCTCTATCATATCGTAACATCCTTATTTACAGCAACAACAAACGTTCCATACAGCCCTTGTCACAATATTGTTAAAATACCTTTTATACCGAGACATTAGGTTCATTTGCGCTGAAAGGACAAGTGCAATTGCCTCTTCCCAACCGAAGGAACGTTACTGATTTGATAAACCTGAAGAAGAAAATCGGTTAAAGCAATGAAAAATAAAAAGATACGCGTACCAAGTCAATACCAACGGTTGGTACGGCGTGTACCTTACTAAGGTACGAGAGGTTTCTTAGTGAGGTACACGTCGTACCAAAGCAGGAAACTTGCCGTACCTTACTAAGGTATTCTCCGGAACCAAGGAGCCGGATATCTATGTACCGGAGACGCCGGCAGTCCCACACGAAGTATTTCCTAAGAATTCACAAGGAAAAGAAAGAAATCGCGGCTACAAAATAACTTTTTAGTAACTTTGCAGGGTTTAAAAAGAGATTGAACGAATGGAGTTTAAGTATGATGTTATTGTAATCGGCGCCGGACATGCCGGCTGTGAAGCCGCTGCCGCTGCCGCAAACCTGGGTTCAAAGACCTGTCTTATCACGATGGACATGAATAAGATAGGCCAAATGAGTTGCAACCCTGCCGTAGGCGGTATTGCCAAAGGGCAAATTGTACGTGAAATAGACGCATTGGGTGGATATATGGGATTGGTAACTGACAAAACCGCTATCCAGTTTCGTATATTAAACCGCTCCAAAGGACCTGCCATGTGGAGTCCGCGTGCGCAATGCGACCGTAACAAATTCATCTGGGCATGGCGTGAAATTCTGGAAAATACTCCCAACCTGCATATTTGGCAGGATACCGTACAAGAGATTCTTGTTGAAAACGGCGAAGTGACCGGACTCACTACTCTTTGGGGAGTAACTTTCCGCGCCAAATGCATCGTACTGACTGCCGGAACTTTCCTGAACGGACTGATGCACGTGGGACGCACCATGCTTCCGGGCGGACGAATGGCCGAACCTGCATCCTACCAACTGACCGAATCCATTGCCAGACATGGCATCACATACGGACGAATGAAAACCGGAACGCCGGTACGCATCGACGGACGCAGCGTGCACTATGAGGATATGGATGTTCAGGACGGAGAAAACGATTTCCACAAGTTCTCCTTTATGGATAACGGCGTGCGCCATTTGAAGCAACTGCCATGCTGGACCTGCTTCACTAATGAAGAAGCACACCGCATCCTGCGCGAAGGTCTGCCGGACTCTCCCCTTTTCAACGGACAAATTCAAAGCATAGGTCCCCGTTACTGTCCCAGTATAGAGACCAAAATTGTGACCTTCCCCGACAAAGAGCAGCATCAGCTTTTCCTGGAACCGGAAGGTGAAACCACTCAGGAACTCTACCTGAACGGCTTCTCTTCTTCCTTGCCAATGGACATACAGATTGAGGCACTGAAAAAGATTCCTGCATTCCGGGATCTCGTAATTTACCGCCCCGGTTATGCAATAGAATATGACTTCTTCGATCCCACCCAGCTCAAACATACGTTGGAAACGAAGAAAATCAAAAACCTGTTCTTTGCCGGACAAGTAAATGGAACCACCGGCTACGAAGAAGCAGCCGGACAGGGCATCATCGCCGGTATCAATGCACATATCAACTGCCATGGCGGAGAACCCTTCACCCTTGCACGAGATGAAGCATACATCGGCGTATTAATTGATGACTTGGTAACCAAAGGCGTTGACGAGCCTTACCGTATGTTTACTTCACGTGCGGAATATCGTATCCTCCTCCGTATGGATGATGCCGATATGAGACTTACCGAAAGAGCCTGGAAACTCGGACTTGCAAAGAATGACCGCTACGAGTTACTAAAAAGCAAACGCGAAGCCGTTGCAAACATCATAAACTTCACCCGGAATTATTCGATGAAACCAGCACTAATCAATCCGGTACTGGAACAACTGGGCACCACTCCACTTCGCCAGGGATGCAAACTGATAGATTTGATAAACCGTCCGCAAATAACCCTGGATAACATGGCACAGCATGTCGGCGCTTTCCATCGGGAACTTGATAAAATTACGGAAAGAAAAGATGAGATTATCGAAGCGGCAGAGATACTTATCAAGTATGAAGGATACATCGGACGCGAACGAATCATAGCAGATAAACTGGCACGACTGGAAAGCATAAAGATTAAGGGAAAGTTTGACTATAATTCCATTCAATCCCTTTCCACCGAAGCCCGCCAGAAGTTAGTCAAGATCGACCCGGAAACAATAGCCCAAGCAAGCCGGATTCCGGGAGTATCACCAAGCGACATTAATGTACTGTTGGTGCTTTGCGGCCGATAAGAGCCAACGTTCCACGTGAAACAAAAAATTCAATAAACGCAATAAAAAAACTGATTATGAGCAAAGAAACACTTGCCAAGAGCATTCGGGAAATTCCTGACTTCCCTATCCCCGGAATCTTATTTTATGATGTAACCACCCTGTTCAAAAATCCGGTTGCATTGCAAGAACTTTCAGACACCTTGTACGAAATGTACAAGGAC
>PPYF01371023.1_pt1 | contig 15284 bp, 28 predicted proteins | sample 1559871 | NCBI WGS metagenome assembly PPYF01 (sample SAMN08240021, study PRJNA423297) | Human gut metagenome, whole genome shotgun sequencing project. | reverse complement strand
CGGCAAGGGCAAGACAGCTATTGCATAGCAAAAAAGCAAGAGTTAAACGTCTTTATCCTTTTACTATACAGTTAACTCAACGTTCAGACGGATATATACAGCCTGTTGAACTCAAGTTCGATCCGGGTTCAAAGCAAACAGGTATAGGAATAGTTTTACATGGAAAAAACAGGCTGTCTGCCATATACGGGGCGGTGTTAACTCATCGGGGACAGGAAATAAAAAGCAATTTAGATAGTCGCCGTATGATAAGAAGATCCAGAAGAAACCGTAAAACCCGCTACAGACAGGCACGTTTTCTTAATCGTGTAAAAAGTAAGCATAAAGGATGGCTGGCTCCATCCGTACAGAGCCGTGTAGATAATATAGTAGAATGGTCTAAGCGTTTCATACGATTGTCTCCTGTTGGTTTTATAACCGTTGAATCTGTTAAGTTTGATATGCAAAAAATGGAAAACGCTGCTGTTGAAGGTATAGAGTACCAGCGTGGCACGCTGTTTGATTATGAAGTAAAAGAATATTTGCTTGAGAAATATAATTATAGCTGCGTCTATTGTGGAGTTAAGAATGTGCCATTTGAAAAAGAACATGTTATTCCACGTAGCCGTGGAGGAAGTAACAGAATAAGCAATCTGGTGTTATCCTGTCATGATTGTAACCAGAAAAAAGACAACTTGCCAATCGAGGAATATTTAAAGGATAACCCGGCATTATTGAAAAAGATAAAGGCACAGTTAAAATCTCCACTTAAAGATGCTGCAGCGGTCAATATAACCCGTAAACAAATCGTAATAGAACTATCTGATTTAAATGTGCCTGTTCTGACGGGAACGGGAGCAGAAACGAAATATAACAGAGTAAGTCAGGGATATAATAAAGAGCATTATATAGATGCGTTGTGCGCAGGCACAACGGGAGCGAAGGTGTATATATCTAAAAAGTTGAAACCATTGTTGATAAAAAAGGAAAGAAGAAATAACAGGCAGATGTGTCTGGTGGATAAATATGGTTTCCCGCGAGGAAAAGCGAAAGGCTCTAAGATAGTGCGAGGGTTTAAAACAGGCGATATAGTAAAAGCAGTTGTGTTGAAGGGAAAGAAAAAAGGAACATATAAAGGGAAAGTAGCGGTAAGGTCAAGTGGTAGCTTCAATATAAAAGTAAAGCATGGCGTAGTAGAAGGCATAGGCTGGAGGAACTGCGTAATGCTGTATAGGTTTGATGGGTATAGCTATACTTATTAATAATATGCATAGACCCCGCCCCAAGTGGCGAGGCTTCGATATTTCGGTGATAAAAGTGCAACTAAGCAAAAATCAATAAAGCGTATGCTTTCTGAATTTTAAAATAGTATTATAAAGCTACATCCGCGTAGCCTTTATTATTTTTAAGGAAAATAATGAAAACAAAAGATGTTTATATCAAATATGAAAATTATGCTGGTTCAGTTTATCGTGAAAAGCTGGGTGGTTATTCATTTGAGGATGGGCAAGATATTACAGATTTTGGAGAAAAAGATATTCCAGAAGGTAAGATTCGTGTTTTACTTTGTAAGTGTGGAGCAAATAACTGGACTGATAATGGCAGAAACATTAATGAGTATGAGTGTGATTGTTGCGGTCAGTTTGTTACAGCATATCCAGTATCGAAGCCATCAAGCTTTATTAAATGAAAAAGAAAATATAGATAATAGCGAATTATTTATATTTTCCTTAAGATATATGATAGAGTTTCTGATTAAGAAGTGATTATCTCTATTTCTTTTTGCGTTGTCATATTCTCATCAAATAATAACATGTATTTTTCTTGTTCTATTTGTTTCAAATGTTGATTAATAGATTCTCTCTTTGATAAAAAGTTATGGATATCATTATATTTTATATCACTAAGCTTTTTATTATCGCTTAATAAAAATTTATATTCATCCATAGAAAAATCAATTTTGATTTGATTCTGTAATTGGTCGCTAATTTTTTTATGATTAAATTCTTTATCAAAATAAGAGAGCATATACTGATTCATATGATAGTTATTATTTTTTAATTTTTTATACACATGATTTATTAAAAACTTATCAATAAAAAATACAGAGCAAAAAGCAAGGATTAAACAAAGGAAAGTCATAGAAAGAATAAAGAATACAAAACCGAATGACTGTGTATTATTTATAAAATCCCTTAAAGAATATATAAAAAGGCCAACTAAGCTAAAAGAAGAAGATACAGAAAAAGACACATTTACTATAGATGGTAGATAGGGCATATCATAATCATTAACAAATACTTTATGTTCCTTCAAAGTTTCAAAGTATTTTTCTTTTTCTTTATTAATTATATTTAGTATTTTATCACTCATAAGGAATTCCGTTATTTTTATATAATATAATTAAAACATAACGGTAATATTAAAATCAAATTTCATTACTTTTTCAAGCAAGTGTATTGATAAAAAAAGTTGTGTTTGTTGTCATTATTTGTTATACTCTTTTCATCATCTGAGAGGGAATAAAAAATGCGTAAACCACTGTTTGAAAGCCTGCTTCGTGAAACTGCGTTGAAAATCAAAGGAAATCCTAATGAGTTAGTGATGGATGTGGTTTTTGAGGTAGTGAACTTTACTGATAAAGTTCCTGATATTGATGCTTTTTTACTTGAGGATCCGACATTAGGTGTTGAAGATACAAGTGGTGGTCATAACTGTATTAACTATCCTGATGATTTAACGACAGAGAACATTGTTATCACAAATCTTCAAGAGCGCGTAGCGGCTCATTTCGAATAATAAATAAATGCCACCTCTTGGTGGCTTGTTGTTATAAAAAAAGGAATAACAAATGAGATATTTTATGTTGGGTAAGACCTTTGAAGAAGATGGTCAAGGTCAAGAGCTTTACCGTTGGTTTTATGATAATAATGAAACCCAACCATTATATAGCTGTATGGTAAAAACTGACTCCGTTCACTGTTTGCCGGAAGTATTTTCAAATAATTTTATTCTGCGTAAATATTTTGCTTTTGATATTATGAAAAGTGATGGTGAAGCAAAAGAAGATGGTTATGATTTTGGTCAACATTTTTCAAAGAATATTTTCCCAGCTACTCATATTTACTATTATGAACAGGACGGGAAAAACTATCTGAAAATTCATGGAAGAGAAACGTATAGTCGTAGAACAGATGGTAAACCACGATACTACCCTGCTATTTACATTGCTAACCGTGTTAGGTGGTTCCTAAGTGTTAGTCCTTTTGTAGAGAGTTTCAAAGAGAGAAAAACAGGTTTACATTCAACATTTGAAATCAAGTTTAAGCCACAATTTACAGAAAAACAGCTTGAGGTATAGCAGTAAAGTAAGTTATAATATGTTTATTGAAGGCTTACTGTCTATTTGAGTAAAAATAAGGAGTTTAGTATGAATACAGCGATTTTCGTTGCAAAGCAAAAAGAACTGGAAGAGTTTGAGCCATGTTTTGAGCCTTGTGAAGTATCATCTGATAAAGATAGTATTACTTCGCGTTCCGTTATTTGTGTTGATAGTTTCGTAGGTATCGTTGAGTCTGTAGATGGTGAAAAAGTTCGTTGTTCAGACTTCTTTGATGATGGTTATCGTGTCCTGAAAAAATCAGACGATATTTACGTTGTAGGCTCACTTATCGTATAATACAAAAAGACCGCAGCGCGGTCTTTTTTATTAGTAAGGTTTAGGTGTAGGTCTAAGTGGATTTCTGTTAGTAATTTTTCTTTGTAGTTCGAGAGATTCTTCCATATCATCAAGAGCTGAGAATACATGCCCATCATATTCTGGACCTCTTGGATCAATAGTATTTTTATTAAGGTTAATAACATATTCCATTTTATCAGCATATTCAGGATTAGACATTAAAGCACTAATACTTGCTAACATTTTATTGCGGTTTTTTTGAAGATGAGGTTCTGTTTCAGGGTTTATTTTTCCAACATAGCTTGGTTTTAAACCTCTTGGAGCAAATATAGACATTAATTTTTTAGGGTCATATTTATCCCCTTTAGTATCAATGTAATCTTCTACAAGCTCGCCTAAATTAGGTATAGGGTCACCTTTAGCCCCTCTAATAGCTATTTCTAAGTTACTAAGCCCTCTAAGTTTTCTAAATTTATCTATAAAATCTGACATATAATTTTCCATAATAGTTAAGATATATTCATTATATCATTTTTATAACAAATAAAAATAGGGAAACAAAAAAAGTTGTGCAGGATAAAAGGCTGTGTTATAATGACAACATATAATGAATAGAGGATTTAAAGATGAGTGATAAGAAACGTATTTTGACGGCTGATGAAATTAATAAAATCGCTGTTATTTTTGTTAATGAACAGTTTCTTTCTTCCAGCTCTGTGAAAGAATGGACAGAGTTTGTTACAGAAGCGATGACGACTGGTGTAACGCAATATGAAATTGATAACTATGCGTTAACTGAAGAAGATTTCAGTAAAAAATACTGTTAAAAGGTAATAAAAATGGCTTATGTAACTAATGAAGAAGGTTATAATGAGTATCAGAGTGATGCTGAGGTAATGTATCATATCAGTGATACTTATTTAGGACGTAAGCCACTATTAACACCAAGAATTCCTCGTGTCGCCAAAGAAAGCGGGGAAAACATTAGGACAAAAAGAATTTGTGTATCTCCTTCAATAGAACAGTGTGTTTTGGGTATTGATGGTGTAAGTTATATGGAATCCAGTTCACTGGAAGTGGGGAAAAGCTGGTATGTTTATCAGACCACAAAAAAAGGGAAACCAGCCCGAAAGGTGCAAGATTTTGATACAACAGAAGAGCACTGGATTAAAGAAGAAACACGCTTTGAATATGTTGGAAAACTTTTTCGTTTCCAAGAATCAGATTTTGCTGTGTTAAAAAACAGAGAAATTATTTTTGAATTTGACTGAGGTGACTATGAGTATTCCAGATATTAAGAAAGGTGAAGTATCATTCAAAAAAAGTGTGATGACAAAACATTTCGTTAAAGGATGTGCTATTTCGTCAAGTATTCAAGCCCAAAAAGGAAATCTATTAGTTTCTATGGTACTCGGTCTTATAAAAGAAGGTGAAGCATTCGATGTTGATGAATCTTTACGTAGTTTAGGATTAAAAAAAGAGAAGGATGTTTCGTTGAGCTACAACTTATGGAAGCGATTCGAAAAACAAGGAATTGACGAAAAAGGGAAAATAGTTACAAGAATGGATTTTGCTGCAAGTAAAGGTCTGTATTTTGTTACAATCATCATTGGTGAAGTGCCTAAAGATGAAATTGGAACAGTAGATCTTTATAAGTTACTGGAAGATATAATCGCGTTGAGAAATTTGGTAATTCTAAAAAAGCTGCTCGTGAGCAACTGAATGGTAAGCGTGATAATAAAAAGCTGAATAAAGTAGTTCGTGGTCGCCGTGAGGGTGAAGAACTGGAAGTGATGTAAGAAATAAAAAAGCCACCTTCGGGTGGTTTTTTGTTTTTGGATAAAATAAGTCTTGATGATGTTGTCATTACTTGCTATACTTCTGTTATTGAAACGAGATAAGTTATTGGAGAATATCATGATTGACTTCTTTATTTTTCTTTTAGGTTTCTTCAAAGTATTAGCGATTTTATTTATTTGTGTAGGTGTTCCACTGGCTGGATTGGCTTGGTTATTATTAACAATTTTTGTTGGTGATGCTAAAATCGACTTAACTCCTATCGTAAAGTTTTTAGAGAAAAAATAAAATGAACAAATATGAACTGGAAGACAGATCTGAAAAACTATTAAAGCGCGTAGGTTCGACTGGTGAGCTTTATTTTGATGAGAAGGTCTTATCAAAAGAAGTTGTAGAAAACGTTCCAGAGAACTATATGTTGAGCTATTATAGCGATCTTGGTGATTACTTCGTAATGAGTGACACGACAGAAGCTGCCACTAAAAAAGAATATATGGAAGTTGTTGAATATGAAGCTCCTGAGCAGTTGAAAAAAGAAGGAGTAGAATCAGTAAAAGTATTCAGTGTCGTTGCAGATGTTGAGTTGTTCGACGAACACGATGATGATTGCTGCCAAAAAGAAAAAGCATTTAAAATTTTTGTAGATATGTCATTTACTACCAAAAATGGTGAAACTGCATAAAGAACTTGAAGTAAAGAATAGTATATAATATTATTATACCATCATTTAAATACAGTAGAGGGTAGCATGAATAACAAAGTAACTATTTTTTGTATGTCAGGTGAGAAACCTGTAAAACACCACTTTGAGAATTTAGACTCTCTTGGGTGGGGGAAAGGAAATAACAATTCAGGTTATCTTCTTGAGTTGATTGATAAACCTATTCGAGCAAATGGTTTTACTACAGATGAAAAGTATATCTACATGTCTGTAGACCGTTTTTCTCCAGAGGAATGCTCTGAACTGGATAGTGAATCTGTAGAGCAAGTGGATGTATTTTTTAATGGCTCTAATATTATTTCATTCCTTGGCTGGGTAAATGAAGATACGAGAACAATCTCTTCTTCTGATTTTAATGGTTGGATTACAGAGTACCATTTTAACCAGAGTATGTGGAATAAGCTCGTGATCAAGCAAACCGAAATAGTATAAAGTTAGATACCGCAGCGGCGGTATTTTTTTTGGCATAAAAATATTGAAATAGAAACCCATATGTAATATAATATTGTCATATTTTAAATGAGGGTTCAAGCATGTCTAAAGAAGTGATTATTTTTTGTATGACGGGAACCAAATCTATCAAGAAAAAATTTGATGATTTAAGTGTTCTAGGGTGGGATATGATTCCATCAAGGATATATGTTACTTTATTGAATAATGGTGTGAAAAATAAAGAAATTAATATTCAGGCTAAATATATTTATATGTCTGTAGATCGTCCTTTTCATGAGGGTATTGAATCAATCGCTCCAGAAGATTTGGAAATGATTGACGTATATTTTAATGGTGAGTTAATTATTACGTGTGATGGTTGGTTTGATGAAAATAATCAAAAAATCGTAACAACGGATTATAAAAAAGTAATTACGGAGTATTTCTTTAATAATAAGATGTGGGACGAAATAGTGGTGATGCGTAGTAAGAAAAAATAAAATAAGAATACCGCCATCTGGCGGTATTTATATTAAGGGGGTTATATGAAAGAAGATCCAATTTTTATTTTATTTTTTATAATTGCTTGTGCTGTGGTATACTTAATATCTCATTTACGTAATAAGTGGGTAGATAAAGAAAATAAAAAGCGTATTTTAGAGGCATTAAGAAATGCTTTTATTACTAATAATTTTGGTTCTTTATATAAGCTAGAATGGGATTATTCTTATGAATTAAGTAAGTTGGGATTAAAAAAATTTGGATCGTTCAATGGTATAAAGCTTGATAGAATAGATACAGATATATTAAGTGATGTATTTGGTTTTCAAGTAAAACCATTTGATGAATTTGTTATGAATAATTTTTTTGGTGGAACAATAACAAAAGATGTAGAAGGGTTTAGGGATATTTCTTGCCATCATGTTGTTTTTCGATTCTATAAACGTAAATACAACTGTGAATTAGGGTCTAAAGAGTTTTATAGCATTTATATTGAAAAACATTATGGTAGTCCAAGTTGGTATAATAAGGAAATACATTATAATTATGGAATAGGTGAAAAAGAGTTTTATGCATTAGCAAAAGATAAAAAAGATGTAGAAAGAATGTGGGATGAAGTAAAAAAATATATATTTAATAAATAAAAGGAAATAAGATGAAAGATAAAGTTTTTTTAAGAAGTTCTGTAATATTTGGTTCAATAGCATTAGTGATCATGTTATTTGTGATTTATTTATATGATATTAATATTTATAATCGTTATTATGTAGCTCTTGGTATTCTTGTGACATTATTATCCGTAAAAGTATCTAATACTCAAAAAGAAAGAAAGTCTTATTACGAACGAGACGAATATGTAGAGCTTTATAAAAAAGGAAATCCAGAAGATACAACATTAAAGAATATTTTAAAACCTTATAAAATGTGCAGAACGTGGTCTATTGTAAACCAGATAGCAGCTTTTGTAGGAACATTTGGATTATTATTCTCAACGGGTTATTTGTTTACTTATTGTGTTTTTGTAAGTTTAACATTAGGTATTTATTTAACCTATGACAATTTAATAACAAAAAAATAAGGAACAATATTATGATTAGTGATGAAAGAGAATTTGAAAAAATAAAAATACTAATAGATGTATTAAATAAAAATTCTAAAAAATCAGAATTAGGGCAAGAACATCAAAATATAGGTTTTTGCTTTTATACATTAGTTATAGATAAGTTTGATGAGGCTGCATTCGAAATTATAGATTTAACAGGTATATTTTATGGTGAAAAAATATTTAATGGAACAGATTTAATAAGGTTATTAAAAGAATACATAGAATATATAAAAAGCACACATAATGAAAAAATACAAGGTAAAAAAGATTATGAGATTTCTGTTGCTGTAGAAATGTTTGAAGAAGGAGAAACAGAAATATCAGAAGAGGATTTGTTTAGCTTTAAAGAGGGCTATAAGCATATATTGTTTACAGATATAGAAAATTATTTGGAAATATTTAAAGAGTTAAAAGTTTAAAAAAGGAAAATAAATAAAATATTTCTTGTGCATGTTGTCATAACCTGTTATACTGTTTTTATTGAAACGAAACGAGAAAAGGTAAAAACATGAACACTAAAATTCTGGTCTCTAACTACTTTGCTGCGATTGTTCTGATGGTTAAGAATGGCTATAAGGCATTCGACTATGATGATCTGCAGTCCGTTATGGAAAAGAATAAAGAAAGTGAGCTTGCTGTTAACATTTTGGCAGGTCGTACACTTGCTAAGTTTATGGCAGGTTCAAAGGTTAACATTAATCAGGTAGTTCCGTTGGTTAATGGTAAAAACGTTGTGCCAGATGATTTGTTTGATGCTTTAACTTCGTGTGAAGTTAAATATATTAATGTCGAAAAGTTCACTGCTAATACAAAAAATATTGAGCTGTGGATGAGTTGGAAAGAAAAGCAACTGGTAATGAAATATATCAGTATTTCTTCATTAAATACCTACCTGTATCATTCTAAGGGTAATCCAGTAGATGATGCTATTGAGACAGCGTTGCGTTTAAATATTGCGGAAGAAGTTACAGGGTTGGGAAGTAATGCGTCAATTTCAGATCTGAAATTGGTTGATACTGGAAATCGTGTTCAGAAATTTAAACTGAAAGATGGTCAATCAGCATGTAAGAACATTCTGTATGTATCTTATGATGATGTTTATAATGCTGGTGTAAATGGCATTAATAATATCGTGAATAAATTGAAATCTGTTGATGTTATTCAAAAATTGAAAGCCTTTAGTATTGGTCTTGATGAAGATAACATTCGTCAAAAAGCACAAAAGGTTATGATGAAAGCATTGAAAGCAGCATAATTAGAAAGCCATCCTAACGGGTGGCTTATTTTTGAAGGAGCGAAAATGGAAGAAGCAATAGTAAAAAGTATTTTATTGTTGATATCACTTTATGGTGTATGGTTGTTGAGCGTAGACTCATACAACTGCTATAAAGCAAGAAAAAAAGAGATTGAATATTATAATAAAAGGCCATCTTAAGATGGCTTTTTTGTATAAAAAATGAATGAAAATCACTAATATTTATGGTAGAATAAAAGAAAAATAGGGGGATAAAAATGTCTTTAAAGAAAGAAGAAGTTAATCAAATTAAATTAGATTTTATTAATAAATGTTCGCGTGAGTCTGATAAAGACTGTCAGTTAATTGTATCTGAAAAGTTAGTATGGAAAACAGCAACATTTCCTATTGATAATATAGAAGATAAAAATGATATTAATGAGCGTATAAAAAAACAGGTCGATATTTTTAATAATGAGCGTTCTTTTTTATTTGGTTTTAAAATTGATGAAAAAGATATTGTAGACCTATCAAAAGTATTAGTGTCAGTTGTATTTTATGAAATGCCAAAAGAGGTATTTCCTAAATATTCAGATTCATCTTACCCATTATATATTAAAGTAACAAATATTATTGTTGATATTGATGGTGAAGTAAATAAAGAAGCATTTTATCTTCCAGCTATTGTAGAAATTGTAGATGAAGATGAATACGTTGTTAAGGGTGAGGATGTCAGTGATTATGGTGAACTCTTATTACTTTCTTTTAAACGTAATTTCGAAGTAAAAGAAAAATATAAAAGTGAAAAAGGTGTAGAGTTTGTTTATGAACTTCGTCATAATGAGCAAGGGCGTAATATTTATAACGATATCACAATTAAAAAAGAGTTCGGAAAGTATAAAGCTTTCATGGAAATAGAAACAGATAACCATGAAACAAAAGATGATGCGATCAAACAGATGGGGCGTTGGTTAAGGGCTTTAGGCAGAGCAGAAGAAATAGCAGTCGTAAAAGAAGATTAAAATAAAGCTTGTGCATGACAAGGATGTTAGATATAATATTGTCATTGAAACGAAACGAGGTTAAAAAAATGACTACTTCTCTCATGTCTCTGACGATTGATGAACTGGAAGATAAAGTTCTTGATCTGGCTGAAGAATACGAAGTTGTTGATGAAGGTTCTTCGGGCTTTAAAGCCTCTGTAAATGGCGAATGGCTGAATGATTCGTTTGATACGGAAGAAGATGCTTACCGTGCTTTAATCTCTTACCTGACTAACAAATAAACCGCTTTAAAGCGGTTTTTCACTTTGAGGAAAAGATATGTCTGTTATTAAGAAAACTATTAATCAAGTAAAAGATGATGTTGGTATTTATTACCATTTTCAGGGGTATCGTGGATTCTTTGAAGAAAGCGATAGTAAAAAGAACATTATGGGTCTTTTAGATCGTATGAGTTTTCGTAGTTTCAATACTAATGTAGATATGTTTTGCCAATTATTTAATGGAGATTTAATGGCAAAAGGATATTTGGTAGAAGTCAATGAAGTTTTCTATAAAAAACATGCTGACTACGTAGATCTTGAAAGCGGTGAATATTTTAAAGAATATGAAGATTTCAATTTGTATGTAATGGAAAATATTCGTTATCATTTCGAGCGTTTTTTGGAAAACCATAAAAACAATCCATTAGTAAGAGTATTGAAAAAAGAAGGTGTTTTCAAAGACACCCTTTTGAAAACAGAATTTGGTAAAAAACTGAACTATCTTTTTAATAATGATGATATGTTTGGTTTAAATGATAAAGAAAAACAACTAACAGATTTTTTGAATGTAAATACAGTAAAAGAATATTCAACAAGCGAAGAAAATCAGCTTGTTTCTCTGCCAGCGGATTATGAAGACATTATTAAAGATGATGGTGTAGGTGCTTATATTATTAAAGACAATAAGATTGTAAAAGAGCATGGTTATCTCTATCGTATCGGATATGATAAAGTTAAAAATGCAATGGTATTTAAAGTAGAGCTTCAAAAAGCGGGGTATTATCGCTTAGAGCTTCAAGAAGATGGTAGTTATGATTTTGACAAAGCTCATGGCTTATCTTCAGTTAAAGGTGTTTACCTGAATGAAGAAGATGCTAAGGCTGCATTTATGAAAATCATTGAAGTTAAACGAAAAGAGCTGGAAGAGATGGAGATTGAAGTCTCTTACTAAGGAAAAATTGTTATTATAGTGGAGAAATTTATGATTTTAAAATGTGTAGATGAATTTCCAGATTTGGGTGGAAATACAGAAAATAATGAAAAAATTCCTGATAATGATACAAGGTATAATGAGTATTATTAAATAAGAAAAATAAAAACCACCTTCGGGTGGTTTTTTATTGTATAATATTTGAGGATAAATTGGAAAAAAGACATTAAATTATTTTAATATATAAAATAAAATGGAGAAAATCAATGAGAAAAATATTCGCTTTTGTAGTATTAATAATTATTTCCTTTATTGCTAAAGCAGAAAATAAAACATATAGCATTGAAGAAAATCTATATCTTATAAATAATAACGAGCATAAGTTAATTTCATCAGTGTCTTATTTTGCAAATAATGAATATAAAAGGAATCTATCTTTTCTATCAAAAGAAAAAGGTAGTAAAAATTTAGATCTTAATAATGGTTTATTAATAACAACAACAATATCCCCAATGGGGAAATATGATGTTATAGACTATGTTGGAAATTTAATAAGTATTGATAACAAAGGAAGTCTAAAAAATAAGGAAGTTTTAAAGTCTTCAATGTTTTTAGATGATTCAAAGAAAATATATGAATCTCCGTTAAATATAAATGACAAAAAATATTTAATGAAAATAAAAATAAGTAAAGTTAATTATATAAAAGAGGCAAAAGAAGTTAAGATAGTTTTTTAAAAGATTAATAAAAAAGACATCTCTGAATAATTTTTGTTGTATGTTGTCGAAACTTTTGATAAAATGGCTTTAATAAATAACGCATGGAGTTAAAATGAACATTCTGAATATGGTTATGGAAATGGTTGAAGTTTTTAATAATAAAACAGAAAGCTATCTTAAAGAATGTGCTGAAAAAGCCGGAATGAATTATGAAGAATATCGTTCTATCTTCAATAAGCGTTATGAAGTAGAGATGGGCAAGAAATATCTAAAGATTTGGTATTCTCAAAACGATACCAGTAAAAGCATTGTCATGTTTGTGGATGAGGAAGGTAATATCCTTAAACCAGAAAGTTATAAACGTCCTTCTAAAGGTGTTCGTGGTCATATGACAGATTGGCGTAAGTCTGTTAATATGTCTGATAATTGCCATCTGTTTTCTGTAAAATAAAGAGGCTAAAATGAAATCAAATAAAGAAGATATTAGTTCAGCGATGAACTGGTATAACAGTTTAAAAACCGAAGATTTGGCAAAGTTTTATCCTCATGTTAACCAAATGGATTCAATGACCATTGTTAAATATTGGGCTGAAAATATTAAAGGTTAATAACATGTGGAAAGAACTGGAAAAAGAAAAACCCTTATCAGATGGTAAATATAAATGTTTAATCAGGAATGGTGATCGTGAGTTTGAAGCGGTACGCCTGTTTAAAAAAGGATATTGGTTTGGTGGTTGTCGGCCCTTTACTGATAATGAAGTTATTTTGAAATGGAAAGATGAATAATAAAAAAGCAGCCGGGGCTGCTTTTATTTTTTAATGAATTTGAAAAACAATATCCATAAAATCTTCAAGTGTGTTATTAGTCTATAATATAAAATATATAAATACTGAAAATAATCTAAATTTCAGGTGTAGATAAATTCAATATATATTCTTTTTCTTCTTCAATATTATAAATAGTGTCCATCTCAAGTGCTGAAAGAGATTCTGGATCATCTTTGTATTTTTTAAGTAAATTGCAAATACCATTGACTTGAGGAGCATATTCAGTCATTTGAAAATCTGATATATCTCTTGTAGCAATAGTATCAATATAATCGATAGCTTTATAAATATCGCTACCGTTAATGTATTGCTCTAAAAACCTATTGTATGCAATGGCCTGTGTTATTTCTATAGTTTGTTGGTGTCTGATAAGTTTGTGTTTTTCTTTTGGGATTAAGTCTGATATTAGAAGAGCTTTATCTATAACACTTTTGCTACGAAGTTCTACTAATTTATCATTTAATGTTTGTAAGATGGAATCATAAAATTCTTCATCATCTTTATATATATTTTCAGATATAACATCATTAATAAAATCTTTGCTAATAGAAATACCTTCTTTCATTATCATTTTGAACTTTTCAAGTTGTATAAAATAATAAGCAAAAGCAATTAAAACCACAACAATAAATAAAATTAGTAAAATCATCAGTCATCCTCCCATTTTGACAATAACAATAACTTAACAAGATGATGGTCATAAATCAAGCATAAAGGACAAATAAAGCTTGAAAAAGACAATCTTTTATTGCTATAATATAGTTAGTAAATGGTAAATGGTGATGTTATGTGTGATAAAACGTTGTATTTCGTTGAAAGGGCTAGAGAAGTTCATGGGGACAGATTCTCTTATGAGAAGGCTGTTTACGTGAACAACAAAACGAAAGTAAAAATCACTTGTAAAAAGCATGGTGTTTTCGAGCAACGTGCTGATAACCATTTGCAGGGTAAAGGTTGTCTGAAATGCACAACGGATAGCAAGAAAGTAGGAAAAACAGATTTTGTAAAAAATGCCAAGGCTATTCATGGAAATAAATATAAGTATGGAAAAGTCTATTATAAAAACAATAGATTGAAAGTAATTATTGTTTGCCCTTTGCATGGAGATTTCGAACAATCTCCGGGAAACCATTTAAAAGGAAAAGGTTGTCCTGTATGTCGTGAATCTAAAGGTGAACGTATTGTGGGTCAAATCTTAAAAGGGAAAGGTTTATCATTCAAAGAACAGTTTAAGTTTGACGATTGCTGCAGTAATAAAGGTTCAATGCTTAAGTTTGATTTTTATATTGAGTCTCTAAATCTACTGATTGAATTTGATGGAGAGCAGCATTTCCAACAAGTGAAAGTATTTGGTGGAAATAAAAAGTTCCTGATTCAAAAAGAGAATGATAACATTAAAAATGAATATTGTTTAGCTAATGGTATTAGTTTACTGAGAATAAAATACAATGAAGATGCTAATATTGCGATAGAAAAAATGTTAAAGAAAATAAAACGTAATGGTGTTAGTCATGTATTTTATGGGAAAAACATCGAGCGAAAAAGTTACAAGATGGCAGCTTAATAAAAAGTTGTACGCTAAATTATAAAATGATAAAATAGATTCAAAATAAGAGGATTTGAACATGGTTGAAAACGTAAAAGAATATGATAGTAAAAAATGTAATATTCGTTTTGAAACTATTCATTATGCTCAGGTTGAATTTAGTTTTAATCAAGATATTACCTTTGGTCGAGGAAAATATGAAGGTCAAGGAACAGATGAATATTATAAAGTTCAAGATAAAATGGAAGCAAAAATAAAAGAACTTTGCAAAAAATATAAAAATGTAGTCCAAAATAATAACTATTGCACTCAAGGTGATGGTTATGGATTTATCTCTGGAGACATGGAAGAACTTGAAAAGTTTGTTAAAGAACTTTCTACTTATTTTGACCGTTTCTCTTGTATTGATAAATATTAAAGGTCAGTAACCCCGCCCTGTCGGACGAGGCATGTAACAGAAAAACCGGATAGTTTTCCTGAACAAGTCTCCGACTTGGATTAACTGACCAGCCTTAGTCTGTGAAACGCTGAGTTTTACAGACTACGTT
>PPYF01411564.1_pt1 | contig 15288 bp, 19 predicted proteins | sample 1559871 | NCBI WGS metagenome assembly PPYF01 (sample SAMN08240021, study PRJNA423297) | Human gut metagenome, whole genome shotgun sequencing project. | reverse complement strand
TTGAACTTCACGATAGCTAAGGTTATAACGAAGATAGTAGCCCACGGCTACAATAATCACATCCTGCTGAAATTGCTTTCCTTTAAAATGACTCATCGTCATTCCTCCTGCTATCTTTTTCTATTATTCTACCTTATCTGATAGTAGATTTAAAACTTTGCAACAGAACCCCTTGATGCAACTTATGTGCCCTTACGTCGTGATACGGTTCAAAAAGAGTCGGTTTATGTCGCTTTAGGTATTAAAGCAGATGGTCATAAAGAAATTTTAGATTACTGTATTGCACCAACGGAAAATTCAGAAGTTTGGTCCGAATTACTAACTGGTTTAGTCAGTCGTGGTATTAAACACGTCCAGTTAGTCATCGCAGATGGCTTAGTTGGCTTGGATTCAGCGCTTAACCACAATTATCCTCAAGCTAAATTTCAACGCTGTCTGATCCATATGTCACGGAATATCATGCAGAAAGTTCGTGTAAACGACCGTGCAGAGGTCGTTAATGAGTTCAAAGAACTCCACAGAGCAAAAACACGTGATGAAGCCCAGCTAATTTTAAATCGTTTTATCGATCATTGGGAGTCAAAGTATCCTCGAATGGTTAGAAATTTAGCCAGTACGTCTAATTTACTAACCTTCTTAGAATTTCCTCCGAGTATTCGCAGAACAATTTACTCAACGAACATTATTGAATCATTCAATAAAAAGCTGAAGCGCAAGACAAAAGTCAAAGAACAATTTCCAAATGAATCAGCACTTGACCGTTTCCTTGCGACAATTATCTTAGAGTACAACGAGAAATACTTCGGCAGAGCTCATAATGGCTTTAAGCAGTGCCAAGATACTTTAGAATCAATGTTTTAAGCTAGACAAAATGATACGAAGAAGTCTTCTTGTTATTTACACAAACTTCTTGACGCTCTCGTCCTTTTTGGATGGTGTTTTTATTTGGTCAATCGGCTAGACTAACAAGCCGATATTTTGCGTGGTTATTCTTTTTGCATTAGACTTAAGTTATAATTCGAATTCAGATTAGGAGGATCCCTATGAAGTTTGATATTGTAGTTGTCGGTGGTTCAACGGCCGGATTTTATTTGGTGAAGGCATTACGGACTAAAGGTTTTTCAGGTAGTATTTGTTTAATTGATCGCGAAGACGCACTGCCTTATAATCGTTATAAATTATCTAAAAATTGGCTGACAGGCAAGAAGTTAGATGCACCTATTTTTAAACCGGAATCGTTCTTTGCTGAAAATGAGATTAAGTTACAATTAAATACCGAAGTTGTGGCGGTTCATGATGAGAAGAAGAAAGTTGTCACAGCAGATCATCAAGAAATTACTTATGGTCAACTTGTTCTAGCTATGGGTGCAGAGTCACGTCATTTGCACTTGCCTAATGATGACGCTGAAGGAATTTTTTACTTAAGAAGTTATCACGATGCGATCAAGATTAAGCAGTGGAGCGAGCAAGTTAAAGATGTGGTCTTAATTGGCGCTGGGTTTATTAGTTTAGAATTGGCTAGCTCCTTTAGAAAGTTAGGCCTTAATGTCACAGTTGTTGAACATGGTCAACATCCATTGGGACGTGTAGTTGGTCCACAGGCTTCAGAATATTTCGTTAAGATGCATCAAGAACAGGGCGTCAAATTTGTTTTAGGTAGTGGTGTTGAATCGTTTACGCATGACCAACAGCATCAAGTCACTGGGGTGGTAACTGATACGGGTGCAACAATTCCTGCACAAATGGTTGTTGTTGGTGTTGGTGCAGTTCCTAACACGTCAATTAAAGCAGATCATTTGGAATTAGGGCAGAATATTGTCGTTAATGAATATGGCGAAACAGCACTGAAAGATGTTTACGCTGTTGGCGATGCTACTATTTGGCCGTTCCAGGGTGAAGAGATTCATGTGGAACATTGGGAAAATGCGCAAAGTCACGGTAAAAATGTTGCCGCTAATCTGATCCAGCCACAAAGTCAGCCTTATGATGTCTTACCATATTTTTGGACAGATCAGTATGATCAAACCTTTGAATATTTAGGTCATACGACTAAGTGGGATCAAACTTTTATCCGCGGTAATCTTGATTCTGGTAAGTTTACAATTGCTTATGTTGATGAAAATCAAGTACCATTGGCTATTTTGTTTGCTAATGGTAATGACGAGCGTGCTGACGTTACCGAATTAATGTCACGCCGTCAACCATTAGATTCAGAACGGTTTGCCGATACTAATCAGCCATTATCCACGTTATAAAATGTGATTTTTAAAAGGAGGTTCAAGTTGTTATGCCACAAATTAAATTAATTCGCGCTTATGATCAAGCAGCAGTTAAACGGGCATCTGGTTATAAAATTTTAGTGGATCGCTTGTGGCCTCGGGGGCTCGCTAAAGCTGATTTACCTTATCAATGGTGGCTTAAAGAATTAGCGCCAAGTTCTGAGTTAAGGAAATGGTTTAATCATCAAGAAGAGCGCTATCCTGAATTCAAGCAACGCTATCTTGCTGAAATTGCCGCCAATCCATTAAGTGCAGCGGTGCTTGATTTTATTAGTCTCTGTTTACAAAGTGAAGATGTAATTTTAATTTATGGTGCCAAAAACGAGCAACACAATCAAGCTGTGGTTTTAAAAGCATGGTTAGAACAAAAATTGGAATAAGTTATACCTGATAAAAAGCTTGGATCACTTGATTCAGGCTTTTTTATTTAGCATTAATTGACTTGTTTAGTTAAGAGCATAAAATATAAGTAAAGTCATTAATCAGCGTCAAAAAATCAGAAACTGTCAAATCTTTTGTGTAAATAGATCTTTCTCATAGATTGATTTTTTATTCTTTATTTAATCAAAGTAAGATTCTAAGGTGTTCTGAACCTGACCAAAGCCTTTGTGGATTCGCTTGAAATATCGATCATTGTAGCTCATTGCTTGTATTCCAATAAAAGTATCAAGCGACTGTTCAGTTGGAAACTCTGCTTTAGGTTTGGCTTTGCGCTTAACAACATTATTAAAGGATTCAATCATGTTAGTTGAATAGATTGAACTTCTGATCTGTTTCGGATAGTTATAAAAAACTAGCAGGTCCGGCTCGATGTCTTTCAGGTTTCTTATGACATGATTATAACTCTTGTCCCATTTGGCATAGAAGGCATGCAATACATCAACAGCAGCTGCTTTATTGGCTTGCTGGTGAATCTGCTTGAATTCGTTCATAATTGCCTCACGGTCTTCTACACGTACTTTAGCGCAGATATTACGCATGACGTGAACCAAACAGCGCTGGAAGTGAGCTTTAGGATAAGTTTGCATTAGTGCAGTTTTCATACCCACAACACCATCTGATAAAAATAATTCAACTTGTTTAAGGCCTCTGCTTTTCATATTTTGAAGCAACTCCGTCCAGACTTCGATATTTTCGCTAGGAGCTATGCAATAATCGATCACTTCTTTGTGACCGTTGGGCTTGATACCAATGGCAATATATACTGCTTCTCGTTCAAAAGTTTCTCGACGCAACGGTATATACGTTGCATCAAGATAAACACAAAAGAACTTATCGCTCAGTTTATGCTTGTGATAAGCCTCAACTTTAGGAATCATTTGCTTAGAGATATTAGACACTTGAGCGGGACTATAATGGCTGCCATACATTTTTTCGATCAAATTAGCTATTTCTCTAGTGGTTACACCTTTAGAATAAAGCTTTATAACCATATCTTCTAAGAGATCAGTATGTTGTTTATAGTCTGGCAGAGTGTGTTGATGAAACATACCATTGCGATCTCGTGGCACCTGGATTTCAATTGATCCAAACTGGGTATCAATTTTACGGAAATACGCGCCATTTCTAGAATTACCAGTATTCCAGCCGTCTCTTGCATAAGGATCATAACCTAAAAAGGCAGTTAATTCAGCTTCTAACAAGTCATTAACTGCTTGCTGGAGTTCTTTGCGCAATAAATCGTTTATTTTGTCTTGATTGAATAGAGCTTGAGCCATATTTTTGGTAAAATCATTCATGAAGGAGTTCTTCTTTCTGTATGTGTTTTTTGTTCAAACCAATCATACGAGAAAGGAACTCCTTTTTCTAATGTTTTTGAAAATTAATTTAAGGAATCATTCATCCTTACACAAACTATTTTACAGTCTCCAACGGTTAGCAGAACCAATGCTGGTGCAAGTGTTTCGCAATGCGATTGCACATGATTTGACACTGGAAGTGAATGCTAAAAGTATTGTTTTGCGTCATAATTTAGGCTATATGAATATGCGATTGAGTTATGGCAGTCACTTGGTGGCACTAAATTCACTTTAGGTTCTGATGCACATGAAGTGGCGCATTTCGAATTGGGCTTCCCGGAACTGAAAGACATGTTAAGACACCATGGTGTTCAATAACTGGTTATATTTGCTGGCGGCGTCGGTCAAAGTGTGGCTATTTAAAATTTATCAAGAATAGAAATAGCCTTCCGAAAATATTGAGTGATTTTCGGAAGGCTAATTTTATACCATATTTAGTTGTTACTAGTAGTTTAAATTTTAGTCATGACGATGAATAATATTTTCGCCGCCAGCTAAGTTAATGATGTTGCCGGTTAAATAGTCTGAATCTTCTGCACATAAAAAGGCAATAACGCGAGCAACATCTTCACCAGCAGCTTTTCGTTTAGTCTGATTAGGTGCAAGTTTCTGGGCTTGTTCAATGTCAGCTTCTTTAAGATCAGCTTTAATATCACCGGGGCAGACCATATTTGCAGTAATTTGATAGTCTTTTTCTTCAAGCGCTAAAGTTCTAATCGCCGCGGCCACACCAGTTTTAGCGGCGGCATAAGCACCACGATATTGCCAACCCGAGACTTGGTCAATTTGGTCAAAGCCTAGCGCAATAATGCGGCCCCAATTTTGTTTTTCCATCATAGGTACCGTTGCCTTAACTAAATAGAAAAAACTATCAAGGTTAGCACTCATCATGTCATGCCACTGGGCTGGGGTATGGTCGACGAGTTTTAATTTATCGTGAATAAAGGGACCAGCGTTAAGAATTAAAATATCTAAGTGACCAAAATCAAGTTTAATTTGTTCAATCATTCGTACCACGTCAGCTTGTTGGCTTACATCGCCTTGGTAAAGGCGAGCATTGACTTGATAGCATTGCGCCAAATCTTGTTGTAATTGTAACGCAGCTGTTTGACTGTGTCGGTAATTTAAGGCTAATTGATAGCCTGCTTGAGCAAGTTTATGGGCCATTTGCACGCCCAGTCCCGTAGTACTCCCTGTAATAAAAGCGACTCTTTTACTCATTAGTGACCTCACTTAATAGCAGTCATAAATTCTGACCGCAATTGGCTATCTTTAATGTAAGCACCACGACTAGCCAGCGTGAAAGTTTGCGCTTGTTCTTTTTTAGCGCCGCGACTTGAAACACATAAATGCTTCGCTTCAATAGCTACCATAACCCCTTTAGGCTGCAAGACGGTATCAATTGCATCGGCAATTTGATTCGTTAAGCGCTCTTGAACTTGGAAACGCCGCGCGTAACCTTCAACGACCCGTGCAATTTTGGAAAGTCCGGTGACTTTTTGATCAGGAAGATATGCAACGTGAGCTACGCCAAAGAAGGGTGCAAAATGATGTTCGCACATCGAATAAAATTCGATATCTTTTACAATAATAGGATCATTTTGTTGAATATCAAAGACTTTTTCTAGATGGGCAGTAGGATCTTCGCGGTAACCACTGGTGTATTCAAGAAAGGCTTTTACCACACGAAAGGGCGTTTTATCTAAATCGGGATTATTGTCGTCTTGACCACAGAGAGCCATTAAAGTTTGCAGTGCTTGTTCGATTTGTTGAACATCAGTTAACTTTTGCTGTAATAGTTCTGAGTTATTTGCAGTTTCGAAAAAATAGCTGGCAAGTAATTCAGCTTCATTGTAATGATCATTGTTTGTTGTCATGATATGAATCCCCTAACTCAATAATAACTTAAGTCTACTTCAAGTTCATGATTTTGAACAACGATTTGTTTTCAACTTTGCATCAAAAAAGACGAGTCTGCTCCTATACTGAAATTTGGTACCAAATTCATTAGATTTTGTGTCATAATGATAAAAATCAGAATAGGAGTTTTTTTATGAAATATTATTCAGATGAATTTAAAAACAACATCGTTAAGCTTTATCACAATGAAAATCGTTCAAAGAAATCCTTAGCCAATGAATATAGGGTTCATCCAACCACCATCAGTCATTGGATCAAGCAGGCCAAATTATTTGAACTACCTGACGGTGGCGTAACGAGTGTTGAAGCCTTCAAGCAACTACAGAAAGAAAACCAGCAGTTAAAAGAAGAAAATGAAATTTTAAAAGCAGCGGCGGTGTTACTGGGAAGGCATTAGGCAAAGTTAAAGCCATAGACTTTATCAACGAACAATTATGTAAACACCGCCTCTGGATAATCTTGAAAGCCTTAGGGCTTTCTAAAAGTACGTATTATCATTGGAAACACTATCAGATAAGTCGTCATGATAAACAAGATACGATTTTAAAAAGCCAGATCTTTGATGGGTAAGACAACTTGTTGCATAAGCTGTTAGTTCCTTTACTTTAAAATTAATTTAGTTGCAGAAAACCTAAAAATCGAATATTATAATGTAGTACGGTGGTAAACTTAAAGGAGGCGGATTAGAATGAGTAATACTATTATTAAAAACAAGATAATTTCAACTCGTGTAACACCTGACATTAGTGAACGGGCTAAAGCTAATCTAGCAAAACAAGGGCTAACCGTTTCTGAGTATATACGCTTATCGTTAGTTAAAGCGGCCAATAATGAAGTTCGATTAGTCAGCTTTTTAGATTCTCCGGAAGCCTTAGCCGCTAAAAAAGAAGCAGAAACAGGGCAGGTCAAAAACATTGGTTCATTGACTGACTTTGAAGATTGGATCGATAAGTTAGATGCAAATTAAACAGACCAAATCTTTTGAACGTGAATTAAAAAAACTAGTCAAAAAACATTTCCCAATAACTGTCTTGAAGCCTTGCTTAGAAGCAATTGTTGAACAAGATGTACTTGTTTTGAAACAGATTAAAGATCATGCATTAAAAGGAAATTGGCGTGGCTATCGTGAATTTCACCCTGCCAGATATGGAAACTATGGTAAAAATTATGACAACTGGATTGTTATTTATCAGCTAGATCATGATGAATTGATTTTGTTATTGGTTGCAACTGGCTCCCATGAAATCTTGAATCAATAGCTATAGTTTAGGGGTACTTATAAAAAAATAAATCAAAATAGCCCCCAATATCTAAATTATAGATATTGGGGGCTGTTTTAATAGGTTTTCACAGGGGCGATTTGTATATTATAGCCCCTTTTCCTTGCTCTTCTGTAATCATTGCAAATTATTATTTATACTTTCCTAGTACAATTTTTTTGACTTCCTGTAAATAATCATCAGGATATTCCGGCACTAGTAAATTTCCATCAATGGCATCAAGCATGATCTTTTCTTTATCTTTTAACTTGTTCCCGAATTATTCATACGAGGTTTAATATCGGCATACCGCACAATTTTGGACCAATTCTCGTGCTGCTACGTAGTCAAACCAAGATGTACTGTTTTTGCTAAAGGCTACCAAATTATGGGGCTGGATAAATTTTTGATCCTCAATTTTGAGCATACTTGCCCCTTGGCCGAACCGACTTTTTTTGATTTATTGCACCAGTTTAGCCCCACTGTAGCGCTTGGATTCGAGCTAACAGTTGATAAAACAAATCCTGATAGACGTGGTGGCGGCTTAATTTTAGATAAAGTTGCCGGCCGCTGGTCACCAGCTTACCCGCTACTTTAAACAGCCATAAGCGCAAGGTGGTAACCTGTAATCGCTGATGTTGTACAGGCAACAATTGGCGCATCAAGCTGACTAAATTATAAGCGAGGACACTGAGCATCATGCGGGCATAATTTGGTATAAATTGCGAGCTAGTCATCTTATCCAGGTAAAAGCCAGCCTTGGCTTCCTTGATATAATTTTCCATTTGGCCCCGTTGATGATAGGCTTGAAACGCATCTTCGGCGACAAAACTCGTTAAATTGGACACAAGGTATTCATGTTGAAATAACAATTCACCAGCTGGTCGAGTTGATTTAATATAGATCTGGCGCGGCTTAGGCCATGATCGGGCTTGATAAGACGCGCGATAATAATGGACCTCGGTCTCAGTCCAATTCTGCTCATCACTGATCTGAACAAAACGTTCAGCCAGTTGGTTCAGCCGCCGATTGGCTTTCAGGCGGATCAAGTAAAAAGTGTCGTTGGCTTCACAAGTTTCGTATAATTCTGGAGTCGCAAAGCCACTATCCCCGCGGACCAAGATATCAGCGTTCGGTTTGACTTGATGATAGTGCTGTAGTAGTGGTGTGATAAAGGGGGCAATATCCGTACTGGTATAAACATTACCTGGGCGCAATTGAGCCTTTAAACAGTGGCCCGTTTGCCCGTCAAAAGCGACCAGCGGATGGTAACCCGTGGTACCGTAATGCGCATTAAAGGCCGTTTTTTCCTGATGACCATGAGTATCGGCGTGAGTCGAGTCAATATCGAGGATCAGCTGTTGTTGCTTGGCGCCAGTCCACGCTTGGTCAAGCAATGCTTGATTCAACGTTTGTAATGAGGTGATGGTCCGCTCGTCACAGCGTTGCCAGAAACGGGATAATGACGGTTGTGAGGCCAATTGCGGTTGTGCCAATAGTAATTTAAATGTGGGGTTATTGCGCAAACTGGTGGCAGCTAGATCGGCCGGGTAACCGGCGATCAACTGCAGCACGACCTGTTCTAGTAGACTAACGTTGCTGTAACGAGCGTAATGGCGCTGGTCATCAAAATGGATCAATTGATACGCTAAGGTCGTGAAATTGAGTTGCGCCATTAATTCTTTGACCAACACTAGCCCGGCATCAGTGGAAAGTTCACCACCAGTGTGCGAAATATGTAATTTAGGATTGAAATTAACTCGTTTTTCCGGTAAAGTTGCCATGAGAAGGACCTCTTTCTTTTGGTGGATAGCTGACTTGTGGTGAATCAACTATACCAAATCGGAGGTTCTTTTTCTGCACTAAAAAGGTGAAAAATAAAAAACACAGTACCGCCCATGATACCGGGGTGACACTGTACTTGGAGAACTTATGGTGAATAATTCAGGTTATTTACTTATTTGCTAAGTAGGACTACAGTTATTTTAATAAATACTTAACAGATAAAGCAATCAATGATAGGCACCTATTGAATAAATAATCGTAATAATTTTTATCTGGTAAATCTTTTTGATTAGTTTCATGATGTCTAATATTGTAATTGTTTCCAATTTTCGTCAGCAATCTAAATTCGTCATCAAACATATCATAGAAGTATTCGTCTTCATGAGCCATATTCTTCACTATTTTTTGGACTGATTCACTCTTGTTTAGTGATTCATAGTATGTTTTGAGTCTCTCCAATGCCCCCACAATTTTTCTAGTGATTCTTGACGAGCTGAATTATTTGGAGTTCTATAGAAGTCAATAGCACTCTCTAAAAGATCATGTAGTTTTTTATCTGTTAGAGATTCAAAACTAGTTTCTATTTCCGGTGTTAGAACATCATCATCAACGAGTCTTTCGATAATCTTTTCATCGTTTAACTCATACAGTAATCCAGCTTCCGAAAATAATTCATTAATTAAATTTTTAAACTCATTAAATACTTTTGAGGAATCATATATATAAATATTTTTGTAATTTCTATAATTTTCATTGTTCCATGCTTCGCGCACATCTTTAATATTTTTCCCAAAGAATTCAATCAAGTCTAGTAAAGCGTACTGATCATAATTATCACCAGATTTAGGAGCAGCAATTGCTCCTGATTCATTTCGAAAAAGTGATGGTATTTTACTATTAATCCTTTGCGAAAAAAGTTTTTCATTAAACTTAATGTAGTCTTCATCTACAAATGAATTATGACATGGTAGTTGAAAAATTTTGGTAAGGTTCTTTTTATATTTTGTACAGCAACTAAGTAATAGAGAGTACATATTTTCATTTATACAATATGTGTGCTGTTTTAGGTCTCTTTTCCCATGTCTTTCAGAATATAATTCCATAATTAGATCCCCCAATTAATATGTTTTCAATACATTTTCTTCCTGGTTTTTCAATGCTACTCTCTTTAATTAATACATATTTTAAATAATTCTAATGAGTATCTAAAATATTAAGAAGCTAAGATAGTCCGATACCATATACCCTAGTGGCCTTTTTGAGCTTTTAAAATAGAATAAGTCCTGCTTTTTCTAATATCAGATTTAATCATCCATATGTTTTTGTAAATTTTGCGTTAGACATATTAAGTCTGGTACATTTAGCTCAACAGTATTAGTGCCTTCTCTACGATAGTACTTACCATTGTAGGGTTCAGGTTTCCCAGTATTATCTATTTTAATGGATAATACTGTTGCACCGTTATAGGTATAACTTTTTATGTCTTTTAACATTGTCATCATCTCTTCACTAACAGGCTCTTGAGATAGTGCTGAGAAATAATGTTGATAATACTCATCGATACTTTTTCCACTTAATGTTAAATCTCTTTTAATCCCAACAATGGAAATAGGTCCTATCTTAAATGGTTCTATTCCAAGGTCAGATGCGTTATAAGAATCAGAATCGGCAACACCAATCATGATGTAAGAACTCTTATGACTCGGAGTATTGGTAAAAGAAGTTGCTTTTTTTGCTATATTGGATACTAGTTTCGTGTTGAAAGTTTTCTTTTGCGTCTGTGGATTGAACGAATACAAACCAAGTTTAAATTCAAACCGTTCTGTTTCGCCAGAACTGTCTTCAAGTATTTGTTTAAGTATCTGTCCATCACTATATTTTTTTAATTCGTCCTTGCTAAAAATGAACCCTGGATCAAGTAATCCCTCAACAAGAGTAATATTGGTTTCCATATCGGAAACTTTTATAGAATGAGATCCCTTTGCTAATTTAGATTCAAGTCCAGTGCTCTTATGCTAGATTTACGGACAGATTTTCTTCTTCCCTGTAAACTAATAGCATAGGAGCATTTTTTAATATGATTCGATACAAAAAAGAATTTAAGCAGTTGTTGCAGGCGGCAATCAAGGTCGGAACGGTGAATAAGCAGTTGCAGCGTGAGACGATGGTGGGGCGGTTGATTGCGGGCAATTTGCCTAGTTACGCCCCTAGCCATCAAACATTGAATCCCAAGTCACCGTTGATGGGTCGGCGGATTGCATTTCTGGGATCGTCAATTACGGCCGGTGCGGGTGCACTGGAAGATTCGTTGTCGATTATCTCGTCGCGACGGATGGCGTGATTGCCATCAAGGAAGCGGTGAGTGGCACCACTTTAGCAGGTAACGCACCAGATAGCTATGTGCAGCGGCTCTATCATCGGATTCCAGTGACCCAACCATTGGACGCTTTTGTCTGCCAACTTTCAACCAATGATGGGCGGCATGACAAGGCTATGGGGCAAGTTACGGGTGCACAACAGCGCCACGGCTTTGACGAAACGACGACGCTCGGAGCGATTGAAACAATCGTGGCCTATGTTCAACAGCATTGGGCGGTGCCAATCGTGTTCTTCACTTGTGTGCGAAAACACGATGCGAATCATGGTAAATTAGTGCAGCAATTGAAAGTCTTACAAAAAAAGTGGCACTTCACGATTATTGACCTCTGGCAAGATCCAGTGATCAAAGCTGAAAATCGCGCCCAACTACTAGCAATGGTCGACGACGCTCATCCAACCCGATTAGGTTATCGGAATATCTGGACGCCAATTTTTCGGCAACAATTAACGGACGTGCTTCGCCAGTCGGAACCATAATCGTCAATCGATTTCGCGTTTTCAAGGCTTCCGTCGATAGTCTAAAGAAATAAACATAACGACCGGATGAACCTGTCATGTGATAGGCTCATCCGGTCGTTATGTTTTAGCTTACTTCAAATTTCAGGTTAGTCTGCGACTTCAATCTTCCCAACCGCAATTGGTAAGGTGACGTGTGCATCGTAGGCGCCAACTTCACCAGCAACGGTGGCTGGTAAAGCCAAGTCTTGTGGTACGCCGTGAATGTAGATGACCCGTTTGTCGAGTTCCAAGTCATCGGTACCAAAGACTTCTTTGAACTTCGCTTGCAAATCAGCTAATGGCACATCGATTTCGTAGGCAAAGTGGCCTTGGGCGTCAGCGACTGGGTAGTTATCATTTGGCACGTCCATGTGATGTGGAGCGTTGTCAAATGGCACCATCGTTGTCCCTGAGACTGGTTCAGTTTCTGGCAAGTCGACAAATCCGTCATGATTGGCATCCTGCGCCATCGTGGCAATTTGGGCCGCCTTACCATCTGGAAAACCGTGGAAATGTTCCCAGTGTTGCGTATTTGCAGGTGTATCAAACATTTCAATCGCCACGTGTAATTGGTCACCGTCTTCAACAAAGGTGGCAGTTCCATGGGGTGCCGTTCCAATGCCTTCTGCGTTTAGTGGTACGATGTTAGCAACGTATTTTTTAGTCATGAATGATTCCTCCAATTCTTCATTATAAGTCCATTATATACTATTCTAAACTTATTAAAACTGATATATGTCAAGAAAGAAAAATTTATGCACTGGCAAATTCTATAATTAATCCGAACAGAAATTAAAAAGCCCAAAGCAATCACTTACAATGGTAGTAGCTAATTCCAACCAATATAGGGAGTGATTACTTTGGGTATATCTACTTTATCACGTTTTCAACGTGGCGCACTAGCACAACTGGTCAATGAGGGGAATAAATCTTACCAAGTAATGGCTGACGCCTTAGGCGTCGCCAAAGCTACGATTAGCTATGAGTTGGACCGGGTTAAACCTTATGATCCAGAATTAGCTCAGCAAGATGCAGATCGCAAAAGGCGGAATTGCGGTCGTCGTTCGATGCTGACGGCAGCATTAGCGACTTTAATTACCAATCACTTACGATTAACCTGGTCACCAGAAACCATTGCGGCCGCCTATAACTTGAGCACTGCGTCAATTTATAATTGGCTTAATCGTGGCTGGCTCCCCTTCGAATTGACTGATCTGCCCAATCGGAATGTCCGCCAGCACCGAGTGAGCGAAAATCGTGGGAAATTTACAAGTGGGACTTCCATCGAACAACGGCCAACAACTGTTAATCAACGGTTAGCTTTTGGTCATTGGGAAGTGGATACGGTGCTTTCTAGTCGAAGTGAGTCACGATCATGTGGTTACATTCGTAGAACGTAAGACCCGACTTCTATGGGCCATCAAAGCCCCTAATAGAACGGCTAAGGCTCTAAACACCGCCTTTGGCAAGTTTATGGGGGCCTTCGGTCCCCAAGTAAAATCCATTACTGTTGATCATGGTAAAGAGTTTGCCAATTATCAGGCCTTAGAACAGGATTATCAGATCAAAGTTTATTTTTGCCATCCATATTCACCATGGGAGCGAGGTTCCAATGAATATTTTAATAGACGGTTACGCTGGTTCTTCCCGAAAAAGACCAATTTTAGCCAAGTAACGACTGATGAGATCCTAGCAGCACTTGAACTAATTAATCAACGACCATTAAAAATACATCATCAACAGACTGCCATTGAAAGATTCCGGGCTTGTTCGGATTAAACTTGTAATTTGCTATATATCCTGAATTATTGTCGTGTTATTGGTTGCTATTTTTTCAGCGTAAGAAAAAGACCATATTGCTACTCGTTTATAGCCATATGGTCTTTTATATTAGTCAGCGAATGGTGCTTTGCCTAGATAAGCACTGATCATCCAAATATTTTTATCGGTTTCATCCTTGAAGCCATTAAGCATATCTTGAGTTGGGAAGTCTTTTTCTTCGTCAGTAACTTCGATTCCTTTTTGGTACTGGTCACGTAGGTACTTGAATTGATCAACTAGCCGTTGCATGAATTCAGTCATCGTTAATTGATCAAAAGCGACTTTGTCATCTGGTAGGCCAGTATTTTCAATGAATTCGTGAGTTGTTGCCAGTGGGCTGCCGTTTAAAGCAATCAAGCGTTCTGCAATTTGATCGAGCTGTTCGCTTAGTTGATCGCCATATTCGTCCATCAGCGGATGGAGACGGAAGAAGTTTTCACCGCGCATATACCAGTGTGTTTGTTGAACGTTGACCTTTAATTGGCTGATATCGGCAATCAGTTGATTGAGTTGTGCTTTTGATTTTGGAAAGTCATAATTGTAAGTTGTCATAATGAACCCCTCTTCATAATTATTGGTTACACTAATACTATAACAGTTGTGAAAGCGCTTTTCAAATCAAATACTTGTGGTCCATTGGCGGTATAAATCTTCGATAATTGCTACGGTGTGGCAGGTGAGTGTCGGCGTCATAACTGGGCTAGTCAGTTGATGTTGGGACCAGAGTTGATTAAAGTGCTGAATCTCAAAAACAAATTCGCTATTTTGAGTGACCTGTAACGAAGTGGCGTGGCCAGTATTATCATATAAAGTGGCGCTGCTGGCCTTCCAGTAGTCAGGAATCACGATTTTACCATGACTGCCATAAATGATCATTCTGCTAGGTAGTGGTGTTTTGGCGGTGATGAATAGGTGGACTAAAATATTCTTTTCAGTCTGCAGGATCACATCACTTTGTTGATCAGCTGCTGGTGCCTGTCGCTGACAGAGGCCGTGATAACTAGTAAAGCGTTGCGCTAATAAGTATTGAATATAGTCTAGCGGGTAGGCGGCGCTACCATGAAAAGCACCACCTGCGGCTGGTTACTATTCTCGAAGGATAAATGGTCAACACCGCGTCGTCTATACCATTGATAAAGCAACTAAAATAGTCGAAATCTACTCATGTTGGGCCCATTATGAAAGTGGTGCTCTTGAAATGAGCGGTAAATCTAATTCCCGAAAAAACTAGTGATTTAATATGCGTTATAAATTATAATATCAAAACAAATAACCCCCAACATCTATAATATAGATGTTGGGGGTTATTTGTTTTAATATTAAAGAAATGACTTCTTATATTTGCCATCAATACTAAACAATAATTTGTACAAAGTGATTATTTCTTCTAGTTCTTCACGCGATACATGATCGACAATAGTTTCATCAGTAACATGTCTTGCCCGTAAATCTAAGGCTATGGTTTGATCGGTTCTGTTGCGAAGTTTGAAAATCAAACGCGCCCTCTCTGAACTCCAAATATCTTAGGCTGTTATTCCCATTAATACC
>PPYF01654380.1_pt1 | contig 15290 bp, 9 predicted proteins | sample 1559871 | NCBI WGS metagenome assembly PPYF01 (sample SAMN08240021, study PRJNA423297) | Human gut metagenome, whole genome shotgun sequencing project. | reverse complement strand
CTTCTACATGTAAAAAACGCTGTCGGAACTTTGTGTTTGTGCGATTTAGTGCATTTTCACCGCTTATTTTATACCATCTGAATAGATTAATCAAGGAAAAAAGCACATCTCCTGCTTCTTTTTCCATATTTTCTCTATTATTTTGGTCAATAGCCTCCTTAAATTCCCCCATTTCTTCGGAAACTTTAGCCCAAACAGGATCAAGCTCATCCCAGTCAAATCCTAGCTTTGCAGCCTTTTCTTGGAGCTTATAAGCCGCCATTAAAGCAGGTAAACTTTTCGATACACCATCCAATACAGAATTTTGAATATTTTTCTTTTCTTGTGCCTTTAATTCATCCCAAGTGTATGATTTTTCATCATTTCCTGGGCTAAAAACACGAGGATGACGACGAATCATTTTTTCAGCGACATCATTAATTACGTCTTGAAGTGTAAAATGACCAGCCTCCTCTGCCAATTGACTGTGAAAGACAACTTGCAATAATACATCACCTAACTCTTCACGAAGATTTGGCATATCTTTATTATCAATGGCATCTACCACCTCGTAAGTCTCTTCTATAAAATAGCGGCGTAAAGATTCATGCGTTTGCTTTTGATCCCAAGGACAGCCATTTGGTGCACGCAAAGTTTTCACTACATCGACTAAAGGTTGAATATCAATATTGTTCTTCATATAGCTTTGCTTCCTCCCTATTGCGTCGAGCTTGTAAGCGCTTGCCTATGATTGGGAAATGGTAAATATCATCTTTTACGACAGCTTTAGTAAGCCATAACGATAAACCATATACAAAAATAGCCACTACAATTGCTGCAGCCACAGCGCCACCATTGCCTAATAAATCAACAGTGCTCACATAGATGACTTGTGTAGCACCGCCCATGGCCATGGCAGATACTATTATTTTTAATAACTCTAATGTGTTCAGTACCGAACCTACATATCTTTTTACAAAAATATAGTTAATAAGCGCTGCAATAGCAAAGTTTAAATTCGTCGCCCAAGCTGCACCATTAATGCCCAACTCAACACTGCCTGTCAACTCATAATCTAAGAATGTCTTCACTAATAAGCCGATAAAAATCGACACCATAGGAATTACTGTCCTTCCTAACCCTTGTAAAACACCTGCAGTAACCTGCTGCCAACCGAGGAACACAATACTCAAGCTAATAACAGCAATAACAGGCCCTGCGTGGGGTGTTGCATATATTAATTGCGATATTGGCGTAGCTAGTACACAGAGACCAATACAGGCTGGAATCGTAAACATATTAGCAATTTTAATCGCCGTTTCCGCCCGTTTCACGATGCGATGTACATCACCTTGAGTATGTGCCTCAGATACGGCTGGTACAAGACTAGCGGCTAAGGACGTAGTTAGAATAATTGGCAACCCAATCAGCGATGTTGCCATACCCGTTAAATAGCCAAATTGTGTGGTTGCTTCATTGAGATAGTATCCAATATCCATCAATCGTTTTGGGACGATAAATGTATCAATGAGTGATACCATAGGAAGCATAATATTCGCCATAGAAACAGGTATAGCAAGGCTAAACAAGCGTTTAACTACGGTGCCATTACTTTCACAAATAGCATTAGGATTCTGTTGTGAAAGCATCTTCTCTCGAATATTGCGTTGTCGGTAGTAAAAATAAATTAATACAAGTAACCCCGCCAATACGCCTGGGAATGTAGCAAAGGTCGCACCACCTGCCGCTAAATGGAGTCCACGATCAATGAAGTAGTATGCCAAACCTACCATAGATGACACACGAAAAATCTGTTCAAATACTTGACTCGTACCAGTAGGCACCATATATTGGAAACCTTGGAAATACCCTCTAAAACAGCTCAGGATGGTCACTACAAAAATGGCTGGAGATAATAGCTGAATAGCAATTAAAGCACGTGGATCGCTGATGATTTGATTATCTACGAGCCATTGCGCACTTCCATATAAGGCCAAACTGAATACCAGCCCTAATATAGCGAGTACCCTCAAAGATACGGAAAATACTTGTTGTACGCCTCGCATATCATCATTAGCAAGTTTCTCTGCAATCATAATAGATATGGCTACAGGAATACCTGCCGCAGAAATACTAACGATAATTTGATAGATTGGATAGGCCATCATATATAGGCCAATTCCTTCACCACCTAAGATTCGTGCGATAAGAACCTTACTAAACGCACCGATGACCTTCACGATAATACCGGCTAAGGTCAAAATCATGGCACCCTTTAAAAATCGATTCATAGGCCCTCCTTAGTCGGTGACTTGTGGCTAAGAGCCTTTATCACCGCTTCCGTAATGGTCAAAATAGAACCTTTCATACCATTAAGGCTCACATATAATGTGGCTGGTTTGGTATCCATAAACTTCATTTTTTTCCATAAATCTTCTGGTACAGCCCCCATATCCCAATCGGCCATTTTAGAATCGTCATGCCAATGGATAGTGAGTTGCTTATCTCTACGGACGATACTCTTAATGCCCAGTAGACGTGCTTGCTCCTTAATTTGAGCAATGCGCAACAAACGGTCTACTGGATCGGTTGGTGTACCGAAGCGATCAATGAGCTCATCCGTCATATCGTCGAGTTGCTCTTTAGATTTAATATGTAACAATCGTTGGTATACAGAAATCTTACGAGCACTATCTTTGATATACGCATCGTCAATAAACGCATCTACCTCTAAGTCGATAGCTGGATCAATGGATACATCTCGCTCAACTTCTTTATTTTGAGCCTTTGCAATCGCCTCTTCTAACATACTCACGTACATGCCAAAGCCGACAGATGCGATATTACCATGTTGCTGTGAACCTAATAGATTACCGGCACCGCGAATCTCTAAATCTCGCATGGCTAACTTAAATCCTGCGCCGAGCTCAGTGAACTCCTCTATGGCTTTCAAACGCTTTTCAGCTGCCTCTGAAAGTATTTTATCTGGCCGATACATAAAGTATGCATAAGCACGTCTACGAGAACGGCCTACACGCCCTCGCATTTGGTATAGCTGAGATAAACCTAAACGATCCGCATCATAAATGATGATAGTATTGGCGTTAGGAATATCTAAGCCGGTTTCAATGATACTCGTGGACAAGAGCACATCATAATGACCTTCATAGAAATCGGTCATAATCTCCTCAATTTGACGGCCTGTCATCTGTCCATGAGCAACAGCATAACGCAAGCCAGGCAATGCAGATTCTAATAGTTCTCCCATATGATTAATGGATGCAACACGGTTATATACAAAGTAAACCTGTCCGCCCCTCGCCAATTCTCGCTTGATAGCATCTGCGATGAGATTCATATCGTATTCCACCACATAGGTTTGAACAGGCAAGCGCTCCTCTGGCGGAGTATTGATAACAGACATTTCTCGAACACCAACGAGGGACATATGTAAAGTCCGCGGAATCGGTGTAGCACTCAAGGTGAGTACATCGATATTGCTAGCCCACTCTTTCCACTTTTCTTTTTGTGCTACCCCAAAGCGTTGCTCCTCATCTACTACGAGCATCCCTAAATCCTTAAAGACAACCTTTTTGTTGAGCAATGAATGGGTCCCAATAAGGACATCTATGGAACCATCCTCTACACCTTTAAGAACTTGCTTTTTCTCTGATGTAGTACGGAATCGATTGAGTACATCTACTTTAACCCCGAATGGAGCAAATCGATTTAAAAAGGTTTGGAAATGTTGCTGTGCTAATACCGTGGTCGGTACAAGTACCGCTACTTGTTTACCGCTCATAACGGCCTTAAAAATGGCGCGCATAGCCACTTCTGTTTTACCAAAGCCTACATCACCAGCGAGCAAGCGATCCATTGGAACAGGTCGTTCCATAGATTCTTTAATTTCCGCTGTAGCCTGTAACTGGTCTTCCGTCTCCTCATAGGGGAACGCATCTTCAAACTCTTGCTGCCATGGTTGATCCGGTAAGAATGCAAAGCCTTCTGTGATTTCTCGTTGTGCATATATCTCAACGAGCTTATCTGCCAAATCATCAATGGATTTTTTTGCCTTTGTAACAACTTTAGCCCAGTCACGGCCACCCATCTTATGAATACGAGGCACATCACCTTCATTGCCGATGTATTTTTGTAACTGATCTAAATTATTTGCAGGTAAGAACAATTTATCCATTCCAGCATAAGCGATTTCAATATAGTCCCGATGGATGCCTTCCGTTTCTATCGTTTTAAGACCAATATACTTACCGATACCGTGCATACTATGTACAACATAGTCACCAGGGGTTAAATCCGTGAAATAATTGATCTCTTGGCCCTTTTTAGGTTTGGTGCGAAGCTTGCGCTTTTGTTGTCCGTAAATATTGCCTTCTACGACTACTACTAAATGACTATTTGGCAATTCAAAACCATCTGTTAATAATCCTTTTAAAATAACGACAGTGTTCGGCTTTGCTATCCATGTATCACTATGAGTAAATGCAATATTTTCCCCTTCAAGGGCACGCTCAATACCTTCTCGTCGTTGCTGATTATTTAATACTAGTACTACTTGGTGATTTAAACGATGCCATTGCTTTATTTCATCTGTTAATAGGGGAATTTGACGCTCAAAGCTCGTCATCGTCTTCCCTTGAATACCAATAGGATTAAATCCTGCAAGTCCGATAGAGCGTTGTTGCATAAATGTGAAAGCCACTTGATTCATAGAATCTACAGTGCGTTGTAGTTCATTCCAATCACAATGATTTTTCCGATGTGTAGGATCTTCCTTAAGGAATTTCTTTAATGCTTCTTGAATACGACCTGGCTCGTCATAAATTAGAGTGCCCTCTTTCACATAAGATAATAAAGTACTTTCCGCATCACTTTTACCAAGAAAGAAAGGAGTTACCGTATAGGATTCGATTTGCTCAATAGAGCGTTGATTCTCAACGGAGAAGAAACGCAATGTGTCGATTTCATCACCAAAAAACTCAATGCGAATCGGATGCTCACTATTAACAGGATATATATCTAAGATATCCCCCCGCACGGCAAAATGACCACGTTGTTCCACCTGGTCTACGCGTTCATATCCAATTGTTACGAGCTGTTCAAGGGCTACATCACGTTCAATTGCATCATTTAAAGCAAAATGCAACGATTGTCCCTTTAAGTAATGAGGAGATACAACATACTGTGTAACCTCTTCAGCATTGGCAATGACTACTGCCGGCTCTTGCCACGCCAACAGTGCTAATGCTCGCATCTGCGCACCTTGGTCTTCAAGACTGCGAGCCACAGTCGTAAAGTCTACATGATCTGTTGTAGGAAATGATAAGACTGGTACATTAGGCATGAAAAAAGCTAAGTCCCGTTCCCACATCTCCTTATGGTCCTTATCATGGACTACGATGACTACAGGTTTTGTAAGACCTGCAGAAAAAGATTGACTTAAGAGGAAACTCTTTTGAGATCCGCTAAGACCATATATGACTGACTTCCCCTTTCGCTGAAATGCGTTTAGCCCATCCACAAAGGATGGGTTCTGTGAAAGCAGTTTTGTTAATGTATTATCCATACTGCACCATATAGTATTACTATGATTGTATTATTTAAATAGTTCTAACTCATTTATTATAACATAATAACGTAGTAGTTAAATCTGTACCTATCTTCCTATCAGAGAAGGGACTTGAACCCCCACGCCGTAAGGCGCCAGATCCTAAGTCTGGTGCGTCTGCCAATTCCGCCACTCCCGCGTTTCAACTGAAATAATAATATCATGTATGGAATTCATCGTCAATCATTTTTTTATAAATGACATAAAATTCATACATCGAAAAATATATTCCAAGGAAAATAATTATCTAAACCTTACAATTTACGTAAACCTAAAACAAATTCTAAATCTAAAAACTCTTAACTCTACAATTGTATATATATTAACACTTAACGCCTCATCTAAACCTTAACGCTACAGGTCTCAATCTAAAAGTTCTTACTGATAATTAATATTTGCAAAATAAAAAGAGACTGACCCAGAATCCGAACTACTAGAACCCTGGGTCAGCCTCTTTTTTAGGATGATGATGAATAAATGCATGCCCTACATTTACCATAAAATATATTAACAGTCATAACATACGTCATGCTGGTAATACCAAGAAGGTAAATCCACCATGACCATAGCACGACATTTAGGTCGTATAGAACTAAAATCTAAATCAAATATAATACAATTCAGATCCAATAGAACTAAAAAATCCTTTTTACGGGTACGTAAAAAGGAGCTATTAACTTCTCCTCCCTATCTCTCGTAGGTCAAATGGTGAATGTTGAATAGGCAGTTCTCCTGACTCGGCTTCATCGCTCATCTAGCCTTCCCAGTTTCCCAGTGACTTAATTTAGACTCGCTCGACCATACAGTGGCGGGACCGTGCTGGCATTTAACCAGCTTCTCTATTATGCTTTTCAGCACCTATTCCCAAATATGATGTTTTCTATGCTTTTATTCTAACAGTCTAAATTCATTTCGTCAATACGGCAAAAGCATATTTATTAATAAAAAAAAGCTATATAGTTCTGCCGTATTGTTATAACAGAAATTAATAATTCAACTAGCTAGAAAACAAACTTATCCCACACGATTTCTAAACAACCACCCCGCCATTGACATAGTAACAATAGTTAATATAATCATAGGAATAAAGTTAAACCAAATATCCGTCAATCCTGCACCTTCTAGATAAATCCTGCGCATTGCATCAACAGAAAACCGCATAGGATTTCCATATGTAAGATATTGCAATATTTTCGGCATATTATGTACAGGTGTGATTAATCCGGACAATAAGGCTAGTGGAAAAAGAAAGACAAAAACATATACGAGAACTTGCTGCATATTTTTTGCAATAGCCGAAATAGATAATCCCAATCCAATGCTACTACTTATAAACGTAAACAACACGGCATACACAAGAAATATATTGCCCCGAAATGGAACTTTAAACCAAAACATGGCTATTAATAACAATACAGTACTTTGAAACAGTCCTATTAACATAGGTGGTATAGATTTTGCAACCAAAATTTGCATAGATGATACGGGCGTTACCAATAATTGATCAAAGGTTCCCTGTTCTCGTTCTCGTGCCACAGATAGGCCCCCCAACATGATAACTTGTGTCATACTGATCAATATAACGAGACCTGTCAAGAAAGTCCAAGAAGACTGCTGATTTTCATTGTACCAGGTACGAGATTCAATCGTGATTCCCTTATGCTCAACACCTAACCAAGTCTGATTGAATTGAGAAATGATTTGCCCCATATAGGCTGCGGCAAGACCTGAAGTCATTGTATTCGTCCCATTTGCAATAACAGTAATAGATGCAGGTTGTTTATGCTTTAATTTTTCTTCAAAATCCTGAGGTATGATAACCGCCATAATAACCTTGTTGGAGTCTATTAGTGGTGTGATTATATCCGGAGAGTTCGCAGATTGATACAATTCAAAAACACCGGATGAATTAATAGTTGATTCTAAGGCAGCCGCTGTCTGCGTATGACTTTCATCAATCAATACATAGGGAACTTTATTGAGATTATAGGTTGCGGCATAGCCGAAGAGGAATCCTTGAATAAGAACCGGTAACAGTAAGATTATACGAGTTTTCGGATCTTTGAAGGTGGCTAATAGCTCTTTCCATATGATGGAGACAATTTGATTCCAATACAGGCGCCAATTCATTATTCCACCTTCTTCCGCGTAATATAAATTGTCAATATTGTAAAGCAAATAGCAAAACCCGATAATACGGCACTATTTTTAATAATCAAATACCAGTTATTTCCACCTAGGAACAATGATTTCAGTAATTCTAAAAAATATGTAGGAGGTAAAAGCCGTGAAATATATTGAATCACCACAGGTTGTGAATGTGGATCAAATAAAAACCCCGTCAATATCAACGCCGGTAAAAAACTGGTAAGTAACGCCATTTGACAAGCTAAGAACTGTTTCTTCGTAAACGCAGATATAAGTAGTCCCATATTTAAGGAAACAATCAAATACAATGTGGACACGATGCAGATGATCCATAAGGAACCACGCATAGGTACTTCATAAAAGAAATACGAAACACCGAGGCAAAACAACAGCCCCAACATGGCCAATACATAATAAGGCACTACCTTAGCCAAAATAATTTCAATAGGCTTAACTGGTGTAACGAATAAAGCCTCAAAAGTACCACGTTCCCATTCTCTAGCCATAACAACCGCCGTAAGAAAGACGGATACAATCGTCATGATAATCATGATGAGCCCAGGAATCAAAAACCAGGTACTTGTATTTGCTTCATTAAACCACATGCGAGGGTTCATTGTTATATATCCACCACGTAGCATAAACGGAATATTCTTAACGGCCCATAAATTAATAGCTGAGTTTACATAACTTTCTATGCTCATCGCTACCGAAGTATCGACACCGTAGTAAATTCCCTGCACTTTCCCTTGTCCACGCATAACTTGAGCAGAAAAGTCCTGTGGAATCACCAATATGGCATCTACCTTTCGTTTTTCCATCAATAGTTCCGCCGTTTTTCTATCGCGAACCGCTATAGGTTGAAAGTACTCAGAGCCGTATAAGGAGTCATACACACTCTGGGTCATAGAATCTTGCCGTTCCATAACCACTGCTATCGGCACGTGTTTAACATCCAAAGTAACCCCTGAGCCGATGAGGATAATAAGTAGTATAGGTAGCACAACACCCAACAAAATAGTGCTAGGGTCGCGCAATACTTGTAAGGTCTCCTTGTATACCAATGAGGAAAACCGTCTTATAAATCCGTTCATACGTCATCCTCCTGTTCCCGTTTTTTTAGTATGACGGAGATAAACGCTTCATCCATAGTACAATTCTCATCGCCGGCAATCCGTCTAACTTCATCAGGTGTTCCCAGTACAACGAGTTTTCCTGCATCCTGAATCATAATACGGTCACAATATTCCGATTCATCCATAAAATGAGTCGTAATAATAATCGTTGTTCCTCGCTTTGATAAAGAAGTAATCTGTCGCCAGAAATTACGCCGTGTAAGAGGATCAATACCACTTGTGGGCTCATCCAAAAAAAGAATTTTAGGCTCATGCATTAAGGCAGCCGCCATGGACAAGCGCTGTTTATAACCACCAGGCAAATCACCGGCTATCATATCTCGCACATCATTTAGACGAAACTCCTTGATAACAGCTTCTATTCGATCATCCTTTTTTTGACTGTACAAACCGTACACACCAGCAAAAAATTCTAGATTTTCCATAACGGACAAATTGCCGTACAAAGAAAACTTTTGCGCTACATATCCGAAATTGCTTCTTGCTGCCGTACGAGATTTAACGACATCAACACCGGCTACACGTAAATCCCCGCTCGTTACAGGTAATAATCCACACAACATACGAAATGTCGTCGTCTTGCCGGCTCCGTTTGGTCCAAGCAATCCGAATACTTCTCCGCGCTGCACCGTAAATGATGTATTAGCTACCGCCGTAAAATCACCGAATGTCCTCACCAAATGAGATACGGAAATTTCTACTGGACGCTCAACCATTTCATTTGGGGACAACAAACGTTTTCGTTCTTTCTCTATCACACTTTCATTCAAATCCATATCGATACTATCTAAAGGCTCAGCCCCTTGTTTTGAGGCAATTTCATCCTCTTTTAACAACATCATAAAGGTATCTTCCAAACGGCTTTGAACTGATTGTTCCTCCATACCGTACTCGCTAAGCCAAGGAATCGAAAGCATTTCTTTCGTTTTTATATATCGTACGGTACCAGCCTCCGGAACTGCATCTGCCACGCATTTTCTATCATCCATCAATGCAGCCTGTACATTTCGCATGCTCAATGACTTCGGAATTTTTACCTGAAAGCATCGCCCCTCAGACATTTGAGTCAATTCATTCGGTGTCCCAGTTGCTAAAAACCGCCCCTTATTGAGGACAAAAACATCTTTACAACGCTCCGCCTCGTCTAAGTATGCAGTACTAACAAGTACGCTGATTCCATCTGTACGTACTAACGACTCTAAAATTTCCCATAACTCCCGCCTTGAAAATGGATCGACCCCTACGGTAGGCTCATCAAGCAATAATAACTCTGGAGAACGCACCAAGGTACAGGCTAAACTAAGCTTTTGCTTCATACCGCCCGACAATTTACCGGCTTGACGCTTCGTAAATTTTGCTAGTCCCGTCATATGCAGTAATTTTTCAAACCGCTCCATTCTCACACTCAAAGGAATTCCGTGTAAATCTGCATAGAGATTCATGTTTTCACTGACCGATAACTCCTCATAAAGACCAAACTTCTGAGGCATATAACTGAGTCTATCTTGAACTGCCTGTGAATGTACTTTCACATCCATTCCGAGGACATCTAAAGAACCAGCCGTGGCATCCAATAAACCAGCTATCAGACGAATCAAAGTCGTTTTTCCCGCCCCATCTGGCCCAACCAACGCAGTTAAACAGCCTTTCCGAATTTTAAAATCCAAATGGTCCAATGCTATTATAGGATCAGCTCCAACAATGGGAAATTCTTTATATAATTGTGACGCTTTGATTGCATATACATCATTCACCGCACACCTCTATATATCAATGGAAACAGTGGCAGGCATTCCTAAACGAAGGCGATTATTCGGGTCATCCACATATACCCGCACTTCATACACAAGGGTAGTACGCACATCTTCCGTTTCTACCGATTTAGGGGTAAATTCCGCTACGGAAGAAATATATCCGATTGTTCCGTGAATCGGTTCGTTCTTATATGTATCCGTTGTTACATTTGCTGCCATACCATTATAAATTTTCCCTAAATCTCGTTCGTTCACATATACACGAACCCACTTTTTGGTATTCTCAGCCAACTTGAATACAGGTGTACTCGGTGAAGCCATATCACCGACCTGTAATAATCGGGCCGTTATAACACCGTCTATAGGAGCCGTTAATACAGTTTGGTTTAACAAAAACTCCTGACGAGCCAATTCACTTTTCATCGAATCCAATTGTGCTTGGGCCTGTGCTATATCTTCCTGTCTTGGCCCTGCGACAGCTAAATTGTATGCTTGCTGAGCCTCATTTAATTTGGCTTCCGATACTTTCACCTTCGCCTGTATATCATCTACAGACTGTCGACTGACGGCCTTACCATTTGAAGCATTATATGATTTTTGTAACTTCTCTGCTTCTTGTTTCGATTGAGCTAACGCAGCTTCTGCAGATGTAACTCTTGCCGATGCTTGACCGATTTCTTCTGGTCTACTGCCGGCCTGCAACTTGGCCACTATAGCTTCCTGTGCTGCAATGCTAGCCTTAGCCTGCTGTACAGCAAGATTTAATTCATCAGAATGTAAATACCCCAAAATCTGCCCTTGGCTCACCACCGCACCTTCATCCACTAACAGGTTGGCAATCCGATCACTTCCCCGAAATGCAACATTCACTTCCCGCAGATTTACATTACCTTGTAACACGATGTGATGAGAGGCCATGTACGCTTCGTATTGATTATAAGCATAATATCCTACGCCACCCAAAATTATCAGAAAAGCAATCATTATACCTACGCACTTTTTTTTATTATTCGCCATCCAACGTTTAAGGACATCAAGTTTCTCTTTCATAATCATTCCCCGTTTCTCACACTATTTCTTAGCATGCGAGTCCGCCTCTGCCTCCTGATCCATGTCCATGGCTTCCCAACCACCGCCTAAGGATTTGAATAAACGAACGGTATCAGCAAACTCTTGCCCCCGACTCATGATATATTGCCGCCTTACAGACAATACATTTCTTCGTGCATCAAGAACACTTAAGTAATCGCTAAGACCGGAGTCAAAATTGGTTTGCGCCAAAGATTCTGCTTGCTGTGCAGATTCTACAGCAGATTTCAATTCCTCAGACTTAATATGATCCTGAGATGCATCCGTTACCGCATTTCGGACCTCTCCTACAGCTTTCAAAACAGTCTCTTCGTAAAGTGCCAAGTATTCCTGTTCCTTTTCCGTTTGTACTTTTATATTCTTACGAATAGCACCGGCATTGAAAATAGGCATAGTGATAGATGGTCCTATTCCTATCATTTTACCGATAGCCGAAATAAGACCTCCCGATGAAAACGACTCCAAGCCTATACTGCCATTTAGTGAAAATCTAGGTTTAAGATCAGCCTTTGCAGCCTTGGTTTTCTGTTGTTGCGCCGCAATACGTCGTTCCGCCGCCTGAATATCAGGCCGTTGTCGTAAAGCTTCCGCCGGTATGCCGATAAATATGTGTGGATTCACCGTAGGTAATGAAGTATTTTCCATCAATAACCCGTCAATCTCGCCTGGAACTGTTCCTGTCAATATAGAAAGAGCAGCCATTGTGGAAGCTATATTTTTCTTTAATGAAGGAATCTCCGCTTGAGTCTGAGATAATGCATATGTAGCCTGTTGCACAGGTAATTCATTAATAATACCAGACTGATTATTTATCTTAATCAGTTCCAACGCTTCCTGTTGACGCTTCACATCATCTTCTGTTATGCGCAATTGCTCCTGTAAAGTTCTTAACGACATATACTGTAATGCGGTTTCCGCGCTCAAAGATACCCAGGTGGAATATAAATCCGCCTGTGATGCTTGTAACGAATTCGATGCAGCACGTGATTTTGCTTTTTGTCTTCCGAATATATCAATTTCCCATCGCGCATCAATTCCCAATTTACCGGTTTCTACATTTCTCGTCATCTTATCAAATATAGGTAAATTCTTTATCGCTTCTCGGTCTGAATCCCATTCACCCTGACCTCTATTAGCCGACCATGAACCGGAAGCATCTAGCCAAGGTAATCGCTGTGCTTCAGCAATACCCAACTGTAACCGTCCTTGTCTAACTCGAGAACGAGCTACCTCTAACTGCCGATTATTTTTGAGGGTCAAATCAATTAATTGATCCAATACGGGATCATTAAAAACCTTCCACCAGTGGGCTAACTCTTCTTCACTGACCGCTTTCCCTTCCACAACCGCATACGGTAACGGATGTTTTCCCGCTTCTTCTACCCAAGAATGTTCATTCAATTCTTTAGTTGCTTTTTGTTTCTCTGAAAGCTTAGGCTCTTCAGCAGCAGTGCTCTTTTTCTTCTTTTTTTTGCCATCCTTGTAATACGATGCAATAACAGGACTGCCTTGGTCAGAATCGTCAACAGTTTTTTCAGACCTATGCTGTACTGTCGTATTATCTCGACTCATTCGATTCGCATCGCCGTTTGATTGACTAAAACTGACGCCCGCGCTAGCACTCCAAGCCCCTAATGCTAAACATATATAAACAATTAAAAGTTGTTTTCTATTCGTCTTCATAGCAAACCTCTTTTCATTTCCATATATATCAGTATCATTGTATGTTCATCTTATAATATAAAACCATTATGTATCAATAATATGAAGTATCATTTTAATCTAACTTGAGTTTTATCAAACTTTCACATAAAATAAAAATGTATTAATATAATTCAAGTGGAGGCGATTATGTATATCGGTGAAATCATTAAAAGCTATCGCGAAAAACATAATATGACGGTTGAAGAATTTGCAAATAAATCGAGTCTAAGTCAAACAGAAATCAACCAATTGGAAGAATTATTTCAAAACGATGGAACGACACCTCATCCTGTTGCAATGCGACAAATTAAAGCTATAGCTGAAGCCATCGGACAGCCAATCCCCATCATTATGAATCTTATTTCTGCAGATCAAGAAATCGTCGTTAACGTAGTAGCTGAATCAGATCAGCCACATGCGAAATAATCAGACTTAGTCTATTAAATAAAGATCATTAGCTCATAAAAGGACCCTACATAAATATGTAGAGTCCTTTATATACATATAAAAAAATAAAAAAGCACCACATTACTGTTGGCAGGGGCAGTAGGACTTGAACCCACAACCAACGGTTTTGGAGACCGCTACTCTACCAATTGAGCTATACCCCTATGTTCATCAAGCTTTGCTTGATACTTGATTAGTTTAACAAATATTACATACTCTGTCAAGAAATAAAGGCCTTTTAATCGATAAAATAATAGTGATTATTAAAGGAAAAGAGCCCTTTCTCAAGGGCTCTTATGTCTACCTAACTTTTACCTTTATATATACGGGAGATGGTATATATAATTAGAGAGTTTTGTATATGTATTGTTTTGTTTATACACAGGGAGAGTATTGTTGTGTATTTAAGTGTTGTTTTATGTGTTGTATTGTTTTGTGTTGTTTGTATTATTTGTAAAAGGGACAGGTAAAAGTTATTAGTAGTAGACCTCCATTTCCTTAGTTGATCTCAATCAACTATAGCTAGTATATAGATAATTCGTGAAAACATAGTGAAAGTGATATGAAATATAATCAAAACGAGTAATTTTTGGTACATTTTGGTATATTATTAAATATCAGAAAAATATCTACAACGCACGTATTTACTAGGTTAAACAGAGATCTATATAAAATAGTGATAATTCTATGCATGAATAGAATATGTAATAAATAGTAATTATTAAAATTTATAATTGAACCTCCATTAATTATTTAATCTCAATTAATTGAAAAATATGATTAAAAAATAATGAAATAATTAATACAGTAAATCGGTCATCGCTCTAGCATTTCTATCTTCTACATCCCCACTCATCAGATTTTCTAGTAGAAGAAAAGCCATACATAAAAAAGACACACCCTTAGGTGTGCCTTTAATCAGCAGCTTCCTATCAATCCTCACTGTGGATTTTCCTTCACTTCTTCGCAGTTCGGTAAATCTTACGTTCGGAAGAAAGTGATGTGTGGGCCCCATACTTCGTTTAATCCTAATTACTTTTCCCTTACCCTACTTGCTTCCTCACTGTGGATTTTCCTTCACTGCTTCGCAGTTCGGTAAATCTTACGTTCGGAAGAAAGTGATGCAGTGAATCTGTCGTCGTTTCACTCCTCCATCTTCTACTGCCCTACTTTTCCCACGCCGTCTTATTGATTAATACACATAGACCATACTTCTACAACCTTGCCTGAAAACGGCTCTAGAAGGAATTAGAATGTGCTCATTAGAGCACAAAAATAGAGGGCCAACCCTTTTGGGTTGACCCTCTATTGTATGCTTCAATCAGCGACTTCCTATCCTCCCAGGCCGTCTCCAGCCAAGTACTTTCGGCGTTTATGAGCTTAACTACTGTGTTCGAGATGGGAACA
>PPYF01370719.1_pt1 | contig 15290 bp, 15 predicted proteins | sample 1559871 | NCBI WGS metagenome assembly PPYF01 (sample SAMN08240021, study PRJNA423297) | Human gut metagenome, whole genome shotgun sequencing project. | reverse complement strand
GAGTTAGGTTGTTTGGTTGTTTTTAGCCTCATTTCGTATGACAATCTGCGTTTGTAATTTGGGGGCAGATAGGAGGCCGCCAGGCTTCCTATAAATTTAAGTGTTTCTAGTGCGCTGGTAGCTGTTGAGCCAGGGGCGGTAGCGTGCCCAATTCTCATGGGCAACCGTTCTGTTAGGCGTTGAAAGATTAAGGAATTAAAATGTTACTTCCAGTGATTATGGCAGGTGGTACCGGTAGTCGTTTATGGCCGATGTCACGAGAATTGTATCCAAAACAATTTCTTCGCCTATATGGAAAGCAATCAATGCTACAGGAGACAGTACTCCGCCTGGATGATGTTGATGCTGGTGAACCTGTAGTCATCTGTAACGAAGAGCACCGCTTTCTCGTTGCAGAGCAATTGCGACAAATCAAGAAGTTATCGCATAATATTATCCTGGAGCCTGTGGGACGCAATACGGCACCAGCAATTGCTCTAGCAGCATTAAATGCAATTCAAAATGGGGATGACCCTGTTCTTTTGGTACTGGCTGCTGATCATATTATTAATAATAAAAATGCGTTTCATAAGGCAGTATCATCAGCATTAGAATTCGCATTAAGCGGGCAATTAGTTACATTCGGTATTGTTCCGGCCAGTGCGGAAACGGGTTATGGTTATATCCAACGTGGACAGCCAGAAACAAAAGTTGGACACGAAGCATACAAAGTAAGTCGTTTTGTAGAAAAACCTAATAAAGAGACCGCAGAACAATATGTTTCTTCAGGGGAATATTATTGGAATAGCGGGATGTTTATGTTTCGTGCAACACGATATCTGGAAGAACTGGAAAAATTCCGTCCGGATATTCTTGATGCATGCAAAGCGGCAATTTGTGGCAACAATGATGGTGATGATTTTATCAAAATTGATCGTGACCTCTTCATTGCGTGTCCAGATGAATCAGTTGATTATGCGGTAATGGAGAAAACAACTGATGCAGTGGTTGTCGGTCTGGATGCGGACTGGAGCGATGTTGGTTCCTGGTCTGCCCTTTGGGAGGTTAGCCCAAAAGACAAGAACGGCAATGTGCTAACAGGTGATACTTTCTTACACGATGCAAACAATTGTTATATTAATACAGAAGAGAAGTTGGTAGCAGCAATTGGCGTTGATAATCTTGTTATCATCAATACTAAAGATGCCGTACTGGTCGTTGATAAAGATCAAGTTCAAAACGTTAAAAAAGTTGTTGAATATCTTAAAGCAAATGAGCGAAGTGAATATAAACGTCACCGGGAAATTTATCGCCCATGGGGCCGTTGTGATGTCGTCGTGCAGACTGAGCGTTTCAATGTAAATCGAATTACGGTTAAGCCTGGCGCGGCTTTCTCGATGCAAATGCACCATCACCGAACAGAACACTGGGTTATATTGTCCGGAACAGGTGAAGTTACAATTAAAGACCAAAAATTCCTGTTAACCGAAAACCAATCAACCTTCATTCCCATTGGTGCGCACCATAGACTCGAAAATCCAGGTAAGATTCCTTTGGAATTACTTGAGATTCAGTCGGGATCTTATTTAGGTGATGACGATATTATTCGAATTAAAGACCAGTACGGTCGTTGCTAATATTTTTGAGGTAAATGTTATATATGTCTAAACTGACATGTTTTAAAGCCTATGACATTCGTGGGAAATTAGGTGAGGAATTAACTGAAGATGTAGCGTATCGTATTGGTCGTGCTTACGGTGAATTTTTAAAGCCAAAAAATATTGTCGTAGGCGGCGATGTACGTTTAACTAGCGAGAGCCTAAAGTTGGCACTCGCTAATGGCCTGATGGATGCTGGTACTAATGTTCTTGATATTGGTTTGAGTGGAACTGAGGAAATTTATTTTGCAACATTCCACCTCAAAGTTGACGGTGGTATTGAAGTCACGGCAAGCCACAATCCTATGGATTATAACGGGATGAAACTGGTCCGTGAGGATGCAAAACCTATAAGCGGAGATACTGGCCTGAGAGATATTCAGGTTTTGGCCGAAGCTAATAAATTTTCACCAGTTGAACCACTGAAACGCGGTAGTTATAAAAAGATCTCAATACTTGATGATTATATTGATCATTTAATGGGGTATATTAATTTCTCTAACTTTAATCGTCCAATGAAGTTAGTTGTTAATTCAGGTAATGGCGCCGCTGGACATGTGATTGATGCCATTGAAAAACGCTTCAATGACGCTAACGTTCCTGTAACTTTTATCAAGGTTCATCACCAACCAGACGGTACCTTCCCGAATGGTATCCCCAATCCTTTGCTGCCAGAATGTCGTCAAGATACCGCAGATGCAGTGATAAAGCATAATGCCGATCTGGGCATTGCTTTTGATGGCGATTTTGACCGTTGTTTCCTGTTTGATGGTGAAGGTCAGTTTATCGAAGGTTATTATATTGTCGGACTGCTCGGTGAGGCTTTCCTGAAAAAGGAAGCTGGCGCTAAAATCATCCATGACCCACGCTTAACATGGAATACTATCGATATTGTCACTAAAGCTGGTGGTATTCCAATCATGTCCAAAACAGGTCATGCATTCATTAAAGAGCGCATGCGTAAGGAAGATGCGATTTACGGTGGCGAAATGAGCGCACACCATTATTTCCGCGATTTCGCTTATTGTGATAGCGGAATGATCCCGTGGTTACTCATTGCAGAATTATTGAACTGTAGAAACCAAACCCTTGCTGAGTTAGTTTCTCAGCGTGTTGCCTCATATCCTTGTAGCGGCGAGATTAATTATAAAGTCAATGATGCTCAGCGTGTGATGGAGCGTGTTGAGAGAATATTCGTTAGTCAGGCAAAAAATATAGACAAAACTGATGGAGTCAGCGTTGAGTTAGATGGTTGGCGATTCAATATTCGTTTTTCTAATACAGAACCATTACTCAGAATTAATGTTGAATCAGAAGGTAATGTCGCTTTGGTAAATGAGAAAATTGCACAAATAGAATCAATAATCAAGGGTGATAATTAATGTTTGAACTTATTAAGAGTATATTCTCTTATAGAGGTTTTATACTTAGTAGTGTCAAGCGCGAATTTCAAAGTAAATATAAAAATTCTGTGCTAGGCGTTGCTTGGAATATACTTAACCCCTTAGCTATGATTATTGTATATACCGTGATTTTCTCTCAAATAATGAGAACAAGGATTCCAGGCTCAAGCAGCTCTTTTTCCTACAGCATCTATCTGTGTTCTGGTCTATTGATGTGGACATTGTTTAGTGAAATAGTGCTAAGGTCTCAAAATGTTTTTATTGAGAATGCTAATTTTATAAAGAAAATCAATTTTCCAAAGATTTGTTTGCCGGTTATTGTGATTTTTAATGCGCTGGTTAATTTTTTTATGTTCTTTGCCCTGTTCTTAATTTTCTTGATGATTTCTGGAAACTTTCCAGGTGTTGTTATTTTAGCATATGTACCAATCATATTAACGTTAATTATATTTGCGATAGGGTTAGGAACAACAACAGGTATACTTAACGTGTTTTTCAGGGATGTTGGGCAGGGAATGACAATTCTTGTCCAGTTTTGGTTCTGGTTCACACCTGTGGTTTATAGCATGGATATTCTTCCTCCTATTGCCAAAACCGCACTAGCGTTTAATCCTGTAGTAGGGATAATTACATCCTGCCAAAAAGTTATGGTGAATCAACAGTGGCCAAATTGGCTCGATCTTTTACCTGCTCTTGGTACTGGGATACTCCTGGTATATTTAGGTCTTAATTTATTCCGTAAGCACTCAAGCGATATGGTGGATGAGTTATAATGAGTATCATCAGTGTACGGAACCTTGGTAAAGCATATAAATTATACCCAAGTAAATTTGCAAAATTTATAGAGTGGATATCACCGATAAAATGCAAAAAGCATGATTTAAAGTGGATTCTGAAGGATGTTAATGTTGACATACATCGTGGCGAATCTATTGGTGTAATTGGTTCTAATGGTGCCGGTAAGAGTACTTTCCTAAAAATTATAACGGGTACTATAAGCCAAACCGAAGGTGTGCGCATTGTAAATGGTCGTATCTCTGCTCTCCTGGAACTTGGCATAGGCTTCCATCCTGATTTCACGGGTAGACAAAATGTTTATATGTCTGGCCAGCTGTTGGGGATGACTATTGATCAAATAAATGATTTGATGGTCGAGATTGAAGACTTCGCAGAAATTGGTTCATATATAGATCAACCTGTTCGCGTATATTCTAGTGGTATGCAGGTGAGACTTGCCTTTAGTTTGGCTACGGCTATTCGTCCTGATATTCTTATCGTAGATGAGGCTTTAGCCGTTGGAGACATTTTCTTTCAACAGAAATGCTATGAACGCATTTCTGAGATGAGGAAAAAAGGCACGACGCTATTACTTGTCACTCATGATATGGGGGCGATATACCGGCTATGTGATAAAGCGATCTATATCAGCAGCGGCACAGTTAAATCGTTCGGAGATGTTCGAAGCGTAATTGCTGACTATGAGATAGATTTGAAAAAACTCAAACGACAAGAAACGCTTGATGCCATCAAGAATGGGGTCGGCTCGCCAAAGGAGATGGCAGATTCTGACATTTCTCATAATAAAGTTGAGTTTATCAACAGCGCAATAACTATTGATGGCAAAGAAGTTACTTCTCTTGATGAGGAATGTGCATTCACAATTGAAGTCGAAATCGAAAAGAAAATAGATATCGAAGATGATGTTCATGTCGGTTTTCAAATACGTGATGCTAAGGGCAATATTTATTACGAGACAAATACATATTGTCAAAAGAAATCAGTTATATGGTCTGGTAATAGAGGCAAGGCGACATTCGAACTTCGAAATAATTTATGCCAGGGCTCTTATGTGATTAGTTTTGGAATAGACTCTGGTGGCTATGGCACTAGTTCATTTAAAGAAAATCTATTGCATAATGTCGGCAGTAAGGAGCTTCTCGTCGTGCGTACAAATATTAAAATTTGGGCCGGGCTATGTAATATGCGAGTTAAGTAATGAATAAAGACTATTCTCAGACATTTGAAAAACTAAAGCAATATATCCACAACTCTAGCAGTAATAATGTTGCATGGATCGGTGACACACATTCGCCATTAGGAGCAACACAGATTGCATTAAATTATTCGACAAATATGCGTGCAGATTCCCAGCACCATCGTGAATATGATACTGTAGTCATTTATGCAAAGAGCATCTTCGAGTATTTAGACAGCTGGCGTCTGATTCTAGATGAATCGATAAGGCTTCTAAAGAACGAAGGTGTTTTTATTATTAGGAGCACTGACAGTGAATTTGGTACATTATTTGAGCTAAAATCACTTCTTTATCGAAATAAACTTCTTAGCGTTATTCTTCTTGAACAATTCAAATGCTTAGATGGTTCAACGGTCAGTGTTTTAAAAATTAAAAAAGAATCACGCATCGATTACCAGGATAAAAGCTGGACGTTTGGAATATTATCAAATGGAAAAAAAATTGATGAAGTTATTTCACTGGTATCAAGTATAGTAAAGGCTAATAAAAAGAATCTCCCTCTCGAACTTATCATTGCTGGGCCAGAAATTGAACAGTTAAATAATTTTGACTTGCCGGTAAAATATGTAACACCAAGAATAAATGATGATCTTCCAAGAATTGCAGAGAAAAAAAATAGAATAATAGAAACTGCAGCTCATTCTAATATTGCTATTTTTCATGATCGTTATATTGTGAATGAAGATTTCTTTGAAGGTTTTGAACATTTTGGTTACGATTTTGAATTCCTGACTGTTAGGCAGTTTTATCATGATGGGAGTGATTTCCCCGGCTATACAGCATTTATCAAAAAAGAAAAACGCTGGCAAACACCTTTAAATATTAAAAATCATGATGTGGGTTTACCTGGCGCATTTTTGAATGGTGGGTTAACAATTCTAAAAAGAAATATTCCTGTCTTTCCAATCTTTAACGATCTGCTCTTACATAATGAAGCAGAAGACGTTGAGTTGGGATTCTATTTGACTGAAAATGGCATGACACCACGGTTCAATGGTTTTTCTAGTGCTGTTACGGTTGGTATTCCACTCGATTATACTTCTACGTTCGTTGAGTATACTCAGAAAACTGCTCAGCGGCCTTTCATACTGAGAGCTATGCGTAGAGTTGCTGTCTCTATATGGGTCAGACTTCCTGTAAATTTGAAAGACAAAATAAAAAGTAGTAATTTGTATGGAAAAATCAAAAATACTGTTCGTCCTGGATGATGATATATTAAATAGTCATCATGGGGTAAGACGATATGCCTTATCTTTAGCTGAAGCACTAGGTGTAAATTACGAAGTTGAGTTTTATATTCAACGTAGAATTGCAAGTGCTGAGTTGTATTTCAAAGTTGTATTCAATAGTGAATTTATATTGAATAATGGTTTTTTCAGCAATTATTTGGTTGGTACAACAAAAGATGCTATTATTAAGAGCATTATTTCCAATAAATATAAAAATAAAACTGAATCGCTACGGGCTTTGTATACAACAACATTTGTTGGTAATAAATTGCCAAATAATTATTGTTTAGTAATTGTAGCTGCGCCATGGATAATTGTAAAAAAAGAGCTGTTCGATTGTAAAGTAACATGCATTGGTCTGGATGCAATCCCCAATATATATTCTCTACACAACATAACGGACAAAAAATTAAGAGAATTTGCATGGCGTCATCAACAAGGATTTAATCATTATGATTTAATTCTTGCAATATCTGAAGACAGTAAAAATCAGATATCCTATTTCTGTCCCGATAGCACTGTTGTTATAGCTTTACCACCATTTAATCCATCAGGATTTAATGGCATTAATACGGCTAGCATTGAGAAAAGACCAAAATCTATTATTCTGGCAGCACCGTTTGATGAGCGTAAAGGATTACAGTTTATGCCAGATATTATTAATAACTCAGATGCTGAGTCATTAATAATTTATGGTGGTGTCCGTTGTAGTATTGATAGCCTATTAGGCTTCTTCAAATCACTTAATCTGAATAATGTCGAATGGTGGTATTCAGTTACAACCAGAAAACAGATCGAAATATACAGCCAGGCTTCATTACTATTGTTCCCTTCACTGAAGGAAGGTTTAGGCCTCCCTGTATTAGAATCATTAGCATGTAATACTCCCGCATTTGTTTCAGATATCGAACCTGTTAATACATTAGTCCCAGAAGAATATGTCATAGATGCAAAAGATTATCTGTCAGTAGCATCTGCTATTAATGCTGAAATCAATTCAGATATGCGGAATGAAAAACTAAACCAAATATGGCAGAGTACGAAAATTATTGATTTAATGAATAATGTAATTAAAAATTAAAACAATTTGTGATATTTTTGCTTTAGATTATTTATTTAATTATCATTCATTCTCTTTATTATTTTTATATTTTTGCATGACTTACTTTGCGTTTATCATTGCTAGCGGCGTAAAGCCTTAAGAAGATGAATTACACAAACATAGTTTTCGATAATATTATTGACAAGTCAACTCATTTTATAAAATTATAGGTATTGGTATGCTAAATATTGTTATTCCGATGGCTGGTGCAGGAAGCCGCTTTGCCAAGGCGGGTTATTCCGACCCAAAACCCCTTATCAAAGTTCATAATATTCCTATGATCCGTTTGGTAATAGAGAATTTGGCGCCAAAACAAGAACATCGGTTTATTTTTATAATTCAAGATGAGCATGATAAGAAATATGACCTTGAGAATCGCTTAAAATCATGGGCACCTAATTCTGAAGTGGTGAAATTAGATGGTCTTACTGAAGGGGCTGCCTGCACTGTTTTAAAAGCAAAAGCGTTCATTGATAGCGATGATGCATTGATGATCGCAAACAGTGACCAGTATATCGATGTGGATATTAATCGGTACCTCGACTCCATGGAGACTAATAACCTTGATGGTCTAATAATGACCATGTTTGCAGACGATCCAAAATGGTCATTTGTGAGCCTTGATAAGAACAACCTAGTTACCAATGTAGTTGAAAAAGAAGTTATTTCTAACGAAGCAACAGTTGGTATTTATAATTTCAGAAAAGGCAGTGATTTCATATCTAGTGCTGAAAAAATGATCGCTAATGATGAGCGCGTTAATGGTGAGTTTTATGTTGCCCCAGCCTATAATTTAATGCTCAGCAATAGCCGCGTTGGGATCTTTAATATAGGTGCGGAGGCTGATGGGATGTATGGGTTAGGTATACCTGATGATCTCAATCTCTTCCTTTCCAAAAATATATCCTTAGAGGCTACTAAGGACATCGAACTATGAAGATTATCTCTCATCGTGGATACTGGAAAACACAAGAAGAAAAAAATACTCTAACTGCTTTCAACAGGTCTTTCGATTTAGGGTTCGGAACGGAAACAGATATACGTGATTATAAAGGCAAGCTTGTAATTTCGCACGATGTCCCAACTGATGATGTATTGACTCTTGCGGAGTTCTTTGAATGCCTAAATGCTCGTCCGCTGACATTAGCCTTGAATATAAAGGCTGATGGTTTACGTGATCTACTGGTTCGTGAAATTGAAAAGTATTCAGTTTCTGATGCCTTTGTTTTCGATATGTCAGTTCCTGATCAGAAATTATATTATGAACAAAATGCATTTAATGTTTTCACTCGTATGAGCGAAGTCGAACGGACTCCGGCCTTCTATAATCAATCACATGGTGTTTGGTTAGATGCATTTTATGACCACTGGTATGATAATGCAGATTTTGTGAAAATTATAAACGATAATAAAAAAGTTTGCATAGTATCGCCAGAGTTACATAAACGAGATCATAGAGTCTTTTGGGAATCATTGAAGTCAAATGGTATTCATAGACAAGATGACTTAATTATCTGCACTGATTTGCCAGAAGAAGCCGTTGCCTTTTTTAAGGAGTGACCTAATGATTAAAGCAATAATTTTTGATATGGATGGTGTACTAATTGAAGCAAAGGATTGGCATTATGATGCTTTAAATAGGGCACTTAATATTTTTGGTTACCATATAAATCGGCATGACCATCTGACAAAGTTTGATGGGCTACCTACGAAAGATAAACTAGATATTCTTAGTGCCGAATATTCCTTACCAGTTGAGCTGCATTCTTTCATCAATGAAATGAAACAGCGCTATACGATGGAAATTGTGCATACAAGCTGTAAGCCGATGTTCATCCACCAGTATGCGTTGTCTAAGCTGAAAGCTGAGGGGTATAAGTTAGCAGTAGCCTCAAACTCAATAAAAAATTCCGTTGTTACCATGATGGAAAAGGCCTGCTTAGATAGTTATTTGGACCTAATGTTATCTAACGAAGACGTTAGCCGTGGCAAACCCGATCCTGAAATATATTTAGAAGCTATTAAGCGCTTGGGTGTCGAACCTCATGAGTGTGTTGTTGTTGAGGATAATGATAATGGTATCCGCGCTGCCAGAGCTGCTGGTGCAAATGTTCTCGTCGTTGATGAGGTTACTGATGTCAAATATAGTAATATCAAAAAATTTGTAGCGGAACTTGAGGCGGAAACCAAATGAATGTAATTATTCTTGCTGCTGGTGAAGATTACCTTTCCACTAAAAATAATCAATATCCTTTATGCCTGACTGAATATAAAGGACAATCGATAATTCAGCACATTTCAAATTCTATTGATTTCGACAACGATAAAGCACTTTTTATTTTTCAGGAAAAACATATCCGAAAATACCATCTCAGTGCCATTGTCGAATTGTTGTCATCCAACAAAGCGAAAGTATCATCTATCCCTGATAATACTGCCGGGGCCGCGGCTTCAGCGCTACTAGGAGCAGTTAAACTAGATCAGACTAAACCGTTACTAGTGATCAGCAGCAATCAGTTAACTGATATAGATTACACTCAGTTATCTAATTTTATGACTGATAATAACTATGATGCTGGTACGGTAGTCTTTGAAGATATACATCCACGTTACTCGTTTGTTAGCCTGGATGAAGATGGGCTTATCAATGAAGCCTCTGAAAAAAGACCTATTAGCAAAAATGCAACAGCTGGAATTTATTGGTTCAAAGATACTGCATTGTTTGTTAGTTCTGTGAAGAACATGATTCGTAATGATGCAAAAGTAGACAATAAATTTTATATCTGTCCATCATTAAATGAAGTTATTCTTTGCGGTGGACGAGTTGGCGCATTTCATATCAATAAAAAGGATTATCATCCTTTGAAAGATGTGTACCAATTTGAAGAGGTGCTGAATGAAGGTCGATAATCTGGAGAATATGATCGGTGGATGGTTTGTTGGCGCATTTTCGCCATCAGTATTCTCTACTGATCAATGTGAAGTTGCAGTTAAAAGGTACAAAGAAGGTGCCTATGAACAGGCTCACTTCCATAAAATAGCCACTGAAATAACGGTTGTCATTGAGGGCAAAGTACGAATGTTAGATAAAACCTTTTCGAAAGGAGATATCATCGTTCTTAATCCTGGCGACATAACTGATTTTACTGCTTTGACTGACGCTGTAAATGTTGTTGTGAAGCTTCCTGGTGCTCTCGACGATAAGTATATTGTTTAAACATTGGCTTATATTATTAGATTGTAGGTATATTAAATGAAAAGTGCTATTATTACAGGTATTACAGGTCAAGATGGAGCGTATCTGGCTGAGCTTCTTCTTAACAAGGGCTATAAAGTTTATGGTACTTATCGCCGTACAAGTTCTGTTAATTTCTGGCGTATTGAAGAATTAGGCATTATTGATAATCCTAACCTTAGCCTAGTGGAATATGATCTGACCGACCTGTCTGCAAGTATTCGTTTACTGCAATCAACAGGCGCTACCGAGGTTTATAACCTGGCCGCGCAAAGTTTCGTTGGTGTATCATTCGAGCAGCCTGTTACAACTGCTGAAATTACCGGTATTGGTCCTGTAAATCTTCTCGAAGCGATTCGAATTGTTAATACTAAGATTCGTTATTATCAGGCTTCAACATCAGAAATGTTTGGATTGGTTCAGGCTGTACCGCAGCAGGAAGACACACCATTCTACCCTCGTAGCCCGTACGGTGTTGCAAAACTCTACGCCCACTGGATGACCATCAACTATCGTGAAAGTTATAACATTTTTGCCTCTAGCGGCATTCTGTTTAATCACGAGTCACCTTTACGTGGCCGGGAATTTGTTACTCGTAAGATTACTGATGCAGTTGCCAAAATTAAGCTTGGTAAACAAGATGTTGTAGAACTCGGGAACCTGGATGCTAAACGCGATTGGGGTTACGCCAAGGAATATGTGGAAGGTATGTGGCGCATTCTGCAAGCGGAGAAACCTGATACCTTCGTGCTGGCGACTAACCGCACAGAAACTGTTCGTGATTTTGTAAGCATGGCCTTCAAAGCAGCGGGCTACACCCTTCGTTTTGAAGGTAAAGAAGAGCAAGAAGTAGGGATAGATGTTGATACAGGTAAAACACTTGTTCGTGTTAATCCTAAATTCTATCGTCCTTCCGAAGTGGATTTATTAATCGGTAATCCCGCTCGCGCGAAGGAAATCCTGGGCTGGGAACCAAAAACCACTCTTGAGCAACTTTGCCAGATGATGGTTGAAGCTGATATTCGCCGTAACCAACAAGGATTCTCTTTCTAATGTCTGATGCCGGCAAACGTGCTCTAGTAACAGGGATCAACGGGTTTACCGGCCGTTATGTGGCAGCGGAATTATCCGCTGCCGGATATCGGGTTTTTGGACTTGGGGCTGTCTCTGATAGCAATATTGATTGCTTTCAGGTTGACCTTATGGATGCTTCCGGTCTAAAAGAAGCTGTAAATCAGATTCAACCTAACGTTGTTGTTCATCTTGCGGCGATAGCCTATGTTGGTCACGGCGATTCTGATGCTTTTTATAATGTGAATCTTTTGGGTACCCGCAATCTTCTACAAGCGCTAGATAGCAGTGGCTCAAATATTGATTCTATTTTGTTAGCAAGCAGTGCAAATATTTATGGGAATGGTGTCTCTGGCCAATTAGCTGAGACAACAATTGCTAATCCAGCAAATGATTATGCGGTAAGTAAATTAGCTATGGAATATATGGCTCGTCTATGGATGGATAGGTTGCCTATATTTATAACCAGGCCGTTTAATTATACGGGTGTTGGCCAGGCAGACAATTTCTTATTACCTAAAATAGTTAAACATTTCAAGGAAAGGTCCCCGGCAATTGAATTAGGTAACATTGATGTATGGCGTGATTTTACCGATGTTCGTGCATTGAGTAGAGCATATGTTGAGTTGTTGAGTGCCAAACCACACGGCGAAGTAATAAATATTTGTTCTGGCCGTACATATTCGTTACGGAAATCTATCGAATTGTGCGAAAAAATTACTGGTCATCATATTGAAATTCGAGTTAATCCTGCTTTTGTCCGCGCAAATGAAGTTAAAACATTGAGTGGTGATACCACCAAGCTGAAATCATTTATTCCGGACTGGAATGTTCCACCTCTCGAAGATACTTTGCGCTGGATGCTGGAAAATTAACTATGAAAGTTATATTTGGAACAGATGCGATCAAATATCCTTTGACGGGTATTGGTCGATATGCTTTTGAGTTGGCAAATAAATTAGCTGCTAGCCCTGATATCTCAGAATTACTTTTCCTGCGTGGCGGCAGTATTTCTGATCAGATCCCAGTAGCTAAAGAAACAAGCTCTTCAACTGAAGGTTTGAAGCAATATATAAAAAAAAGTCGCTTTGCTTCAGAAGCATACCGTCTTACTGCACCATGGATAAAAACGAATACATTAAGAAAACACAAAGATGCCATTTACCATGGGCCAAACTTTTATTTACCACCCAAAGTTGCACGTTGTGTTGTAACATTTCATGATCTATCTGTATTTACTTTGCCTCAATGTCACCCACCTGAGCGAGTAAGGTATATGCGGAAAGAATTGTTACAGACGGTAAAGCGTGCAAATGTATTTATCACGGATTCTGATTTTACTCGTCGTGAATTGATTGACTATTTCAATCTTTCAGAAGAGCGTGTTTTTACCGCAAAGCTTGCCTGCGGCGATGAATTTAAGCCTTACGAAGAATCAGACATTAGCGCTGTATTAGCTAAACATCAGTTATTTTATAAAAAATACACTCTGTTTACCGGTTCTATCGAGCCTCGTAAGAATATCACAACATTACTTGATGCTTATGAACGTTTACCATTAGCGCTCCGCCAGCAGATCCCCTTAGTGATTAGTGGATTTAAAGGTTGGAATAGTGAACAACTGCACCAACGGTTTGATAAAGGGGCACGCGAAGGATGGTTGCGTTACCTGGGCTTTACTACTTCATCGGAATTACCTGCACTTTTCGCTGGTGCTATTAGTTTCCTCTTCCCATCACTTTATGAAGGTTTTGGCCTTCCGGTTCTTGAGGCTATGGCATCAGGCACGCCGGTTGTTTGTTCCAATAGCTCTTCACTTCCTGAAGTTGCTGGTCAAAATGCCCTGATGTGCGATGCTCTTGACGTTGAGACCTTAACCCGGTTAATCCAAAAAAGCATTGATGATGCGGAATGGCAGGAGCAGGCTTCAAAAAATGGACTGGTGCATGTAAAACAATTCTCATGGGAACGTTGTGCGGCTGAAACTATAATAGCATATAAACAGGTAAAATAAGGCTCATGCTCAAAGTATTGCATTTTTATAAAACATATTACCCTGATACATTTGGTGGTATTGAACAAGTTATTTATCAATTAAGCGAATCAGCTTCAGCGCATGATGTAGAGTCGACGGTATTAACTTTGAGTCGACGGGGTAATATCGATAACGAATGCATTGGTTCGCAGCATGTATTCTATGCTAAAACTAATTTTGAGATAGCCTCAACTCCGTTTTCTTTATCTAGCGTCAGTAAATTCAAACAATTAGTCGACCGTGCTGATGTGATTCATTACCATTTCCCATATCCGTTTATGGATTTGCTGCACTTTATTTGCGGTGTTAAAAAGCCAACGGTTATTAGCTACCATTCTGATATTGTTAAGCAGAAATCTTTTTTACGCCTCTATACACCTCTAATGGAACGTTTTTTGGGTTCTGTAGACTGTATCGTTGCTGCTTCCCCTAACTATGCACAGACCAGCCCGGTTCTTCAGCAGTTCAAGGAAAAAGTACAGGTGGTGCCTTACGGTTTAGATGAGAAATCTTATCCTGAGGTTACTGCGGATAAACTGAACTATTGGAAGAATATAGTAGGCGATAAGTTTTTCTTATTCGTTGGTGCTTTCCGCTATTATAAAGGTTTGCATACCTTACTTGATGCAGCTGCAGTGACTTCATTACCTGTGGTGATTATCGGAGGAGGGGGGATTGAATCTGAACTACGGGCTAAAGCGAAAGAACTGAATCTGACAAACGTGCATTTTGTTGGTTCTGTTCCTGATGAAGATAAAAGTGCGCTTTTACAGTTGTGCTATTCAGTTATTTTTCCTTCTAATGTTCGATCTGAAGCATTTGGTATTACCCTTCTTGAAGGGGCCATGTATGGGAAACCACTTATATCGTGTGAAATTGGCACGGGCACAAGCTATATCAACATTAATGAGCATACAGGTTTGGTTGTTGAGCCAGCAAACGTTCCCGATTTAAGCCGTGCGATGCAGCAATTATGGAACGATGAACCATTGTCTCGCGTTTATGGTGAAAATGCTCGAAATAGATTTGAAGAAGTATTTACCTCTGAGCAGATGGCACAGCAGTACCTTAAAATTTATAAGTCACTGGTTTTGTGATTCACATCTGTTCATCGCAAACTTGGCATGTGTTTATTAGTTTCTCGGTGATTGTTCATACGACCTGATTAAAGCTTTATTTTTCCCGATTATATTCTTAGATCTGGGGGAGTACGGGCTATTACAGTTACTGTGCTTGAAAAACCGAAGATATTATAGGTGAGTGCCGGCAGATAAAAGACAATCGTTGTGATCTTTTCGAGTTAAAGCACCCTGATTTTTGCTCATTGTTAACAACATTTCGCATCTTCCGACATCCATTTAGCCGAAATTTGAGTTAACATCTAGACCACACTTAAACCGCGTACAGTTCGCGGTGACCATCCCCTGACAGGAGTATGTAATGTCCAAGCAACAGATCGGCGTTGTCGGTATGGCAGTGATGGGGCGCAACCTGGCGCTCAACATCGAAAGCCGTGGTTATACCGTCTCCATCTTCAACCGCT
>PPYF01547910.1_pt1 | contig 15292 bp, 13 predicted proteins | sample 1559871 | NCBI WGS metagenome assembly PPYF01 (sample SAMN08240021, study PRJNA423297) | Human gut metagenome, whole genome shotgun sequencing project. | reverse complement strand
GTCGTATCGATTGCTGTCTGCATCAGTTCGTCTATTTTTTCTTCCAGCCGGCACTCTGATTTTTTAATATGTTTTAAGCTTGGCTTGGTAACCGGATGCTTTGCCACGAAAATCGTACAACAATCCTCATACGGAAGAATGGACGTCTCGTATGTGTCAATTTTTTCTGCGATTGATACAATATCCTGCTTGTCCATGGCAATGAGCGGACGGTATACCGGCATATGACACACTTCATTGGTCACAGCAAGGGACTGCATGGTCTGGCTTGCCACCTGCCCGATACTCTCTCCGGTAATCATACCCAGACATTTTCCCTCTTCGGCAAAATGCTCTGCAATTTTCATCATATAGCGGCGCATGATGATAGTCAGTTCCTCATGCGGACATTTCTCATAAATATAAAGCTGGATATCGGTAAAGTTCACCACATGAAGCTTGATCTGTCCGGAATATCTTGCAACTTTCTTTGCCAGGTCAATCACTTTCTGTTTTGCACGCTCACTGGTGTATGGCGGTGCATGAAAATAGGTCGCTTCAAGTGTTACCCCTCGTTTGGATACCATATATCCGGCAACCGGTGAATCGATTCCGCCGGATAAAAGAAGCATTGCACGGCCTGCTGTGCCAAGCGGCATGCCTCCCGGTCCCGGGATCTCTGTGGAATAAATATTGATCATCGGACGGATCTCGATATGAATCATCACCTCCGGATGATGTACGTCAACGCTGGTTTCCGGAAATGCTTCAAGAATCTTTTCCCCAACAGCTGCATTAATCTCCATCGAAGTCATCGGATAATTCTTTCTGGCACGGCGCGCATCCACCTTAAAGGTAAAATTTTTGTCCGGATATGTGCGATCCACATAGTCACATACTACTTTTGCCAGGGCATCAAATCCTTCATCTTCGACCAGTACTACCGGACAGATTCCTACGATTCCAAAAATCCTCTGTAATGTTTCTACAGTTTCATCATAATCGTATTCTCCTTCCGTATCCACATAGATACGTCCGTTTTCCTTGCGTACATGGAAGGTTCCCTCTACACGCTTAAGATGATATCTGATATTCTGTACCAGTGCATCCTCAAACAGATAACGGTTCTTTCCCTTAATGGCAATTTCCGCATATTTAATCAAAAATGATTTATACATATTGCTCTCCTTTTTCTAATGTCTTGTATATTTCTGCAGCATCGGAACCAATGCCGCCATCTCTTTTACTGCATAATCAATCTCTTCTTCCGTTGTCTCCACGCAAAAGCTGAACCGGATGGTTGCATCCAAAAGCTCTGGCTTTAAGCCAATACTTTTTAGCGTATGACTGACGGAAGGCTTGTTGGAAGAACATGCACTTCCCGCTGACACATAGATCTCTTTATCCTCTAATGCATGAAGCAATACTTCCGCGCGCACACCTTCCGTGCTGACACTGACAATATGCGGTGCATTGCTGCGATCGGTATGACCGTTGACGTGTACACCCGGAATTTTTGTCACTTCCTCAATAAAATGCTCTCGCAAGGTATACATCCGGTCGATTTTTTCCTCAAAACCAGTATAAATACGTTCCGCTGCTACGCCAAGTCCTGCGATTGCCGGAACATTTTCCGTGCCGGAACGCATTCCCCTCTGCTGTCCGCCTCCGTTTAACAGCGGATGAATTTTCGTCTTGTCTTTGATATATAAAAATCCGCTTCCTTTCGGTCCATGAATCTTATGTCCGCTGACCGAGAGAAGGTCTACATGCATTTTTGCCGGATAAATTCTCATTTTTCCGTAGGACTGAATGGCATCCACATGAAAAAGCGTCTGTGGATTACACTGTTTGATCAGTGCCCCCGCTTCCGCGATCGGCTCCACCGCTCCGATTTCATTATTTACCTGCATGAGGGAAACCAGAATGGTATCCGGCCGGATTGCCGCTTTCAGATCGTCCAGAGAAATCACACCATAAGCATCTACCGGAAGATATGTGACTTCATATCCGTGTTCCTCCAGATATGCCATCGTTGCCGACACGGACGGATGTTCAATAGACGTCGTTATCACATGTTTTCCACTTCGCTTGTTTGCCTCTGCCACACCGATAATTGCAAGATTATTGGACTCAGTACCACCTGACGTAAAACAGATTTCTTTTTCCTGTACCTTTAATGTCTTTGCAATTTTTTTTCTTGCATCGTTCATATAATTTTCGGCGATCACGCCTTTGTTGTGCAGGGAAGATGGATTTCCATAATCCTCCGTCAGTAATTTTACCACCAGCTGTGCCGCTTCCTCACAACATCTTGTCGTTGCCGAATTATCCAAATATGCTTCCATTTTTACCCTTCTTATATATCCAATTCGTATATCAGCATGGAAAGTGTTGCCATTCCTGCTGTTTCTGTGCGCAAAATACGTCTGCCAAGAGAGATCCGATGCATGTCTTTATCCAGCTGCGCAGTGGCATCTGAATCTGCGGAATCACGGTCCGCTTCGACTGTTTTGCCGCACTCTCTGCAATTGCCTGCCACCGCTTACATTTGCTCTGTGCCTTCTTTTCATCCAGCTTTACCACACAGTTTTTCATGGCAACCGGTATGACGGTATAGACACCAAGTTCCACGGTCTTTTGTATGATCAGTTCCATCTTATCACTTTTAGGAAGGCCCTGAAAAAGATACACCTTATGGGAAAACTCTGTCCCCATTTCATCGGTATCCTCTATCTGTGCCCAGACCTCTTCCTCTGTAATTTCCAGAATACGGCAAAAATACGATCTGCCGCTCTGATCGCTGATGCGGATTTTCTCCCCTGTCTTCATGCGCAGCACATGACCGATATGATTGACATCACCGCCCACAATGCAGATCCGATCCTGCTGCACCTGTTCATCTTCCACAAAAAACTGGTACATACCCTGCTCCTACTGTTTCTGTGCGGTAATATTTACCCACTCACCCTGATGATTGATTTCCACTACAGTAAGTCCTGCTGCTTCTATCGCTTCTTTTACTTCGTTTTCCTTAAAATCAATGATGCCGGAAGTGATAAAATAACCACCCTGTTTTAATCTGGCCGGAATGACCGGTGCCATGGCAATGATAACTGGTGCTAAAATATTTGCCACAACAATCTCATATTCCTCTGTCCCAACCTTTTCCTGAAGTTCTTCATCATCAATCAGATTTCCCACATAAAAGGTTCCCAGAGACAAATCGAGATGGTTTACCTGCATATTATCCCTTGTAGAAGTCATGCAGTCTGCATCCAGATCCGTTCCCACGACTTCTCTTGCGCCGAGTTTTAATGCCACAATCGATAAAATTCCACTGCCACATCCCACATCCAGTACTTTCGGATGTTTTCCTTCCACATATTTCTGTAACTGCCGGATGCAAAGCTGTGTCGTTTCATGTTTTCCTGTTCCGAAAGAAATTCCCGGATCGATCTCAATCAGAAATTTATCTTTGTCTTCTTCCTTTAATTCTTCCCAGGTCGGTTTGATTAATATATCATCAATGGTAAAAGAAGTAAAATATTTTTTCCAGTTATTGATCCAGTCAAGATCTTCTGTTTCGGAAGATGTAATGACACCGCTTCCCACTTCCACCATGTCACGCAGTTTCTCGAGTCCGATCTTTACCTGCTTTAAAATCTCCGTCTGATCACTGCCGTCTTCTTCCACATAAAAGCTCACATGGCTGATGCCCTCATCCGGAGGAAGTTCCGGCAGAAAATCAATAAACATATCCGCCTGGTCTTCTTTGGTAAGCGGAATATTGTCTTCAATCTCTATTCCCTCAATGCCCAGATCCATCAGCATGGAACTCATAAAATCCTCTGCTGCGGTCGTTGTCTCAATTGTATATTTTTTCCACTTCATGTTACCATCCTCTCAATTCTACACTAAGGCATACTATATGTATCATACCTTATTTCCAATAAAATTTCAAGAAAACATTGTACATCAAAAAAACCCATGTTATAATATAGGGGTTAAGTTGATAGTTATACAGTTATAGGAGAAAACAATAAATGGATAAACGCAATCTTGTAGAAGGACTTCAGAAAGCATTCAACACCGATGACCGGCAGCGAAATACTTCTGATACCAGTGATGTAGAATATAAAGAGAACACCAATACTCTCTATATCAAAAAACAGAGAACCTACAATATGGAAGAAAACATTCCGTCCGCCACTGCCATGTCAGAGGAGGAGATTTTTAAGCGTCTTCATGAGGAACGACATTAAACATGTTAAACATGCATAAAACAGCCATACGGTCTGCGGACAGACCGTATGGCTGTTTTAATTTTTGTACACAGCACAAAGCTTATGATACTCACTGTTAATTTCCTGAACGGTATTCTTATCCCCATCCAGATTATCCGGATGATAAATTTTGATCAGGTCTTTATAACGTTTCTTAAGGGACTGTCTGCTCTCTACTCCGGAGAAAAACATTTCTCCCCGGATAACAGGCTGCTCTGCTGTCACAGAAAAATCGCTTACCCGCTGATAGAAAGCTTTCTGCTTCTTCACATGTTCTTTCTCTGTTGCAAGTTTTACAAGTTCTTCTTCGAGTATTTTAAATTTCATATCAAAAAGCTTCTGCTGCTGTTCCAGACGGCGATCCTCATTCTCCACCCGCCGCGCAAATTCTTTTTTCTCCCGCTCCAGTGTGCGGCGCTGCTCCTCCAAAGCTTTACGTTCTTCTTCCAGCGTCATCCCCCACATGCCTCCGTATCCGTACACACATGTTGCCAATAATACTAACAGACTCATCATACAATACTTTGTACCAGATTACTATAGGCGATTTGTACTAATGTTCATCGAAAGATTCTTTGATTTTGTCCATAAAACCCTTCTTTTTTTCTTTTCCGGTCTGTGCTCCGCCCTCTTTATTCAGGGAATTTCCCGTCAATTCATCAAATTTACGCAACGCCTCTTTTGCCTCTTTGTTTAAGCCCGTCGGCGTGTTGACAATCAGTGTTACATAATGGTCTCCACGTACTGCCTTGTTTCGGATCGATGGTACTCCTTTGCCTTTCAGGCGGATTCTCGTTCCGCTCTGGGTACCCGGTGCAACGGTATAGATGATATCTCCGTCCACCGTCCTGATACGGATATCCCCGCCCAGTGCTGCGATACCAAAGGAAATCGAAGCATTGGAAAATATATTCATGTCCTGACGTTCAAACGCATTGCTTCTGGAAACAAGAACTTCTACCAGAAGATCTCCTCTCGGACCTCCGTTTCGTCCCGGTTCTCCGTAACCTCTGACACGAACAGACTGTCCATTATCAATTCCGGCCGGAATCTCTACAGTCTTTCGTACTTTCTTTGAGATATATCCCGTTCCCCGGCAATCCGGACATTTTTCACGGATCACCTTACCGGTACCGCCGCAATCCGGACAGGTCTGCACATTCTGCATCATGCCAAACAAAGACTGCTGGGAATATACCACTTTCCCTTTTCCCCCGCACTTGCTGCAGGTTTCCGGTGAAGTTCCCGGTTTTGCCCCAGTTCCGTGACAGGTCTTACATTCTTCTTTATACGGGAACTCAAGTTCCTTAGAACATCCAAACACAGCTTCTTCAAACGTAATACGGACGGTAAGACGTACACTTGCGCCTTGCGCCGGTCCGTTATTGTTACTGTTTCGTCTTCCGCCACCGAAAAAGTCTCCGAAAATATCGCCAAAGATATCTCCCATATCCATGCCGGAAAAATCGAATCCGCCTGCACCGCCGGCGCCTCCATCAAACGCGGCATGACCAAACTGATCATACTGTCTGCGCTTTTCCGGATCGCTCAAAACGGCATATGCCTCCTGCGCTTCCTTAAATTTTTCCTCACACTCTTTATCTCCCGGATGCATATCCGGATGATACTTCTTGGCGGTTGTACGGAAAGCTTTTTTTATTTCTGCTTCCGTTGCGGTCTTTGGAATTCCAAGGACCTCGTAATAATCTCTTTTCTCTGCCATAATATTAATCCCTTATAGTACGCATAGGGTTTCCGGAAAACCGGAAACCCCACGCTTTGTCTATTTATTTTCTAAATTAAACCTCTTTGAAATCTGCATCGATGACATCATCATCTGCACCATTTGCTCCTGCTCCGGTGTTTGCTCCTGCTGCAGAACCCATATCAGGACCTGCTCCCGGATTCGGGCCTGCGCCTGTTGCACCCTGTGCTGCCTGTGCCTGCTCATACATCTTTGCAAATACCTTCTGTGCACTCTGTGTCAGTTTCTCCTGTGCTGCCTTTAATTCCGCAACATCTGCATCTGTCATCTGCTCTGCTTCCTTGTGTGCATCCAGGAAAGCCTTTACTGCTGCAACATCAGCTTCTACTGCTGACTTGTCTGCAGGATCAACCTGATCTCCTACCTGCTTTAATGCATCCTCTGTCTGGAATACAAAGCTCTCAGCTTCATTTCTGGCATCGATTGCTTCTTTTCTCTTCTTATCCTGCGCTTCAAACTCAGCAGCTTCCTTAACAGCCTTATCGATTTCTTCATCTGACATGTTAGATCCGGCTGTGATTGTGATATGCTGCTCTTTGCCTGTTCCAAGATCCTTGGCAGATACATTTACAATACCGTTTGCATCGATATCGAATGTAACCTCGATCTGTGGAACACCACGACGTGCTGGCGGGATACCATCCAGACGGAACTGTCCGAGAGATTTGTTATCTCTTGCGAACTGACGCTCACCCTGTACAACGTTGATATCTACAGCGGTCTGGTTATCTGCTGCGGTAGAGAAGATCTGGCTCTTCTTCGTAGGAATGGTAGTATTTCTCTCGATCAGACGGGTTGCAATACCACCCATGGTCTCGATAGAAAGTGACAGTGGTGTTACATCGAGAAGTAAGATCTCGCCGGCACCTGCATCACCTGCTAATTTACCACCCTGAATAGAAGCACCGATTGCTACACACTCATCCGGGTTTAAGGACTTGCTTGGCTCTTTGCCTGTCATCTGTCTTACCTTATCCTGTACAGCCGGGATACGTGTAGAACCACCAACCAGAAGAACCTGACCTAAATCTGCATTTGTAAGACCTGCATCCTTCATAGCGTTCTGTACCGGTACTGCAGTTCTCTCTACGAGATCATGTGTTAATTCATCAAATTTTGCTCTGGTGAGGTTCATATCAAAGTGCTTTGGTCCCTCAGCAGTAGCTGTGATGAATGGTAAGTTAATATTTGTAGTAGTTGCGGAAGAAAGTTCCTTCTTTGCTTTCTCGGCAGCTTCTTTTAATCTCTGTAAAGCCATCTTGTCGGTAGAAAGATCAACACCCTCTGCCTTCTTAAACTCATCGATCATCCACTGTGTGATCTTGTTATCAAAATCATCACCACCAAGATGTGTATCACCGTTGGTAGATAATACTTCGATGACACCGTCACCGATCTCAATGATAGATACATCAAATGTACCACCACCAAGGTCATATACCATGATCTTCTGTTCTTTTTCGTTATCAAGGCCATATGCAAGTGCTGCTGCAGTAGGCTCGTTGATGATACGCTTTACATCCAGACCTGCAATCTTTCCGGCATCCTTTGTTGCCTGACGCTGTGCATCGTTGAAATATGCAGGAACTGTAATAACAGCTTCTGTAACCTTTTCTCCAAGGTATCCTTCTGCATCAGCCTTTAATTTCTGAAGTACCATAGCGGAAATCTGCTGTGGACTGTACTGTTTGTCATCAATGGCTACTTTATAATCCGTACCCATATGTCTCTTAATGGAAGAAATCGTCTTCTCAGCGTTTGTAACAGCCTGACGCTTTGCCGGCTCACCGATGAGACGCTCTCCTGTCTTTGTAAATGCTACAACAGATGGTGTTGTTCTTGCACCTTCCTGGTTTGCAATAACGGTAGGTTTTCCACCTTCCATAACAGCTACACAGCTGTTGGTTGTTCCTAAGTCAATACCAATGATCTTGCCCATTTTCTTTTCCTCCTGCTAAAATTATGATCAAATAAAATTGTTTTGCTAATTTATGATTTACTACTCCATGCGAAATAGGAAATACCTTTATTCGCTGACTACAGCGACCATACTGTGGCGGACCACATTGTCCTTGTAGGTGTAACCTTTTTGTAATTCCTGGGCAACTGTTCCCGGTTCATACTCTTCGCTTTCCACCTGCATAACTGCATTGTGGAGATCCGGATCAAATTCCTTTCCCAGTGCCTCAATCGGTTTCACCCCGATGGCATCTAATTCTGTCAGCATCTGCTTATATACTTTATCCATACCGGTAACAAAAGCATCATCCTTTTGTTCCTCTGGTACAGCTGCAAGCCCACGCTCGAAATTGTCGATAACCGGGAGAATCTTTTCAATGATTGTTCTTGCTCCCATGTCAAACATCTGCGCTTTTTCTTTTTCCGTACGTTTACGGTCTGCCGCCGTCTCCTTTGTGTCCTTTGTTTCTTCACATGTCTGTTCGGCCTTGGTTTCTTTTGTATCTACTGCCTCTTCTTCCATGACTTTTTTGTTCTCTGCCATGTTTACCACCTTTCTAGGATTGCCCTTTTTCTTTATCAAAAATACCGTCTAACTGGGACTTTAAGTTTTTGAGGTTGTCAACAACATTCTCGTAATCCATCCGTTTCGGACCAACAATTCCGATCGTTCCTTTGACGCCCTCCCCCAGATCATAAGTTGCGGTAACGACACTGCAATCTTTCATGGTCTGTACCGGAGCTTCATTTCCGATATAAACCTGTATTTCATTTCCTTTGCTCTCCCCCTCAGAAAGGGATTCCGTTACCAGATTTACCAGCTCATCTTTTTCCTCAAATGTGGAAAGAAGACCTGCCGCACTCTCTGAATCAGAAAGTTCCGGATATTTCAAAATATTGGTTGCACCGCTTGTGTAGATCTGCAGATCCTCGTTTTCACTCAGTGTCTGTCCCAGTGCATCCAGCACATGGGAAACAATCTCACTGTGCACGCCTGCCTGCTCTTTCAGTTTGGAAATCGTTCCCAGATTGATTTCCTGCAGTGACAGCCCATTCAATGCTGTATTCAGCAGAATGTTCAGTTTCAGTAAAGTTTCGTTGTCGAGCGGTTCTTCCACGTCGATCATCTGATTCTTTACCATGTTGCTGTTCATTACGATAACTGCCAATATATGTTTCTCATCTACATTGGACAGCTGCATAAACTTTACTTTGTTTCCACTGTAAGTCGGTGCGGAAACAATTGTCGCATAATTGGTGTTGTTTGCAAGCATCTTTGCAACCTTTTTTAATACCTCATCCATCTTCTGGGTTTTTTCTATTACGAAGTCCTTCATTTCTTTGACTTCCCGGTCTTTTTCCTGCATCAGATGATCCACATAAAACCGATAGCCTTTGTCTGAAGGAATTCTTCCTGCTGATGTATGTGGCTGCACGATATAACCAAGTTCTTCAAGATCTGCCATCTCATTGCGGATGGTTGCAGAACTTAAATTCAGATCCGTATATTTTGAAATGGTTCGTGATCCCACAGGTTCACCGGTTGCAAGATAATTACGGATAACTGCATCCAGAATTTTTACTTTTCTTTCATCCAATTCCATATTCTCGTCTGCCATTTTCCCGTCTCCTGTTCCTGAACCTTCACCGGTTGTTTTTGGTTTGTTAGCACTCATTTACTTAGAGTGCTAATATCGTTCTGTTATTAAAATAGCACCAAGGTGTTTTTTTGTCAACACCCTGATGCTATTTTATTTTTATTTTATAATTATATTTTATAAAAGAAACTTCGCCATCACGTAGTTGGCCAGATCCATCCCCTTGTCGGTCAGTGCAATCCTGCCAGCAACCATCTGCAAAAGTCCCTGTTCTTTCAGCTTGCGAAGTGTTTCCAGATACACGGCCTCAATCGGTACCCCAAAGCTTTGCTCAAACGCTGCTCTGGTTACTCCCTCATTCATCCGCAGCCCCAGAAACATAAATTCCTCCATCTGCTCTTTTCTTGTCAGAATCTGTGCCTGTTCCTGTACACAGCTGCCAATCCAGAGATCCTCCGGTACGGCATGCTCCCCGTCTTTTAAAAACTCTGCCGGAGACTTCTCCTGCAGGTGGTCACAAAATTCTCCATACTCATACAGCTGCCGGGTGTTGGTATACCGGACATTTTCCACCAGGGAAGATGCCCCCAGCCCCAGCCCCAGATAATTTTCTCTGGTCCAGTAGCCGATGTTATGTCTGCAGGCATACCCCGGCTGGGCAAAATTAGAGATTTCATACTGACGGTATCCTGCCTGTTTCAGTACATCCTGCGTGGCCTTATAAATGCGGTATACCTCATCCTCGTCCGGAAGAATCTCTGTATGAATCCCCGCTTCCTGCTTCACTGCGTCAAACTTATACCGTTCATAAAACGGTGTCCCCTTTTCTATGATCAGGGAATATGCCGAAATATGTTCCGGTTTCAGGCGGATCACCGTCTGCAGGGATTCTAAAAATTTGTCCAGCGTCTGGTAAGGCAGACCGCTCATCAGATCAATATTGATATTTTCAAATCCTGCATTTCTCGCCAGCTCATACGTTTTTAAAAACTGATCATACGTGTGAATTCTTCCAAGTGCTTTCAGCTCCTCATTGTTTGTTGACTGCAATCCGATCGAGAGGCGGTTGATCCCCGCACTCTGATAGACATTCAGTTTCTTTGCCGTCACCGTTCCCGGATTGCACTCGATGCTGATCTCCGCATCCGCCTCCACATGAAAACTCGAAGCAACCTGCTGCAGCACGGTGTAAATCAGATTTTCCTCCAGCCAGCTCGGCGTGCCCCCTCCGATATAAATTGTCGGGACATGATAATCCCCAAGCAGATTTCCGTAATAACGGATTTCCTGCAGCAGGGCATGCACATATCTGATCTGTGTATTGCTGTCTGCCGGAAAGGACAGGAAATCACAGTAATCACACTTTTTCACGCAAAAAGGGATATGAATATATAATTCCAGTTTCTTTTCATTCATAGAATCAGTCTTCATCCAGTTTCAATACACTCATGAATGCCTCCTGCGGCACTTCTACGCTGCCGACCTGACGCATTCTCTTCTTTCCTTCCTTCTGTTTCTCCAGAAGCTTTTTCTTACGGGAAATATCACCGCCGTAACATTTTGCCAGGACATCCTTGCGCATGGCCTTAACCGTTTCACGAGCGATGACTTTTCCGTTTACGGCTGCCTGAATCGGGATTTCAAACAGATGTCTCGGAATCTCTTCTTTCAGACGCTCACACATTTTACGGCCTCTGTCGTATGCACTGTCTTTGAATACAATAAAGGATAAGGCGTCCACCATCTCCTTATTAATAAGAATATCCAGTTTGACAAGGTCGGAACGGACATATCCTTTCATTTCATAATCAAAAGAGGCATATCCGCGGGACCGCGACTTTAATGCATCAAAGAAATCATAAATAATCTCATTCAGTGGCATATCATATTTGATCACGGCACGGGTTGCTTCAATATAATCCATGCTGATATAAATACCGCGGCGTTCCTGACAAAGCTTCATAATTGCCCCGACATACTCGCTGGTTACCATGATCTCTGCCGATACAAACGGTTCCTCCATATATTCAATCTCCGAAGGGTCCGGCAGATTGGACGGATTGGTCAGGTCAAACACTTCTCCGTTTGTCTTGTGCACCTTATAAATAACACCGGGTGCCGTAGTCACAAGATCCAGATTAAACTCACGCTCTAAACGCTCCTGAATAATCTCAAGATGCAGTAATCCAAGGAATCCGCAGCGGAATCCAAATCCCAGGGCAAGGGACGTCTCCGGTTCATACTGTAACGATGCATCATTGACCTGCAGTTTTTCAAGCGCATCCCGCAGATCCGGATACTTGGCAGAGTCTGCCGGATATAATCCGCAGTACACCATCGGATTGACCTTTTTATATCCCGGAAGCGGTTCTGCACACGGGCGGTCGAGCTCTGTCACAGTGTCTCCGACACGTGTATCGCGCACATTTTTAATGCTCGCCGCGATATATCCAACCATACCTGCGGAAAGCTCGTCACACGGAATAAACTGCCCGGCACCGAAATATCCCACTTCTGTCACCAGATCCTCGGCTCCTGTGGCCATCATTTTGATTTTGGTTCCCACTTTGACGGTACCTTCCTTGATCCGGCAGAAAACAATTACCCCCTTATAGGAATCATACAGCGCATCGAAGATCAACGCCTTAAGCGGTGCCTTCGGATCTCCGGCAGGTGCCGGAATCTTTGTCACGATCTGTTCAAGCACTTCCTCAATATTCAGTCCGGTCTTTGCAGAAATACGCGGAGCATCCATCGCCTCGATACCGATCACATCCTCGATTTCCTGTGCGACCTCTTCCGGGCGTGCACTCGGCAGATCAATCTTATTGATGACCGGAAGCACATCCAGATCATGATCCAGTGCCAGATAGACATTGGCAAGTGTCTGGGCTTCCACCCCCTGTGCGGCATCCACAACCAGGATGGCACCATCACACGCTGCAAGACTCCGGGATACTTCATAATTAAAATCCACGTGTCCCGGCGTATCAATCAGGTTAAAAATATATTCCTCTCCATCCTTTGCCTGATAAATGATGCGCACTGCCTGGGATTTGATCGTGATTCCCCTCTCACGCTCCAGATCCATATTATCGAGAACCTGTGCCTGCATCTCACGGCTGGTCAGCGTTCCTGTTTTTTCTATGATTCGATCCGCAAGTGTAGACTTACCGTGATCAATATGGGCAATAATACAAAAATTACGAATTTTGCTCTGATCGATTGACATCTTATTCCTCTTTTTCTTTCTACTATAATTTATCGTTTGATAAGTACGGTCCATCAGATGCTGATAGAACCTACGCAATGTTACATTATACCGAAAACAGGTCTATAAATCAAACATTGACATCCACTTTTTCCATAATACCTGTTTGGTATCATCGTCCGCAAATGCCGAATGCAGCGAAGCCATATAAATTTTCTCACACATCGGCTCTTGAAACATCCCGGCTTCTGCCAGACGCATATATTCATCCGTACAGCTGGTATCGCTGACGGTACGGTTGTCCGTATTGATGGAAAGCAAAATTCCGGCATCGTAAAATTCCCGGAACGGATAGTCTGTAAAATCCGTGACCGCCTTTGTCTGCAGATTACTCGTCGGACACAGTTCCACTCCGATCTTTTTCTCTGCAACTTCCTTCTTTAATTCCTCGTCCCCGCTCATGGCAATTCCGTGACCGATCCGCGATGTTCCTAGTTCAATGGCCGTACGGATTTCTTCCCTGCTTCCACATTCTCCTGCATGGATGGTATATGGCATGCCATATTTTTTTGCAGTGGCAAATACGTCCGCAAACGCTGCTGTCGGGTACGCCTTTTCATCCCCTGCCAGATCACAGGCAACAACACCGTTTCCGAGAAATTCCCGCGCTTCTTTTAACATGGCAATATTTTTTTCGGTTTCCAGATTGCGCATGGTGCAGACAATCATCCCGGTCAGGATGTCCGCTTTTTCTTCTGCTTTTTTCAGGCCATCCCGGACGCTCTCTAAGATTTCCCGGACCGAAAGCCCCTGCTCCATGGAAAATGCAGGTGCAAAACGCACTTCCAGATACTTGACCTGTTCTTTTGCTGCAGAAAGTGCCAGATCCTGTGCTGCTGCCGAAAGTCCCTCCTTCGTCTGCAGGCAGCCAAGCGGCAGTTCAAACTTCTCCAGATACTCTGCCAGTGAACTGCAGTCCATCGGTGCCACCAGTTTTTCCCGCAGTTCTTCCAGCCCCAGCGGCTCTTTCCCCTCCTGCTGCATCAGTTTCTGGATCAGGGGCAGGCTCACCGAACCGTCCAGATGACAGTGCAGCTCTATTTTTGGCATATTGTGTGCAATAAATCGATTCATCATTGGCTTTTCCCTCTCTTCTGCAAACTATAACAACGGAAGAAGTGATGTGCCGATCGTATTTGCCGGCATCTGCACTCCAAAATTATCCGCAATGGTCGCCCCGATCACCGCAAATGTATCCTGTGTCGGGAGCCGCCCGCTTCCCTGATCGGATGGCGAATACAAAAGCAGCGGCACCTGCTCTCTTGTGTGATCCGTGCCCTTATACGTTGGATCGTTTCCATGGTCCGCCGTGATCATCAGCAGATCCTCTTTTTTAAGCAGTGGCATAAGTTCTCCGAGCTTTTTGTCAAACCGCTCGATTTCCTCTCCGTATCCGATCGGATTTCTCCGGTGTCCCCACAGGGCATCAAAATCGACCAGATTGGTAAAGCACAAACCGCAGAAATCGGATTGGGCCAGCGCAATGGTCTGGTCCATCCCATGGACACTGCTGGTCGAATGCAGACTTTTTGTAATTCCGTATCCGTCAAAAATATCATGGATCTTTCCGACTGCCAGCACGTCATATCCGGCTTCCTGAAGCGCATTTAATGCTGTTGGCCCGGTCGGTTTCAACGCATAATCCCTGCGGTTGCTGGTTCTGACAAACTCGCCTTTTTTCTTTCCCACATACGGGCGGGCGATCACGCGTCCCACCCTCCACTCATCACGCATCGTCAGTTCCCTGGCAATCTCACAGTAATGATACAGGGTCTCTAATCCCATCGTCTCCTCGTTCCCGCAGATCTGCAGAACCGAATCTGCCGATGTGTACACGATCAGCTTTCCTTCCCTGATTTCCTGCTCGCCGAGTTCCTCTAAAATCTTTGTTCCGCTTTCCGCCCGGTTTCCTATAATTTTTCTGCCGCATCTTTTTTCCAGTTCTGCGATCAGCTCCGGCGGAAATCCATGTTCCGTAAAGGTGATGAAAGGCTTTTTTGTTTCAATCCCCATCATCTCCCAGTGTCCGGTCATGGTGTCTTTTCCGTTGCTTTTTTCATTCAGTGCCGCATAATATCCAAGTGGATGTTCCTGCGGCTGTACCTGTTTTAAGGATTTCAGGTTTGCCAGCCCTAAAGATGCCAGATTTGGAATATAAAAATGTTCCACGGTCTGTGAAATATGCCCCAATGTATCGGCACCTTCATCTCCGAAGCGTGCGGCATCTGCCATCGCTCCCATTCCCATCGAATCGAGTACTATTACAAAAACACGTTTCAATCGTCTGTCCATAATTTACTCCCCTCCCTGTTTCTTAAGATTTTCCGGTCCAAAACTAAGAGGCAGCAGTTCCTCCAGCGTGTGTACTTCATAGTCCTCCTGGGACCTTGCAAGTACAATCTCAAAATCTCCCGGACAGAATTCCCGCATCACC
>PPYF01028708.1_pt1 | contig 15293 bp, 9 predicted proteins | sample 1559871 | NCBI WGS metagenome assembly PPYF01 (sample SAMN08240021, study PRJNA423297) | Human gut metagenome, whole genome shotgun sequencing project. | reverse complement strand
CGAGCGCCTTTTCATGAGCAAACCGCGGCAGCGCCGCTTTGAGTCTGCAGGACGCGTTTGCGATTGGCGCGGGCTGAACCGGGAAAAACGCGGCAGCGCCGCTTTGACCTTCACAAAACACTTAAGAATAATGAAACAGGATGGAGTAAGTATGAAAACACTGACATTAAAAAATAAATTTCAGACAAACGCGACGCTGCTGCCAAACGATTTTATCGACAATTACATGGTCAATGCCAACGGCGAATTTATAAAAGTATATCTTTTTCTTCTGCGGCATGCCGAAGACGACAATCCTGCGCTGACACTTTCTATGATTGCAGATTGTCTCAACAATACGGAAAAAGACATCTTGCGGGCGCTTAGATATTGGGAATCCGAAGGACTGCTCCGATCAGAATATGCGGCGGACGGAAAAATCACATCTCTCGAACTGCAAAGTTTTGCATGTGCATGGACTCCTCCCGCATCCCGGAATACCGATTCTCCTGCCGGAGGCATTGCGCCGCAGACTGTCCGCTCCACGATACAAAATGTGTCCGACCGGAATCTTCCTTCTCAGCCTCAGTCAGATATTTCTTTATCTGCAGGTCTGACAGATCCGGTTCACTCTATACATAATAAAGAAGGGCTGCACACAGCTTCACGCCAGACAGCATCCGCTTCAAATGCATCCATTCAAAAAGCCGTCGCTATTGACGAATTTCGGGCACAAAAAGAAATAAAATCTCTCCTCTTTATTGCAGAACAATATTTGGGAAAAACATTAACACATACTGAAATGGAGACAATTACTTATTTTTATGATACACTGCATATGTCGGCAGATCTGATTGAGTATTTGATCGAATCTTGTGTAGAAAACGGACATAAAAGCATCCACTATATCAAAAAGGTCGCTTTTTCATGGGTCGAAGAAGGAATCGAGACAGTCTCTCAGGCAAAAGAGCAGTCTATGCTCTATTCCAGAAGCTGCTACACTGTACTGAATGCGTTCGGTATCAAAGGCAGAGGACCTGCTGCCTCAGAACTTGAATTTATCAAAAAATGGTCTGAGCAGTATGCATTTTCCTCTGACATTATCGCAGAGGCGTGCAGACGCACGATTACCTCTACACACCAGCCGAGCTTTGAATATGCCGATTCTATTCTGACAAAGTGGCATGAACACAATATCCGTCACTTAAAAGAGATCTCGGCGCTTGACGAAGCTCATCAGAAACAGACCTCTGCCGTAAGAACTGCCGCGCGGCAAAAACCTGTAACAAAGAATCTGAACAATTTTGAGCGCCGCAGTTACGATATGGAATCACTTGAAGAACAACTGCTGAAAAGCAATTAACAAAACGAGTATCATTGAGCCAGACGGCAAGTAGAAGGAGTATCTCCATGGCACTTAAAAATTCACAATATTATGCACTGATGCGGGAGTACGAACAAACCAGACTGAAAAATCACGATCTTCAAATGAAGCGTTATGAAGAAGTTTACAAAAAACTTCCGGAATTCAAATCACTGGATGAATCGATTTCCATCCTTTCAGTGCAGTATGGCAAAAAAATGCTAAACGGCGATCCGAAAGCATTGTCTTCTCTCAAAGAAGAGCTTGCAATCCTGCGGCAGAACAAAAAGAACCTTCTTACTTCTGCCGGATTTCCCAAAGATTATCTGGAACCGATCTACGATTGTCCCGACTGCATGGACACCGGATATATCGGAAACGAAAAATGTCACTGTTTCAAACGCTCCGTTATTGAGCTTTTATATGAACAGTCCAATATCAAAGAATTTCCGACAGAAGCATCTTTCGACTATTTTGACCTTGATTTTTATCCGGCTTCCCAGTATGATAAAACAACGGGAAAAAACGCCCGCGCTATGATGGAAGAGACATTAAATATATGCCATCGCTTTATAAATAACTTCGGAAAGGAATTCAACAATCTCTTTTTCTATGGGAGCGTCGGAGTCGGAAAGACTTTCCTTTCCACCTGTATCGCCCGCGAAATCATGGAACGTGAATTTTCGGTTCTCTATTTCTCGGCGCCGCAGCTTTTCAGTGTACTTACGCAGACAAAATTTGACCGCAATGACGTCGATTCAAAAAATATGAATGACTATATATTCAACTGTGATCTTCTGATCATTGATGATCTTGGAAGCGAGTACACAAATGCGTTCATTGCCGCACAGTTTTTTACATGTATCAACGAACGTCTCATTCACAAGAAATCAACGATCATCTCAACAAATCTTTCTCTTGAATCGCTTGCCAATCTTTATACCGAGCGCTCTTTCTCGAGAATCACAAGCAGCTATGCATTGTTAAAGATAATCGGTGATGATATACGAATCAAGAAAAAATTAAAAAATAGGGAGGTACATTAATGTTACGCCGAACAGAACGAATTTTGGAAAATATTCCGGTAGGAAGTCTTGGTCTTATTTCCCTCACGGGATGTGAAGAACTGGGAAAGAAAGTAGATGACTATCTTGTAAAATGGAGACACGAAAGCGGAAATGCTTTTCGCGACGATATTGCATTTTCGGGATATGAAAAAGATTCTTATCTTCTTGATGCCCGCGTTCCGCGCTTTGGCTCAGGAGAAGCAAAAGGAGTTCTCGGAGAATCCGTTCGCGGAAAAGATCTGTATCTTATGGTAGATGTATGTAATTACAGCATTACTTACTCTCTTGCGGGAAAGACAAATCACATGTCTCCTGACGATCATTTCCAGAACTTAAAGAGAATTATCGCTGCCATTGGCGGAAAAGGACGACGTATCAATGTTATCATGCCGTTTTTATATGAGAGCCGTCAGCACAAAAGAAGTTCCCGTGAATCACTCGACTGCGCTCTTGCTTTGCAGGAACTTGTACGCATGGGAGTTGAAAACATCATTACTTTTGACGCTCATGACCCACGTGTACAAAATGCGATCCCGCTGAGCGGATTTGAAACAGTTTCTCCGACATATCAGTTTATAAAAGGGCTTCTGCGCAATGTCAAAGACTTACAGATCGACGCAGATCATATGATGGCGATCAGTCCTGACGAGGGCGGAACAAACCGTGCCGTATATCTTGCCAACGTACTTGGCCTTGACATGGGTATGTTCTATAAACGCCGCGATTACACAAAGATTGTAGACGGACGTAATCCGATCGTTGCTCATGAATTCCTTGGCTCTTCCGTAGAGGGAAAAGATGTCATCATCATCGACGATATGATTTCTTCAGGCGACAGCATCATAGATGTCGCTACGGAACTGAAACAGCGTAAAGCAAACCGGATTTTCGCTGCGGCTACATTCGGTCTGTTTACAAACGGTATGGAGAAATTCGACAAAGCATATGAAGACGGTATTATTCACGGTATCCTTACGACAAACCTGATCTACCAGACACCGGAGCTTTTGTCTAAACCATATTACATCAACTGTGATATGAGCAAATATATTGCTCTTATCATCGATACATTGAATCATGACGGATCTCTTAGTTCTATTTTAAGTCCGAACGAAAGAATCCAGCATGTTCTTCAGAAATACAAAAACGGAGAGCCGGTCTAAGACCGCTCTCCATGCTTTTTTCATACTTTAAGCGAATAAATTACTATGAACAGACAAAACAACAAAACAGAACGAAAAAAAACGATTTCTGACACACTATTTACAGCTTTCATGCTCTTCACTGCGACTGCTGTCTCTTTTTGTTTCTTTCACTTAGGAAATAAAAATTCAGCAAACATCACTGTGATCTATACGCTTGCGCTCATTTTGACCGCTCTTAAGACGTCCGGATATGTATACGGCATTGTCGCCTCTTTATTCTGCGTCATCGCCGTTAATTTCCTTTTTTCTTATCCATTTTTTAAATTTAATTTTTCATTGGACGGATATCCTGTCACGTTTATCGGGATGCTCGCGATCACACTAATCACAAGCGCAACAACAACTTCTTTAAAACAACATCAAAAAGCCGCTGCGGAACGAGAAAAAGCGCTGGCAGAAGCTGATAAAGAAAAACTGCGTGCAAATCTTTTACGTGCCGTATCACATGATCTGCGAACACCACTCACAAGTATTATCGGCTCTTCCTCTTCTTATTTGGAAAACGGATCAGATATGACCGAATATGAACGAACCGAACTTGTATCAAATATTAAAGAGGATTCTGAATGGCTGCTGAATATGGTCGAGAATCTTCTTACGATCAATTTTCTTATGATTCCCATGGACGCCACATTAATCGAACAGGTTCTCATTAATCTTCTGGAAAATGCTTCCGTTCATTCTGAAAGTACGGAAGAGATCGATCTGATCATTACACAGACAAAAGAGTGTGTTTCTTTTTCTGTCCGTGACTACGGAAAGGGAATCGATCCCGAACAGCTTCCTTATATATTTGAAGGTCAGCGCAGTTCCGGAAAAAATTCAGACCACCATAAAGGAATCGGAATCGGTCTGTCAATCTGTAAGACGATCATAGAAGCTCATGGAGGGAAATTAACCGCTGTCAATCACAAACACGGCGCCGAATTTATTTTTACACTTCCAAAAGAAAAGGAGGTTGAAGCAAATGCCTAAATTTTCAGTCTTAATCATTGAAGATGAAAAAAATATACAAACTTTCATGGGAAAGGTTTTAAAACGTCATGACTATCAGGTTCTTTATGCCGATACCGGTAAGCAAGGACTGGAAATGATCCGTTCCCGATGCCCGGATCTTATCCTTCTTGATCTGGGACTTCCGGACATGGACGGCTGTTCTATTATCCGGGACGTCCGTACATGGGCAAGTACTCCGATCATCGTTATTTCCGCCCGCACTGCCGAACGGGAAAAGGTTGCGGCTCTTGATCTGGGCGCTGATGATTATATTACAAAACCATTCGGAACTTCCGAGCTTCTTGCACGGATCCGCGCTTCCCTCAGACACAGCAATCGTCTGCTCACTGACAGCACCTTCTATATCCGTCCTTACCGACATAAGGATTTAATACTTGACTTTTCCAAACGGCTGCTCACGATTCGCGGCAATGCTGTCCATCTGACTCCGATCGAATATAAGATTGTGGCATATCTGGCGCAAAATTCCGGAAAAGTCATTACATATGCATCGATTCTTTCAAATGTATGGGGACCTTACGCTGATAATGACAATAAGATTCTTCGTGTCAACATGGCCAATATCCGCCGAAAAATCGAAGAAGATCCCGCACAGCCTCAATACATTTTTACCGAAGTCGGAGTCGGCTATCGTATGGCTGAAGATGAAGATGAGTAAATGTTAAAAACCCGCTAAGGTTTTTGCCGCTTTATTCCATTTTACACTTTGCTCCTTTAAAATAGAGACTGATTTGTTTTTATTTCATTTGTTTTGCACAGAAAATTATTTTTTTGTGTAAAACCGCAAAATTTATTTTAAGGAGTGACCTACAATGAATATCGGTTTAATTTTACTTATGCTAATCGGAGGCTCTGTCGGAGTTTTTTCTACACTCTACATTCTGATCAGCCTTCCTGTCATAATTTTTCTGAAGATTTATCGAAAAATTCGATTCGGAGCTTCTCTTTATGATTAAATAAAATCAATGATTTTCTTATCTTATGCATGTTTTTTACAGAGCTGAACAAAAAACTCCGTATACGTCACCGGGTTTTATCCCGAATCTGTATACGGAGTTTTTATTTTATCTTATTCTTTGTCTTTCTTGTTTATTATTCTTGCACTTTCTTGCTTAGCAGAACAATGATCTTTTATTCTTCTGTGACAAAATCTTCATCATCTGCTTCTTCTGTATCCATCACTTCATCCGTCAACGCTGTCTCTTCGTTTTCCAAACTTTCATTTACTGCATCTGCGCTTACTGCCTCAGCGTTTTCCGCTTCTGCATTCTCTCCTTCTGCGCTCTCTTCAGTTTCAAGTTCCTCTGCCAGCATCGCTTCTGCTCTGGCATCTGTATTTAACGCTACGTCACGATATTTTTTCATACCCGTACCCGCCGGAATATGTTTACCGATAATTACGTTTTCTTTCAGACCGACAAGATGATCGACTTTTCCTTTGATTGCCGCTTCGGTAAGAACTTTCGTTGTTTCCTGGAAAGATGCGGCTGAAAGGAAGGAATCTGTAGCAAGTGAAGCTTTCGTAATACCAAGCATGATCTGCTCGCCTATAGCCGGCTCTTTTCCTTCTTCTTCAAGACGCTCGTTTACTTCATTGAATTCAAGAACGTCAACCATTGTTCCCGGAAGGAATTCTGTATCACCCTTCTCTTCGATGCGGACTTTCTTCAACATCTGGCGAACAATAACCTCGATATGCTTATCGTTGATCTCAACACCCTGCAGACGGTATACTCTCTGCACTTCCTGAAGCATATAATCCTGAACGGCTCTAAGACCTTTGATCTTCAGAATATCATGCGGATTTACACTACCTTCCGTCAGTTCGTCTCCGGCTTCAAGCATCACGCCGTCCTGTATTTTAATACGAGAACCGTACGGGATCAAATACGCCTTTGATTCGCCTGTCTCATCATTTGTAACGATGATCTCACGTTTCTTCTTCGTGTCGGAAATCATTGCGCGTCCGGCAAATTCCGTGATGATCGCAAGACCTTTCGGCTTTCTCGCCTCGAAAAGCTCCTCGACACGCGGAAGACCCTGTGTGATATCGTCACCGGCAACTCCTCCTGTATGGAACGTACGCATTGTAAGCTGTGTTCCCGGCTCACCGATCGACTGGGCAGCCACAATACCAACTGCTTCTCCGACCTGAACCGCTTCTCCTGTCGCCATGTTTGCTCCGTAACATTTTGCACATACGCCGTTCTTACATTTACATGTAAGGATCGTACGGATCTTCACTTTCTTCAGTGACTCGCCGTTCTCATCCACGCCTTTTTTCATAACGCGTTCCGCGCGGCGCGGTGTGATCATGTGGTTTGCTTTTACGAGTACATTTCCGTCTTTATCTTTGATGTCCTCACAGGAATAGCGTCCTGTAATACGCTCCTGAAGGCTCTCAATCTCTTCATTTCCATCCATAAATGCAGATACATACATTCCCGGAATCTCTTTTCCTTCTTCTGCACAATCAGAATCATGGATAATCAATTCCTGAGATACGTCTACAAGACGTCTCGTCAGGTAACCTGAATCGGCTGTACGAAGAGCCGTATCTGACAGACCTTTACGAGCACCATGAGCAGACATGAAATATTCAAGTACGTCAAGACCTTCACGGAAGTTTGATTTGATAGGCAACTCGATCGTACGTCCTGTCGTATCTGCCATAAGTCCACGCATACCTGCAAGCTGCTTGATCTGCTTATCAGATCCACGGGCTCCGGAGTCAGCCATCATAAAGATGTTATTATATTTATCAAGACCTGTCAGCAGAGCCTCTGTCAGCTTATCATCGGTTGCTTTCCAAGTTTCGACAACTTCTTTATAACGCTCTTCTTCTGTTATAAGACCACGTTTGTAATTCTTTGTGATTTTATCTACGGTATTCTGTGCTTCCTCGATCATCTGAGGTTTCTGCGGCGGCACCGTCATATCTGAAATTGATACAGTCATAGCCGCTCTTGTAGAGAATTTGTATCCGATTGCCTTTACATTGTCAAGCACTTCTGCTGTTTGTGTTGCTCCGTGAGTATTGATTACTTTTTCAAGAATCTGTTTCAACTGTTTCTTTCCGACATGGAAATCAACCTCGAGAAGCAGCTCGTTTCCTTCTACCTCTCGATCTACGAATCCAAGATCCTGCGGAATAATCTCATTAAACAAAAGACGTCCGAGTGTCGCATCAATCGTTCCTGTCTTCTCAGTTCCGTCCGGCATCATTCTAGTTACACGAACTTTGATTCGCGAGTGGAGCGTAATATATCCGTTCTCATATGCAAGAATTGCTTCGCTCATGCTCTTAAAGAACATTCCTTCGCCCTTTACTCCCGGTCTTTCCTGCGTCAGATAATAAATACCGAGAACCATATCCTGTGAAGGAACCGCCACCGGTCCTCCGTCAGACGGTTTCAGCAGGTTGTTCGGTGAAAGAAGCAAGAAACGGCACTCTGCCTGAGCTTCCTGTGACAGCGGAACGTGTACCGCCATCTGGTCACCGTCGAAGTCGGCATTGTACGCTGTACAAACGAGCGGATGGAGCTTGATTGCCTTACCTTCTACAAGAATCGGCTCAAATGCCTGGATACCGAGTCTGTGAAGCGTGGGGGCGCGGTTAAGCATAACCGGATGTTCCTTGATCACTTCCTCAAGAACATCCCAAACTTCCGGCTGAAGTCTCTCTACCATTTTCTTTGCATTTTTTATATTATGTGCTGTTCCGTTTGCCACAAGTTCTTTCATAACAAACGGTTTAAACAGTTCGATTGCCATCTCTTTCGGAAGACCGCACTGATAAATCTTAAGTTCCGGTCCTACGACGATAACAGAACGTCCCGAATAGTCGACACGTTTTCCAAGCAGGTTCTGACGGAAACGTCCGGATTTACCTTTCAGCATATCTGAAAGTGATTTCAGCGCTCTGTTTCCCGGGCCTGTAACCGGACGTCCACGGCGTCCGTTGTCGATCAAAGCATCTACCGCTTCTTGAAGCATACGTTTTTCGTTTCTTACGATAATGTCCGGCGCTCCAAGCTCAAGCAGTCTTTTCAGACGATTGTTTCTGTTAATGATTCTTCTGTACAGATCATTCAAATCACTTGTCGCAAAACGGCCTCCGTCAAGCTGTACCATAGGACGAAGATCCGGCGGAATAACCGGAATTGCAGAAAGGATCATCCATTCCGGACGGTTGCCCGACTCACGGAACGCCTCAACAACTTCAAGGCGTTTCACGATTCTCGCTCTCTTTTGACCTGTCGCATTTTCCAACCCTGCCTGAAGTTCTGCATATTCTTTTTCAAGATCGATGCTTTCCAGAAGTTCTTTGATTGCCTCGGCTCCCATGCCTACGCGGAATGAGCCGCTGCCCCACTTCTCTTTCTGTTCCTGATACTCTGTCTCAGAGAGAATCTGTTTATACTGAAGATCCGTCTCTCCTTTGTCGAGAACAATGTATGAAGCAAAGTAAAGCACTCTTTCCAATGTTCTCGGAGAGATATCAAGGATCAATCCCATACGGCTCGGAATTCCCTTGAAATACCAGATATGAGACACCGGAGCGGCAAGGGCGATATGCCCCATACGCTCACGACGCACACTTGCCTTTGTAACCTCGACGCCGCATCGGTCACAAACAACACCTTTGTAACGGATCTTTTTATATTTTCCACAATGACACTCCCAGTCTTTGCTCGGTCCGAAGATTCTCTCACAGAACAGTCCGTCTTTTTCCGGTTTTAATGTTCTGTAGTTGATCGTCTCCGGCTTTGTAACCTCACCTCTTGACCATTCCATGATCTTTTCCGGTGAAGCCAGACCGATCTTGATCGCGTCAAATGTTAACGGTTGATATTGTTGTTCATTATTGTTTGGCATATATTTGGATCCTCCTCTTATTCTTCCTCATAATCGGAATACTCGTCAAACTCAATGTCCACCGGGGCATCATCATCCGGCTCTTCCTCAGGTTCAACATCCTCGAGTTCCTCGCCTACAAACTCCTTCTCACTAAATCCGTGATCACCGAAAGATTCATTCTCATCACGGTACTTTCTGTCTCCTTCGATAATGTGACGCAGATCTGTCTCGCCGTAATCTACGTTCTCCATAATCTCTACTTCTGTATTGTCATCACGCAGGACACGCACATCCAACGCAAGAGACTGAAGCTCTTTTAAAAGCACCTTAAATGACTCCGGAATACCCGGTTCCGGTATATTTTCTCCTTTGATGATCGCCTCGTAAGTCTTCACACGACCTACAACGTCGTCGGACTTCACTGTCAGGATCTCCTGCAGTGTATAAGATGCGCCGTACGCCTCCAGCGCCCAAACTTCCATCTCTCCGAAACGCTGTCCGCCGAACTGTGCTTTACCACCGAGCGGCTGCTGCGTAACGAGGGAGTAAGGACCTGTAGAACGCGCATGGATCTTATCATCTACAAGATGGTGAAGTTTCAGGTAGTGCATGTGTCCGATTGTTACCGGACTGTCGAAATACTCACCTGTACGTCCGTCTCTCAAACGCACTTTACCGTCTCTTGAGAGCGGAACGCCTTTCCAAAGGTTTCTGTGTTCTCTATTGTCAGACAGGTACTGCAATACTTCCGGAAGAAGCTCCTGTCCATGTTTTTTCTCAAACTCTTCCCACTCAAGATTGACATAATCATTTGCCAGATCAAGAGTATCCATAATGTCGATCTCGTTTGCTCCGTCAAAGACAGGCGTAGAAATGTTAAATCCAAGAGCTTTCGCCGCAAGACTCAAGTGGATCTCAAGCACCTGTCCGATATTCATACGAGACGGCACACCAAGCGGATTCAAAACAATATCCAGCGGGCGCCCGTTCGGAAGAAACGGCATATCCTCTACCGGAAGCACACGGGAAACGACACCCTTGTTACCGTGACGTCCGGCCATCTTATCTCCTACAGATATCTTTCTCTTCTGCGCGATGTAAATTCTGACCGCCTGATTTACCCCGGGTGAAAGCTCATCGCCGTTTTCTCTTGTAAATACTTTCGCATCTACAACAATACCATACTCACCGTGCGGCACTTTCAAGGATGTATCTCTTACTTCACGGGCTTTCTCTCCGAAAATCGCACGGAGAAGTCTCTCCTCAGCCGTAAGCTCTGTCTCTCCTTTCGGAGTTACTTTTCCGACGAGAATATCTCCGGCGCGCACTTCCGCACCGATACGGATAATTCCTCTCTCATCAAGGTCTTTCAACGCATCATCGCCGACGCCCGGAATATCTCTCGTGATCTCTTCAGGTCCGAGTTTTGTATCTCTTGCCTCTGCCTCATATTCTTCGATATGAACAGAAGTATAAACATCATCCTGTACAAGTCTCTCACTCAGAAGAACAGCATCCTCGTAGTTATAACCTTCCCATGTCATAAAACCGATGAGCGGGTTCTTACCAAGAGCCATCTCTCCGCCTGATGTAGACGGTCCATCTGCAATAACCTGTCCTGCCGCAACAATGTCGCCTTTATTAACGATCGGACGCTGATTGTAACAGTTACTCTGGTTGCTTCGCTGGAATTTTGTCAGCTTATAAGATGTCTTCTTGCCGTCTTCTTCGCGGACAACGATCTCTTTTGACGTAGAGCTTTCTACTGTTCCCGCCCGTTCTGCGACAACACATACTCCCGAGTCAACGGCAGCTTTTACTTCCATACCCGTACCGACTACCGGAGCCTCTGTCGTCAGAAGCGGAACTGCCTGACGCTGCATGTTCGATCCCATAAGAGCACGGTTGGCATCGTCGTTTTCAAGGAACGGAATCAGAGCCGTAGCGACTGAGAATACCATCTTCGGAGAAACATCCATGTAATCGAACTTGCTTCTCTCGTATTCCTGTGTTTCCTCTCTGTAACGACCGGATACATTTTTATGAATAAAGTGGCCTTCTTCATCAAGCGGTGTATTCGCCTGTGCTACATGATAATTGTCTTCTTCGTCAGCTGTCATATAAACAACTTTTTCTGTAACGACCGGATTTTCCGGATCAGACTTATCAATCCAACGATATGGCGCTTCAACAAATCCATACTGATTAATTCGCGCATATGTTGCCAAAGAGTTGATCAGACCGATGTTCGGACCTTCAGGCGTCTCGATCGGACACATTCTTCCATAGTGTGAATAATGTACGTCTCGAACCTCGAATCCGGCGCGATCTCTGGAAAGACCTCCCGGTCCAAGTGCGGAAAGACGTCTCTTATGTGTCAGCTCTCCAAGCGGGTTGTTCTGATCCATAAACTGAGACAACTGAGAAGAACCGAAGAACTCTTTCACCGCTGCCGTCACCGGTTTGATATTGATCAGTGACTGCGGGGAAATTCCTTCCTGATCCTGTGTCGTCATACGCTCACGGACAACTCTTTCTAATCTTGAAAGACCGATTCTGTACTGATTCTGGAGCAATTCTCCTACTGCGCGGATACGGCGGTTACCCAAATGGTCAATGTCATCATCCGTTCCCATGCCATATTCAAGATGCATATTATAGTTGATGGACGCGAGGATGTCCTCTTTTGTAATATGCTTCGGGATCAAATCGTGAATGTCACGTTTGATCAACGCTTTCATCTCTTCGATGTCTCCTGCGGACTCTTCGATAATTCCCGCCAAAACCGGATAATATACCTGCTCCGTAACACCTACTTCTTCAGGATCGATATCTGTAACAGCCTGAAGATCTACCATCATATTAGAAAGGATCTTGATATTTCTCTCTTCATCTTCACCTTCTACCCACAGATAAGGAACGGCATTGTTCTGGATCTTATCTGCAAGTTCACGAGTAATCTTCGTACCTTTTTCAGCAACTATCTCTCCCGTAAGCTGACTCACCGCATCCTCTGCAAGTATGCAGCCTGCAATACGGTTTTTCAGCATCAGTTTCTTATTGAATTTATAACGTCCAACCTTTGCGAGATCATATCTTCTCGGATCAAAGAACATGCTGTTGATCAGACTTTCCGCGCTGTCTACTGCAAGCGGCTCGCCCGGGCGGATCTTCTTGTACAGTTCCAAAAGACCTTCCTGATAACTCTCCGCAGTGTCCTTTGTAAAGCTTGCAAGGATCTTCGGCTCTTCACCGAAAAGATCAACAATCTCTGCATTCGTTCCGATACCAAGTGCACGGATCAGCACTGTGATCGGAACTTTTCTTGTACGATCGACGCGCACATAAAAAACGTCGTTGGAGTCTGTCTCATATTCAAGCCATGCGCCTCGGTTTGGGATCACTGTAGATGAGTACAGTTTCTTTCCGAGTTTATCATGAGCAATGCCATAATAAATTCCCGGAGAACGCACGAGCTGACTGACGATAACACGCTCTGCACCGTTGATAACAAATGTACCCGTCTTTGTCATCAGCGGAAGATCTCCCATAAAAATCTCATGCTCGTTAATCTCATCAGTCTCTTTATTGTGGAGACGGACTCTCACTTTTAAGGGAGCAGCATAAGTCGCATCGCGCTCTTTACACTCATCGATCGTATATTTCACATCGTCCTCGCAAAGTGTGAAATCTACGAATTCCAGACTTAAGTGTCCGCTGTAATCAGCGATCGGGGAAATATCGTCGAACACCTCTTTGAGTCCTTCGTCAAGAAACCATTGATAGGAATCTTTTTGAACTTCAATGAGGTTAGGCATCTCCAATACTTCTTTCTGCCGTGAGTAACTCATGCGGAAACTTTTTCCGGTTTTAATGGGACGGATTCTGTTTTTCTCCATTGACGTTTCACTCCTCTATCATTTTTTCAATCATTCCTCTTTCGTTGTCCGCATCTCCTTTGTCGGACAACATCGAATGACCTGAATCTTTACAAACGGGACTTCTCTTGCATCTCAATTATTCCCGTTATCGTGGCAGTCGCCAAAACACCGTATAAACAGAGATTTTGGCACGTTGCTTCGCGTAAATGAAAAGAGCCTTGTAATAGTAATAACGCTTCTAATACGGCATACCTTTCCATAATAGTGCATTTTTAACTATAACACAAAGCTCTTTTCGTTGTCAATAACATTTCCCATTTTTTTCTTGACATTTTTCTTCATATATGATATTATGCGTCACTTTTCGACAAACAGCGATGTTTAACGTAAACGCACAACAAAGACAAAAGAACCGCAGAAGCATTTTATCTTCTGCGGTTGATTTTCTTAAGACCGTCTTACTTAAAGACGTTCATAAAGTTATCGGAAACTCCGATTATTTCATGCTAACTTCTGCACCTTCTGCCTCAAGTTTAGCTTTGATCTCCTCAGCCTCTGCTTTGGAAACACCCTCTTTGAGTGTCTTCGGAGCGTTGTCAACAAGCTCTTTTGCTTCTTTCAGTCCAAGACCTGTGATCTCGCGAACTGCTTTGATAACTTTAACTTTGGAAGCTCCTGCAGATACGAGTTCTACGTCAAACTCATCTTTTTCTTCTGCTGCTGCGCCACCGTCTGCTGCTGCTGCAACTACAACGCCTGCTGCTGCAGATACACCAAACTCTTCTTCACATGCTTTTACTAATTCATTTAACTCTAATACTGATAACTCTTTGATCGCTTCGATCATTTCAGCTGTTGTCATTTTAGCCATTTTTGATATCCTCCATTTTTAAATTTACTCTGCCGGACTCTTCTTCTGATCTCCGGTTCAGATTTTGTTCCTTTTTACATTGCGCCGCATATCCGGCACATCTGTATTTTACTCCTCTGCTGCCGCTTCTTCGGCCGGAGCCTCTGTTGCTGCCTCGCCGTCTTTCTCAGCGATCTGTTTAATAACACGAGCAAAGTTTGTAATCGGTGACTGCAAGCTTCCGAGCAATTTGGAGAGAAGTACCTCTCTTGACGGAATCTTAGCCAGTTCATTCAATCCGGCTACATCATATACAGTTCCTTCAATTACACCGGCTTTCATCTCAAGTTTGTCTGCTGTCTTAGCAAACTCTGCAAGAATTCTGGCCGGAGCTGTCGCATCTTCCTTAGATACGCAAAGTGCGCTCGGTCCTTCTAAATACTCATCCAGACCCGCGAACTCTGTTCCTTCAAATGCTCTCTTCATCATTGTGTTCTTACATACTTTGTAAGTAACGCCGGCTTCTCTGAGCTTTTTACGAAGCTCTGTATCCTGTGCTACTGTAAGTCCACGGTAGTCAACGATAACTACAGACTGAGCATCTTTGATGTCTTCTGCGATAGCTGCTACGATCGGTTGTTTTAATTCAACTTTTGCCACGTCCAGGTGCACCTCCTTATAGATTTTAAATGACTGCGTCCTGAGACCTTCAATCATCGGAAGCGCCGAAAGGCACGTCCCGGGATTGCAGGCGATTACCAACATCCCGGGCAGCCCCGAACTTTGGCTCGTCGCCTATACAAAAAACCTCTGCGACAGAAGACACAGAGGTTTACAAATGTTCTTTTTAAAAAGAATTCGTATCTTCCTCGGCAGGCGTTTTCAACCTTATGCCTAACGGCACCTGCTGTCTTCGGCAGTCAATTACTTTTATAAAATATCACTACTCATCCAAATTGTCAAGCACTTTTTTCACATATTGTTCCGCTTCACTGTAGGATTACAATACATGTGTTACAACTGAATAATTAAAAAGCGGAAATACCTTTTCTGTGTTATGCTTTAAGCTAC
>PPYF01000879.1_pt1 | contig 15293 bp, 16 predicted proteins | sample 1559871 | NCBI WGS metagenome assembly PPYF01 (sample SAMN08240021, study PRJNA423297) | Human gut metagenome, whole genome shotgun sequencing project. | reverse complement strand
AACCGCCGTATACGGAACCGTACGTACGGTGGTGTGAGAGGTCGATAATTGAACTAATCAATTATCTCCTACTCGATTTTTAGTAATTAAATAATTCTGTTGAAAGGTAACGGTCACCGCCATCAGGAGCAACAGTAATAACTTGCTTACCCTTACCAAGCTTTTTGGCAACTTCAATCGCACCTTTGATATTAGCACCAGCTGAGATACCAACAAGAATTCCTTCTTGATGACCGACTTCACGTGCCATCGCAATTGCGTCATCACTCTTAACTTCGAGGATTCCGTCATAAACATCAGTATCAAGAACTTTCGGGATAAAGCCAGCACTGATCCCTTGAATTTTGTGCTTGCCACCTTTTCCTTCTTTTAATACTGGAGATTCTGCTGGTTCAAGAGCATAAACCTGAACATTAGGATTAGCTTTTTTCAATGCATGACCAACCCCAGTAAGTGTTCCTCCAGTACCAACCCCAGCAATAAATGCGTCAGGAATATCATCGCCAAATGCGTCAAGAATTTCTTTTCCTGTAGTTTTTTCGTGAATTGCTGGATTTGCTGGATTGTCAAATTGCATTGGCATAAAGTAGCCTTTTTCTTTAACGAGTTCTTCTGCTTTTGCAATTGCACCCTTCATTCCGTCGGCACCGGGAGTAAGAATAAGTTCGGCTCCATAACCTTGCATGAGTTTCCGGCGTTCAACACTCATTGTTTCTGGCATGGTGATGACAAGATGGTATCCCTTGGCAGCGGCAACCATTGCTAAACCAACCCCAGTGTTTCCAGAGGTTGGTTCGACAATGGTGCCACCTGCTTGTAATTTACCAGCTTTTTCAGCTTCTTCAATCATGGCAAGGGCAATCCGATCCTTAATTGAACCACCAGGATTAAAGAATTCAAGTTTTACATAGACGTCTGCTGCATCTTCAGGAACAACGCGATTTAACTTAACAATCGGAGTGTTACCGATTAAATTTACGATTGAATTTGTGATTTTCGTCATATTAATTACTCCTTTACAAATTGTTGTGTAGCTATGTGGTCCGCAACTGAATGAAGCCAATTATCAAAGAACACTCGTTGGGTAGTTTCCCAGCTGAATTCGGGATCTTTCATATGAAGCGGATCGCGAAAGTAGTTTTGCGGCTTAATATACTCAACGCCGGGATTAGCATTCCGTTCTCGTAAGTATTCCTTTAAAAGGGCATCCTTTCCGTATTCAAGATGGGAGAAAAGAAAGTATTGGTTCTTTTCTCGAGCGCGGAACGAGAATAAGAAGTTATTTTTGGTCACAGCATTAATAACTAATCGTGAATCTTCCATAATCTTGTCAATATCGAGTTCGGCATAACGAGCATGGGGAGCAAGAAACCCATCAGGTAATCCTTTTAAGAGGGGGTCTTGCGCGCGCAAATAATTGTGGAAGACTCCAAAAATTTTTTCAGGTAATTGAAATTTGGGAATATCATAAAGGTAGTTAGCCGCCGCCATCGCTCCCCAGCACACGTAAAGTTGCGGAATATTATTGGCAACTAATACGTCAATCAGTTGATGAATCTCATCAAGATACGTAATTTCTTCAAATGTAAGTTGTTCGATTGGGGCGCCGGTGATAATAAAAGCATCCATTGTGGCAACTTGTTTTAAATCTAAAGGTTGGGAAATCTTTTGAACAAGGTCAGGGACAGGGCGAGAAGTATAGTGTGTTTGAGGGTAAAAGTATTGTACATCAACATTGTAGGGTCCCTCAGAAAGTACTTTTGTAAATCGCAGTTGAGTATCTACTTTGTCATGCATTAAGTTAAGAATTCCTATTCTTAATGGATCGGCCGTCATGAAATCACCTCGATATAATTTAAATCAAACTAAAAACTGTCACTAAACAATAACATAGATTAATCACGCCTAAATAAGGGCAGTCTAATCTGTCGTGAGTAGTTTAGCAACAGCTTGTAAGTTTTTCTATGATGGTGGTGTTAATAAGAATCATGAACGACATCTCCTCATTTATCGGCCGTACTTATTTATAGTAATTAAAGTGTAACCGTTAAAATAAGAAATGTCAATTTATAGTATTTAACCTTGTGCAACGATTTTTCGGTACATTCTGGTAGTAAGTCCATAAATAGCAAAGTAAAGGCATAGGAGGACAAGAGTGATTGATACGGCTATTATCGCCATCAATCGAACATTATAGAAATTAAATTGAATTAGAATTTGTCGAATTGCAGGAATCGCAAAGCAAAGATTAATTATTGCACCAACTACTGGCAACATGAAGACCATCAATACTTGACTATGAATACTCTTGGTTGTTTCTTTCTCACTTAAACCAACTTGCTGCATAGTCTTAAAGCGATATTGATCTTCATAACCCTCAGTAATTTGTTTAAAGTAAATTACAACAGTTGTCGTGATTCCTAGGGCAAAGCTAATGAGAATTCCTAAAAAGACGATTCCGCCATAGAGACTGGTCAATTGACTACGAAGGTTTGTCCGGGAAGAATATGCTTGGTTTGGCAAGTGAAGCTGGGCTTGAAGATCATTTTCAAAGTTAAGATGAGCTTTCTTACTGCCGTTTAAGCGATAATTAATTCCTGTGAAGTTAATTGTGGTAGTGTTTGCCGGAAGTTTATTTGTGATTATAAAAATTGGTGAATAAATAGCGTGACTTGGATTAAAGTAGTAGTTAAAGTCATGGATAGGAGTAGCTTGGTATTTTTGCGAACCAATCTGTAAAGTACCACGATGTTCTTTAGCAGGGGAATAAATCAAAGCCTTATTTGCTGCTAATTTAACATGTTTATCCGCAATCCGATTATAAGTTGCTGTCGACATGGTAATGACCGTATTGGTAGTTTGATTAGTCATATCCTGTAAATCACCCTGGTTGATGAAATGATTATTTTCCCAGTAGCCGTATTGCGGAGCGCTCGTTGTAAAGGTAACAGGCTTATTAAGTTGAGCATGGTGTTTTTTGGCAACAGAATTGATGGTCGATTCTTGTTGTGCAGTAAGTTTCTGCGAGGTGATAATTGTAAGGTCACGTGGGGCATAAGAATTGACCGTATCATTAATGCCGGCATACATAGTTAAAGATGTAAATAAAATTACAAGGACAGAGCTACAGAGTAAACAAATCGTTGCAAGACTAGCGCCATTTTGTTCCATCCGTTGTAACATTCCGGAAACCGCGATAAAGTGGCGAGGGCGATAGTAATATCCTTTATTTTTTTGCAGGAGTTTAAGGACAATAATGCTACCAGCAATAAAAATGAGGTACGTTCCAATCACAACTAAGAAGACCGCAGTCATGAATGTTGTTAAAGCAGACATCCGCGGTTTAACTGTAATTGTAAGATAATAGGCGTAGGCAAGGACTGCAACACCCAAAAGACCGGCAAAAGTAAAGAACTTACCATGACGCGCGATTTTAGTTTGTTGGGGATGCCATAATTCGTTTGGATTTAGCCGGAATAGTTTGATCAGATCAATGACCATTAAAATTAAGAAAAAGCCGCCAATGATGACGATTGTATTTATCACCGCGCCCCATTCAATCCAAGGTTGAGATAAATGATCGATTTGCAAGAGATGAGCAAAGCCAAGAAAAGCGAGTCGATCAAAAATAATCCCAAATAAAGTCCCGAGAAAAAGGCTAATTACTAAAAGATAGCACTTTTCAATGACTGTTAGCACTTGTAAGTTACGTCTCGTCATCCCCAGCATACTATAAAGGCCCATTTCTTGTTGACGCTGTTGCCATAAGAAACGATTGACGTAGATCATAAACGCAAGTGTTACCAGGATAATAAAAGTTGACCCTGTTTGCATTAATGCTTTAGTAACTGCCGCGCTTGGTAAATCTTTAAGGCTGCGATTAATTTCAACTGCCTTAAAAATATAGTTAATGGCGACTAGCATTGTCATTGATATGAGGTAAGGGATGTAAACTTTAAGATTACGCTTAAAACTTGAATTAATCAGTTTGAAAAAGAGCATCATTATTCACCGCCATTCGTTAAGGTCATCATTGTCTGACTAATTTGTTGTTGGTAGTCTTTAAGTGAAAGGTCACCACGATAGAGTTCATGATAGATTCGACCATCCTTAATGAAGAGTGTGCGTTTAGCATGACTAGCAGCAGCGGCACTGTGCGTAACCATAATAATTGTTTGACCGTTAGCATTAACTTCATCAAAGAGTTCAAGAATTTCGTTACTGGTGTTTGAATCTAAAGCTCCAGTAGGTTCGTCTGCGAGAAGGAGGTCTGGGTGGGTAATTAACGCCCGTGCAATCGCAATTCGCTGTTGCTGGCCTCCAGAAATTTCACTGGGAAAACGATCAATAATTTTATTAATACGTAAGCGATCAATTAAGGGCTTGATCCGTTCTTCCATTGTTGCTACCGGAGCTTTTGCTAGAACAAGTGGTAAGTAGACGTTGTCGCGATTTGAGAGACTATCAAGTAAGTTGAAATGCTGGAAAACAAAGCCGAGGTGTTCCCGCCGATAACGAGCTGCATCGTCTTTGGAAAGCTGCCGGAGATCTTGACCATTAAGGATTGCCTGTCCGTTGGTTGCTTGTTCTAAGGTTGCAATTATATTTAATAAGGTACTTTTACCAGCACCAGATTCTCCCATAATTGCAACATACTCCCCCTCTTCAACTTTAAAGGTAATATCTTTTAAGGCCATTACTGGATTAGCGGAGTTAGGATTATAGACGCGTTGAACGTGTTGAAGGTTTAATAATGTCATAGTAATTTTCCTTTCTGGTAGAGAACTAATTTTGATTATGTCTTAATTATAAAAAGGTTCTGTGCAACTTCCTACTTACGGAAGTGTACAGAACCTTACAGTTTTGTAAGAATTAGTTTGATGATCTGATATTATCTGGTAAGAAAGATAGAATAGCTGTTGTTCCCTTAGATTGAACTGATGAGATGCTAACCTTGAAATTTAAGTGCTCAGTGACTTTTTTAACAAGGTACAGTCCCATCCCAGTAGCAGCAGTTGTTTGGTGCCCGTTTTTCCCGGTAAAACCATTATCAAAGATTCGCGGAAGATCATTCATTGAGATACCGCATCCATGGTCAGCGATCCGCAAAGAATTCATTTCCCAGGAAATATTGATTGTACTATTAGGAGCTGAGTATTTAATTGCATTTGAAAGTAGTTGTTCAATGCAGAACAGCAACCATTTACGATCAGTGAGAACCTTAATTCCGTCCAAGCCGGTTAATTCTGGAATCAATTGTTTATGAATGAAGGCCGCAGAATTTTGTTGCAAAATATTATTGATTAAGTTGGCAATATCAATCCATTGAAAATCGTAATCATGATTATTAATTGCTAGTCGTTCGTCATTTAACAACAAATTGAGATAATAGTTAGCTTGGTGGATATTCTTTTTTACTTCTGGACTTGCGACAGTTGGTGAATTTTCTGCCGCGGCATTGAGACTTGTTAAATAGTTTTTAATTTCATGAGTAAATAATTCAAGGTGGTCAAGCTGTTCGTGTTGAGTTGCTTGTAACTGACGGATTGTGTCAATGTTTTTTGCTTGTTCATCTTGCAATAGTTCAACAAGTTTTCCCTCAGTCATATTGGTAGGAGTGAATTTATCGAGCTGAGAAATATTTAAATGGCGCAATCGATAATATTTAATTGCACCACTACCGATAAGCCACACTATAAAAAAGGGAAGAGAAAAGCGAATCACATCGCCCCAAAAAACAGTTGGGAGATTATATAAGATTACTAAAAGCCCAATCAGCCCTAAGAGAAAAAGATATCCAATAGTAGGAAAAAGGATTGAGCGCCAGAATAATTTGAAATAACGTTTATTCATTGTTTTCCACCAATCGATAGCCAAGGCCACGTTCTGTGTGAATACATTGCCGTAAACCAATTGTGCTTAGCTTAGTTCTTAACCGACTAATATTAACGTTAAGGGTGTTCTCATTAAGGTATTTGCCACCTTGCCATAACCATTGAAGTAATTGCTCCTTAGAAACGGTTTTATTACGGTGACTGAGTAAAACTTGGAGCATAGAGCCTTCAGTTGGAGTGAGCTGGGCAGTACCGTTTTCGTTTGTAAGAATATTAGTAAGGGGATTGAATGAATTATGATCCCACATTATTTCTTCTGCATCAGCCGTCTGCTTATTTCGCCGTAACAAAGCTTGAATTTTAGCTAAAAGCACTGTCATCGCAAATGGCTTCATAATATAATCATCTGCACCCGCGGCCACTGCATGCATGACATTGGTATCAATTTCAGCTGCAGAAATAACTATAATCGGCACTTGACTATGTTTGCGAACCTCTTGAATCCAATAAAAGCCATCGAACGTTGGAAGGGTAATATCAAATAAGACCAGATCTGGGTTTGTAGCAAGAATTTCATTTGCAATGTTTTGCCAGTTGTTAACTGTGATGACATCGTGTTGCCATTTATTTAATTCTTGAGTTGTGGAATGAATAATATCAGGATTATCTTCAACGATAAATATTTTAGCCATAATTGTTTCCCCGTAAATAGATTTAAACTCATCATACATTAGTTTGTTCAGAAAGGAAAATTTCGATATTGACAATCCTCAGTTACTGATTAAAGATAAGGAAAGGACGTGATTTTTAATGGATATTAAGGACAACCTATTAACCCTTGCCGATGGAAACGAAATGCCTCAAGAAGGTTTTGGCCTTTATAAGGTAGATGGCCAAGCGACAATGAATCAAGCAGTCAAAAAGGCATACGAAGATGGGTACCGGCTTTTTGATACGGCTCAGTTATACGGAAATGAGCAAGAAGTGGGGATGGCTTTTAAGCAATTGGCCATTCCACGCGATAATATTTTTGTAACAACTAAAGTGGCAGAAGAAAATCAAGGTTACGATACGGCCATTGAATCTGTCAAAGAATCCTTACATAAATTACAAATGGATTACGTTGATTTGTTACTTGTTCACTGGCCAATTGAACGATCATTTTTTGATACCTGGCGAGCTTTTGAAGAAATGAAAAAAGAAGGACTTACTAGGTCAATTGGTGTAAGCAACTACCAAATGATTCATCTTCAATATTTAGCAACCCAAGCAAATGAAATGCCGGTTGTTGATCAAATTGAGTTGCATCCGCTATTAACACAAAAACCACTATTAGAATTTAATCGTCAACATCAAATAGTAACGCAAGCCTGGAGTCCATTAGGGCGAGGAGCAGTTCTCAATGAACCAGTATTAAAAGATATTGCTGCTGCTCATAATAAATCCACCGCGCACGAGACAGAAGTCACTCGTGACTTCGTTTTTCGACGCGAAGCTAGCCTCTGGGAGCCCCCGCAAGCAACAATAGGCCTCTAACGTTCGGTGTTACCGGACGTTAGAGGCCATTGTTGTACTGCGTATTTGCTTTTTATGAAAGTAACTTAACTTATGTCACAGTCCTGTTTTTAGATTTATTCTAAGCCCAATTCTTTGGCATAGGCTGCTTCTTCCTTACTGAGACGTTGACGTTCACGTTCGTTGTACCATGGTGAAATGGTAAAGGCGAGAACATCATTAATAAGGTAAATTGAGCTGTTAACGGCCATTGCTAAAGTGGCAGATCCTTGCTTGTAAGAAACAAACCAGAGTACTAGTTGCGCAAGACCAGATGCAAGCCACCAGAAATATTGGTTGTTAAAACGTAAGAAGCAAATAACACCAGCGGACAGACTGATGGAAAAGCTGATTGCATCAATCCATGGTCGTGGATCGTCAGTAAGATGACCGATTAAATAACCAGAAACGAAATAGACAATAATTGTTGCAATGATGGCAACCGTCCATGAACGAGCATTGAATTTACGGATCTTTGATGCCATGTTAACATTCCAGTTTGCGGAAAGTAATACTGGTAAATCGAGGGTAATAACATAGGCGATTTGTTCGGCAATACTTAAATAATTTTTAGCACTAAAACCAGCAATGATGAAACATAATGCTGATAAAATACCTAAGAAACCATTTACCGACTTAGCAGCATTAATTGCTAAAACGCAAAGTACCCCAAGCGTGGTTCCAATAAATGTAATGACAGTTACCCACGTTATTGGAGCACTAACTAAAGTCATTACCTGGCATCCAAGACTGAAAAAGAATAGGTAATAATTTTGTTGTGGCCAGCCCTTTAATTGGTGGGCAAGAAATTTAAAATAATCGCTAATCATTAATATAACTCCCTCTACTATATGTTGTGCAATTTTGTGGTTACTGCCGGCTAGTAACACAAAATATTGTGGATGCAAAAAAAGCAACGTTTAATAGTATACCGAGTCAAAATCAGGGATGCAATACCCAAAAGTTTATTTAATCAGTCGCTTAGATTAATTAAAGGGCGGGAAATTAACCCTATCGTTGAAAATAATAAATTTAAAAATTTCCTTTAGCCGATTACGGAACATCGAATGACTTATCAACACTATAATTCAACTTTAACAATTTTAACTTTATATGAAGATTGCGGCGCTTCAACGGTTACAGTGGTCCCAGCTGTTTGGTGAAGAATGGCTTGACCAAGGGGAGAATCAAAGGAGATTTTTTGTTTGGCAAGATCAGCTTCCTGCTTTCCCACAATATGATAAGTTTCTTGTTCATGGTCATCTTCAAATTCAATTGTCACGGTTGTCCCTAAATCAATAGTGTGATCATTCTTGGGGGTCACAATTTCAGCATACTGAAGTTGTTTATTAAGGTACCGAAGCCTACTCTCAAGGTGACGTAATTCACGCTTAGCAGTACTATATTCTGTATTTTCAGATAAGTCACCAAGCGCACGGGCTGCTTTTAATTGTTCAATTTTTGCGGGTCTTTGCTGTTGTAATTTTGCAATTTGTTCTTCAATTTCATGATAGCCATTTGCAGTCATTTTTTGAAAATAGACATTTTTCATTGCTTCCTGGATCTTTTTTCGTTGCATTGGTATAGTTTCTCCTTGTACATTAGCAATCTTGTTATATTTACTAGATATAATTATGATATGATAGAAAGGAAAATTCAATTTGGAGACGGAGGATATATAGATAATGAACGAACAAGAACAACATATTGACCAGTTTCTTACTTCGTCCAACTATCATCAGTTATCTGCTAATCAGCAAAAGCATGCACAGGATATTTTGACGCGTTTTAATAACCAGATGGCAAATGATCAGCATTTGACCGATACTACTTGGACACCAGAAGCAGTAAAAGCGGTCATGGTCGGGGAATTCATCGCTGATCCAGCACTAACTAATCAATTTGGAATTGCGGTTGTTCCAGTTTTGCGAGCTTATCAAGAATTTTTGAAAGTTGAAAATCTTGCGGAAGTTGTAAAAGCAATGGAAGAACAACGGGCAAAGATGAACGAGTGTCGGAAAGCACATAAGACATGGGCACAATTACATGGGGATGCGGAAAATGACGAAGCAGAAGCAACCCCGGTTCAAGCAAGTCCTGCTAAAAAAGAAATTACATGGACACCGGAGAAGTTCAAGGATTTATTAGCAAACGTGCAACAAGCTATTAAGTCGGCTTCCCAATTCAATAATCTTGAATTAGATGATGTTGAGTTGAACTATGTTGTGCAAGAGTTCTTGGAATTAATGGTTCAAGAATGTAATGAATATCCAGGTCAATGGACTTTCAGCAACTTGCAACGCGTATTAGGCATGATGATGCCATTAGATCCACATATTTCAATTAAGCAGATTCACAACATCGTACCGAGCGCGCAGGCCTTGTTTGAATACTTGAAGCAAAATGATTATATCAACATGGATCAATACAAGTTGGGCTTAAAGGCAATTGCTAATATGCAACCATCAGAAGACATGCTTGCCTCATTAAATCGTGATGAGCGGGAAACCCAATTAGTTTTATCATTCATCAATAGTAATGGTATCGATACTGATGATGTAGATGTGGCCGAAGCGTGGATGGATGACCATAAGCAGGAAGTTGCTGACTTTATGCGTGGCCTATTGAATCCATGGGGTGAATATGAACGTAAGCGTCTGCTCAAGCGTCAGCGCGAAATGCAACAAAAGCAACAAGTGGCTAAGCGTAGTGATAACCAAGTTGATTCACAATTAAAGCGGAAAAAGAAGTCCCTTCAAGGAATCAAGTTTAGTAAAAAGGCTCGGCGGAAATTACGTCGCCATTAATTTTTTTAGAGGAGGAATCCATAATGAGCGTTGAAATTCCAGAAAATATGGAAGAAGTAGCAATGCAGCTGGCTCAACATCAAGTACGTGGTGAGCAAGTTGACGAAAAGGCTGTTATTCAAAATGCTGTTCGGGATATACTCCAAGCATTTTTTGATGAAGCCCTTGAAGGTCATTACGATGATGTGAAGTGGGATGGGGATGACCTAGTCGTTACGGATATTATGGGTGATGAAGTAGGACGCATTCAACCACAATCAAGCTCATTTGTTGATGACTTTAAGAACGATGCTGATTCATTAATTGAACGGCTTGAAAATGCGACAGCCAAAATTGTTGGTGGTCGTTAAGATTTTTATCGAAATAGAAAATGGGAGTGGGACTAAACTCGCTTGCGAGTTTTTAGTCCCACCCCCGCAAGGATGGCTAGGTGTTCTGGACGTTGATTTATCAACGTTCAGAATCCAGCCAGCTACTGCGTTTTGGCAGGTTATACTTTAAACTAGTAAAGAGGCTGGATTATTTTTCCAACCTCATTTTCTATTTTAAAGACGATTTTTAATTTCGTAGGGCTTTGATTTTTCGTGTTCAGCTGGTAAGGCATCCTTAGCGTAAAAAATTGCGTATTCTTTATCGTTAGGATCTTTAGCGATGACAAGTTCGTCATTATGACGTGCTTGTTTAAAAATTTGTCCCTTCCGAACAGCTTCATTATAGTCATGAATATTAGCGACTGAATCGCCTGGATTAAAGAAAATTCTTGTTTCCATTATAAGTTCCTCCTCATGCACGACTTGGCAAATCAATTTGTGCTTTTGCTAGAATATGACCCTTGGCTGCGTGGATGAAGTCATTAAGCCAGTATTTATTTTTTAAGGGTAGAGTATCGTCTAACGCAAACACCATTAAAGTATAATCGTGAATTTTGTCGGGAGGTTGTGGACCCACATAACCACTAGTAATCAATGGGTTTCCATTAACCAACGAGCCGGCATTGCTATTATTTCCTTGAACAAATTTGTCTGCTAATTCTCGACTAGCATTTGCAGGGATATCTGTTAACGTTGCTGGAATGTTGGCGGCTAACCAGTGGATCCAAGTAAAACCACAGACAGGTGTTGAGTCATAATCAATAAAGACGAGTGCAAATGTCTTTGTATCTGCTGGTGCGTCGGTAATTTTAATTGGAAATGACTTGATTGGATGGTCAGCTAGCATATCAGCTGCTGGCGCATATTTACCATATTCATCTGCTAACATCCCATTAATTAATGGTACTGAGATTTGCATAAAAATTCCTCCTTATAAGACATATTATAATCGAGCCTAATCTAAATACAATTTTCGTAAATCTTTTATTTCGGTAGGCGTAATATCAAGGTAATTATTAAGATATTGATTAACGTTTCCGTAATTTTGGGTAATGCTTTTGATTGCTGTATTTAGGTAATCAGGAGCTACTGAGGCAAGGGCTGCCCGGTTTGTCACTAGTGCCTCGCTAGCGCCGTGATTACGCATGTCTTGCAACCAGTGATTACGAAACTCTTGAGTAACAGTATTCGTTAGCAGGTAATCTTCCATAATAATCTTTTGCTCAACCCCGAGGGCACTGAGGATAAGATAAGCAGCCATCCCTGTCCGATCTTTACCAGCAGTACAATGAAATAACAAGGCACCATGTTCATTATTCAATAAGAGATTAAATAATTTCTGGTAAGCTTGCTTGGCTGAAGCAGCCGTGGTCATTCGGTGATAAACATCAATCATATGGTGATAACCGTTTCCTGGCTGTTGCATCTGCGCGGCGATTTCTTCATCACTATGCGAGGCGTCTGTTTCGTCGGCTTCGAAAACAGGCAAATGATAATACTTTGCTTGGGAAGGCACTTGATCAGGGTCTTTCTTTACTTCATCGGGAGCGCGGAGGTCGATATCTAGAGAAATAGGAATATTATCTAAAACAGTGAGATCAGTTTGATCTAAACGAGCAAGTGAGCCTGTACGAATAAGCCGATGCCATTTGATTTGATGCCCATCTGCTGTGGGATAACCTCCAAGATCACGAAAATTATAGCCATTCTTTATTGGAAGTAAGCGTTGGTTAGCCATGAGAATCCTCCTCGTATTAACTCTTACTACTATTGTACACTGAATTGAGGTAAAAGCGGTTGTAAAGCTTGTGCAAGCATTTTTCCTTCAGTAATAGCGCCCGCTTGATCAGGATGGAGCCCATCAGTGAAACTATGGTGCCAAGTTTTGGTTTTTTTTCTAAGCTAGCTTGTGCCCGTTGCCACTTTCCGCCATCAATTCGAAAAGCAAACACTTGGCTAGGAGATAGGGAATTTTGATTTGGTAAAACAGTAATTTGACATTTTTTAGCATTTGAAACCTTAAAACGAAGGTAGCTGCCAAGGTTAGTGGTGTATAAGGTGGGCATATTATTAATCTTTTTAACGGTCCAGCGTCCAGTACGTGAAGCAAATTTAATTAGATCGGTTGGTTGATATTTCTTCATTTGAATCCTCCAATTATTTATAACTAGTGTAGCATTAAAAGATGGATCGTGTATATCAACTCCGGTTCTGTGTAATCGTTTTCTTTGTTGTACTGAATTATTTGTAAGCGCTTATTGACGAGGTGGTTAAAAAGTAGTAAATTGTATTTAGTAAAAGTTTACTAATGTTTGTTTGATGTATGGAGGTTATGTTGATGGATAAGCAACAATTTTTAGCTGAATACCAAGACGTGTTTAAAGAACCGGATAAGGATGTATTCTTTTCACCAGGCCGGATTAATGTAATCGGGGAACATACTGATTATAATGGCGGCCATGTTTTTCCATGTGCGATCAGTATTGGAACCTATGGGGTATATGGTCCGCGTGAAGATACAACAGTAGCCATTTACTCAGCTAATTCGGCAAAAGAAGAAGATAGTAAGATTATTACTTTTGACATTAATGATACAGAACCGCAAAGTGCTAAAGATGAAAAGTGGGTTAACTACTTTAAGGGAATGTTGGTTTATCTAAAGCAACGGGGCTTCAAGATTGATCACGGATTTAACTTATACATCCACGGTTTTCTTCCTTATGGTTCAGGCTTATCGTCATCAGCATCAATTGAAATGTTGATGGGAAATATCTTGAAGGATGAATTTAATCTTGATATTGATGAAATTGAATTAGTTAAACTTGGCCAAAAGACTGAAAATGATTTCGTTGGTCTTAATTCCGGAATCATGGACCAATTTGCTGTCGGAATGGGCAAAGAAAATAATGCAATTTATCTTGACTGCAACACTCTTGAATATAAGTATCTGCCACTTGAACTTGGCGATTATGAAATCATTATCATGAGTACTAATAAGAACCACTCCTTAGCTGGTTCCAAATACAACGAACGGGTCCAAGAATGCGAAGAAGCAGTTAAACGTCTTAACAAGAAGCTTGATATTAACAAACTTGGGGAATTAGACTCCGATACATTTGATCAATACACTTACTTAATTGATGATGACACACTGATTCGTCGTGCCCGTCATGCAGTTAGTGAAAATGAACGGACAAAGAAAGCCATTGATGCAATGGAAAAGGGCGATCTTGAAGAATTAGGCCGTCTGATCAATGCTTCTCATGTATCACTTAAATATGATTATGAAGTGACTGGTAAAGAGCTTGACACCTTAGCAGAAAACGCATGGGATCAACCAGGCTGCCTTGGTGCTCGAATGGTCGGCGGTGGATTTGCCGGCAGTGCGATTGCCATTGTTAAGAAGTCAGAAGCAGAAAACTTCAAAAAGAATGTTGGAAAGATCTACCAGGACAAGATTGGTTACGATGCCAGTTTCTATGATGCTGAAGTTGTTGATGGACCACATAAGCTTTAATAGTATTTTAGTGGGGGAATGAGAAAATGAAGTTAATGGAAAAGTTTGCTGACCAAGTGATTGCTAGTGGAACTTATGAACCACTCGACCGAATCTATGTTTTAAACAAGATTCGGGGCTTTGTTGGTGATGAAGATGTTGAAGCTAAAGATGATGAACCAGTTGTTAGCCGACTCGTTGATCTAGCTGTTAAACGCGGCAAAATTGATGATGGTCAAACTGCTAAAGAAATTTTAAACGATCAGCTTTATGACTTGATGACACCAACGCCATCAGTAGTCAATCATAAGTTCTGGGAAAAGTACCAACAATCTCCATCAACCGCGACTGATTGGTTCTATAACCTATGTACCAGCAACGACTATGTTAAAGTAGCTGCTATCAAAAAGAATGTTGTCTTTGATAAACCAACTAAGTACGGCAATCTTGAAATTACCATCAATCTTTCAAAGCCGGAAAAGGATCCCAAAGCAATTGCAGCAGCTGCTCATGATACCGCCAAGAAGTACCCACAATGTGCCCTTTGCATGGAAAATGAGGGTTACAAGGGACGCCTTGGACAAGCAGCACGAAGCAACCACCGTATTATTCGGATAACAGTAGGTGGGCAACAATGGGGATTCCAGTATTCACCATATGCTTACTTCCACGAACACTGTATCTTCCTCGATAGTAAGCATGAACCAATGAAGATCAATCGGCAAACTTTAATTAACTTGGTTGAAATCGAAAAGCAATTCCCAGACTATTTTGTTGGAAGTAATGCTGATTTACCAATTGTTGGTGGTTCGATGCTTGCTCATGAGCACTATCAAGGTGGGAAGCATATTTTCCCAATGATGAAAGCCTCCATTAAGAAAGAATTACACTTTGCTGAATATACAGCTGTTGATGCGGGAATTGTTAACTGGCCAATGAGCGATATTCGTTTAACTAGTACAGATACTGAGCAACTAATAGATCTTGGTACACATATTATTAAGGTATGGGATCAATATAGTGATGAAGGTCTTGACATTAAAGCTTTTGATAGACAGACGCGGCACCATACTGTTACCCCTATCATGCATCGGGAGGACGATAAGTTTGTTCTTGATTTAGTTTTGCGGGATAATAATACTAATGATGAATATCCGCTTGGAATCTTCCACCCCCATGAAAAACTATGGCACATTAAAAAGGAAAATATTGGTTTGATTGAAGTGATGGG
>PPYF01387292.1_pt1 | contig 15295 bp, 15 predicted proteins | sample 1559871 | NCBI WGS metagenome assembly PPYF01 (sample SAMN08240021, study PRJNA423297) | Human gut metagenome, whole genome shotgun sequencing project. | reverse complement strand
CTGTGCTATGGAAAAAACTTTAATGACTCCCAGTCCGGCGGCTTTTAATTTGCGGCATTGTTCCGGTGTCTCCCTGCCATGCAATTGGATATGGTGCAGACCGAATTCCTGTGCTTTCAGCAGGATGTTTTCGCTGCTTTCGTTGACGAAGACCCCGATCCGGTGGCATTGTTCCGGTAGGTATTCCGGACGATGTGATACGTAGCGGGCAGATTGGGGGAAGAAGATGAAGCCCATCCAGTCTGCTCCGGCTTGCTCTATGGCGCGTATGTTTTCGGGCTCGCGCATACCGCATACCTTGATAATCATTGTTGCTTCATCCTAACATTTCTCTAGTTGGGTTATAAATTCTTTTAAGGCTTCTCCCGGTGCGGGTGTTTTCATGAAGTTTTCCCCTATCAGGAAGCCTCGGAAGCCGGCAGCCCGGAGTTGTTTGACTGTTTCGGGGCTGGAGATGCCGCTTTCAGAGATCCGGAGCATTTCTTCGGGTAGTTTTTCCGCCAGACGGAAAGAGTTTTCCACCTCTGTGTGGAAGCTTCCCAGATTACGGTTGTTGACTCCCACCATGTCAATGTTCTCGTCTATATATTCCAGTTCTTGCTCGTTGTGGATTTCCAGCAGGACTTCCAGTTCCAGTTCATGGGCTTTGAGGGCTAGGGCTTTGCATTGCTCTTTCTTCAAAGCGGCGGCTATAAGAAGGATAGCGTCCGCTCCTACGATGCGTGCCTGATAAAGTTGGTATTCATCTATAATGAAATCTTTCCTTAGAATGGGAAGTTGCACGTGGGGGCGTGCCGAACGGATATCTTTCAGGCTGCCGCCGAAGTATTTTTCATCGGTGAGGATGGAAAGTGCGGAGGCTCCGGCCGCTTCGTAAGCGGGAGGAATGGTATCTGCCTGTGCGTCTTCTTTTATCCATCCTTTGGAGGGAGAGCGACGCTTGAACTCGGAGATGATGCCGTAAGGAGAAGAGGCAAGACTGGCACGCATACTGATACGTGGCATGGGTTCGTTACAATTGTTTATCAGCATTTCTTTGCTGATGGCAGCCTTTTGCAGTTCGATCTCGATTTGCTTGCAGGCGATGATTTCTGTTAATATATCTGTCATTGTATGAGGCGTTTGGTAGTGGAATACCGGGTGTGTAGTCAACTGTTCAGTTCCACAAATTTTTTCAATGTATTCAATGCTTTTCCGCTTTCCAATGATTCACGGGCGATGGCCACGCATTCTTCTATCGGTTTGGCCGGTTCCATGGCTTGTATGGCAAAAGAAGCGTTAATCAGTACACAGTCTGTCTGGGCTTTGGTGGCTTTGTTCTCCAGTACGTTATTGAAGATTTTCGACGCTTCTTCGGGAGTGTTCCCACCATAAAGCTCTTCTTGTCTGGCGAGAGAGAAGCCTAGTTCGGATGGCTTGTAGATGGTTTCGTAGCGATTGGTCATCACTTTGAATTCATCGGTCAGTGAGATTTCGTCGTAACCGTCCAGGTTGTTTACTACGGCAAAGCCAATGCCCAGTTTTTGGAACACATTGGTATAAAGGCGCATTTGCGGCAGATCGGCGACTCCTAGAAGTTGGTAAGCCGGAAGACATGGATTAACCAGCGGACCTAGCAGGTTGAATATGGTACGTACTTGCAGTGCTTTGCGGACAGGGCCTACACTTTTCATGGCAGGATTGAACAACTGGGCATGCATATAGACCATTCCACATTCTTCCATAGAACGGGTCAGCTTATCCGGATTGTTCGTGAATTTTACACCGTGTTGTTCGATGACATTGCTGGCTCCGCTGACGGAAGTCGCGCCATAGTTGCCGTGTTTGGCAACATGATATCCGGCTCCTGCTACAATGAAGCAGGCGCAAGTAGAGATATTGAAGGTATTTTTTCCATCACCGCCTGTGCCCACAATGTCAATAGGGGTGTAAGCGGAAAAGTCTATAGGTATGCGGGTGGTGAGCAATGCTTCACGGAAACCTATCAATTCTTCTACTTTGATGCCGCGCATTTGGAAAACGGTCAGCAGGGCGGCTATCTGTGCGTCGTTATACATTCCCCGGGTTATGTTGAGCAGCAAATTCTTTGCTTCTTTTCGGGTCAGTTCCTCGTGATTGAAGAGGCGGGATAATATAGCTTTCATATTTATTATGTACGGTTGGGGTTATGCGTTTAGAAAGTTGGCTATCATGGCTTTACCATCGGGGGTTAGTACGGATTCGGGATGAAACTGGATGCCGTGGATATCGTATTCTTTATGTTTCAATGCCATGACGAGACCTTCCTGGCTTACTGCGGTTATTTCAAGGCACTCAGGGAAACCGTCCGTATCTACCACCCATGAGTGATAACGTCCTACCGGCACTTCATCCGGCAGTCCGTTGAAAATGTAATCGGTTTTCTTTCCTTTGTCTTTTGATTGGTTCTTTTTAATTGAGATGGGGGTCTGTACGCCATGAAATACTTCGCTCAGATTGGTCAGTTTGCCGCCAAAAGCTTCTCCTATGGCCTGTTCTCCCAAGCATACACCCAGAATCGGTTTCTTGCCGGCATATCTTTTAATTACTTCGAGCAGCAGGCCTGCTTCTGATGGAATACCGGGACCGGGTGAAAGAATGATTTTATCGAATTTTTCCAATTCTTCCAGTTGGAAAGCATCGTTACGTAATACGGTAACTTCGGCTCCCAGTTCTTTTACCAAATGACTCAAATTGTAGGTAAATGAGTCATAGTTGTCTATAATTACTGTTTTCATGATGATTCGTTTTTACATTTGTTCTGCCAGGATGATTGCTTTTTTAAGTGCTCCCAGTTTGTTGTTTACTTCTTGTAATTCGTACTCTTCATTGCTCTTAGCTACGATGCCGCCACCGGCTTGAAACCATAGTTCGTTGTTGCGGCTGACGAATGTACGAATGGTGATAGCTTGGTTCAATGTGCCGTTCAGCCCGATAAATCCGATGCAACCTCCATAGGCTCCACGGCTGTGAGGTTCGTATTCGCTGATCAGCTGCATGGCTTTTACCTTCGGAGCGCCACTCAGGGTTCCGGCCGGGAAAGTATCAATAAATGCTTTGATGGGATTGGCTTTGGGGTTCAGTTCGCCGCTGACCCGGCTTACCAGATGAATGACGTGGCTGTAATATTGAGCTTCTTTGTAAAATTCTACTTGTACATCGTGACAGTTGCGGCTCAAGTCATTGCGTGCCAGATCTACCAGCATTACATGTTCCGCATTTTCTTTGGGATCAGCCAATAGGTTGGCGGTGAGTTCAGCATCTATTTTCTTGTCTCCGTTGCGGCGGGTGGTTCCGGCGATAGGGTCGATGGTGGCACGCCCGTTTTCTATTTTACAATGGGTTTCGGGAGAGGAACCAAAAATACGGAAGCCTCCGAAATCGAAGTAAAATAAGTAGGGGGACGGGTTGATGCTGCGTAAAGCACGGTAAAGTTTGAAGTCATCTCCTTCGTAACGTTGGATAAAACGGCGTGAAAGGACGATTTGGAAAACATCGCCGCGCATACAGTGGGCAATGCCTTTGCGGATGTTCGCCTTATGTTCTTCATCGGTCAGGGTACTGGTGGTTTCGCCCACGGCACGGAAGTCGTAAGTAGTATAGTTACGGTTGTGGATCGCTTTTTCCACATAATCCAGATGGCTGTCCTCACCGTCCTGCAACATTTCCAGTAATAACATTTCGTTGCGGAAGTCATTGAAGACAATCAGGTATTTATATAAGATATACAACATATCCGGAGCATCGTTCTTAGGATCACGGCTGTCTTTTACATTGATATGTTCGAAATAGCGTACGGCATTGAAAGTGGTATAGCCATACAGTCCGCAGTAGTTGTTGTATTCTCCGCTTACCTTGAAACGATTCAGAAAATCGGAGATCGCATGGTCTGCCCGGAAATGTTCGCTGATGGGATGTTCTTCTATGCTGCCGTCAGGGTAGGTGGCAGTGGCTGTGCCATGATTGATTCCGATGCTGGCTACAGGATTCAGTCCGATGAAAGAACGGTTGTTCTCACTTCCATGATAGTCGGAACTTTCCATCAGTGCACTCTGTGGGAAAATGTCGCGCACTTTCAGATAGGTACTGACCGGTGTATGCAGGTCACCCAGTATGGTTTTGCATCGGGTGGTATAGGTAAAAGTTTTCATTGTTTCTTTTCTGTTTATAGTTGTCCGTATAGGGTTTTTGCTCTCATGGGTTTCTATGTGTTATTGCAAGGAGGTCCTTGTGCCGGATTCTTTCAAGTAGGTTTCAATATCCTTATCTCCGCGTCCTGATACGGTGAGAACCACTATATCCGTTGGCTTGAATCTCATTTTGTCCAATGCTCCCAATGCATGAGCCGATTCCAATGCAGGAATGATACCTTCCAGCCGGGTCAGCTCAAATGCGGCACGGATGGCTTCATCATCGTTTATGGCGAGTACCAAAGCGCGTTGCTGTTTGGCCAGATTGGCATGCATGGGTCCTATGCCCGGATAATCCAGACCGGCAGAAATGGAGTAAGGTTCCTCTATTTGTCCGTCCTCGTTTTGGATAACCAAGGTCTTTGCTCCGTGGATAATTCCCATTTTCCCCAGTTGGATGGTAGCGGCCGAGAAACCGGTGTCTATACCTTTGCCTCCTGCCTCGGCCAGGACAATCTGCACACGTTCATCATCTATATAGTGATAAATGGTTCCTGCCGCATTGCTTCCTCCTCCTACACAAGCCATCAAGTAATCGGGATATTCCCTTCCTTCCTGTTCTTTCAGCTGCTTTTTGATTTCTTCGCTGATAACGGATTGCAGACGTGCCACCATATCAGGGTAGGGATGAGGGCCTACGGTAGAGCCGATGACATAGTAAGTATCGGCAGGGTGGCAACACCAGTCGCGGATGGCTTCGTTTGTAGCATCTTTCAGTGTCATGTTGCCGGAAGTGACCGGGCGGACTTCGGCTCCCAGCATTTTCATCTTTTCTACATTGATATGCTGGCGTTCTACATCGGTCTTGCCCATGTAAACAATGCATTGCATGTTCATCAAAGCGCATACCGTAGCGGTGGCCACCCCATGCTGTCCAGCTCCGGTTTCTGCAATGATACGTTTTTTCCCCATACGTTTTGCCAGTAACACCTGTCCGATGGCATTATTGATTTTATGTGCTCCGGTGTGGTTTAAATCTTCACGTTTCAGGTAGATCTTACAGCCATATTTCTTGCTTAGCCGGTTTGCCAGGTAAAGAGGTGAAGGGCGTCCTACATAGTCGCGTAGTAACTGGTGGAATTCTTGTTTGAATCCTTCACTTTCCAATACTTTGGAATAGGCATTCTGCAATTCTTCCACACAGCGGTGAAGGATTTCGGGAATATACGCCCCTCCAAATTCGCCATAATAACCTTCTTTGTTTACCTGATAAGTTTTCATTGTCGTTCTATATTTTAATGTTAATTGCACTAACGAAAAAAGGCCTGTCGTAAGTACGACAGGCCTTCAGTTTGAATATCCTTTTAGAATGTCAGGTATATATACATGGTCTGGTTCCCTTACGACTTGTTTAGTTGTAAGAAACGCCACCAATATGTATTTACCATGATTCTATTCATAAAATCTGTTTTTATTTTGGGACAAATGTAAGCGTTTTGTTTTAAACTCCAAAGAAAAACTTACTTTTTTTTTATTTATTTGCAGCTTCGTGTATTTTCCCTTTCACTTCTTCCACTTTCTCACCTACTTTTCCGGCTACTTCACTGCTTACTTCTTCTGCTTTATGTTTTGCATGATGAGCCAGGTCTTTTGCATCTTCTTGTAAGTCCTGAATGGCATCATACACGTCTCTTCTCAATTTGCGACCTCTGTTGCTGTGCGCAAAACAACTTAATGCACTGCCGACCAGCGCTCCTAGTGCCAGTCCGGCAAAGAATTTTCCATTATTCATAATCTTATTACTTTAAATTGGTTTTATAAATGAACATTTCGGGTGGCGGAATGGTTTTAATACATCAGTTAATAAATCATTAAAATGAAGTGTATGAAACGTAAACTTTGGATAAGAATAGGTGCCGTGTTGTTGGCAGGATTGCTGTTATGGTGGCTCTTTTGGGCTATTTTGATCGATGAGGACGAGAATGAACAAAGTCTGCCTGAAACAGAACAGATAGAGTGATTTGTCATAAGACAAAAGGATGATCTTCAGGCATGGGTACGAAAGAATAGATTGGAATAGTCGGTATAACATTCTGTTTGCTAAAGTCTATAGAACAATAGAATTAGTTCTAAGCTTATGGCAGGAAAATTTGTTTTGGCTTTCTTTTTTTGTTCTTTTGTTCTTCTGTCTGAAAATTAATATCCATTTTGCATCTGTCTTCTCAGAAATAATCAGTATATTCGCTTCATTAACCAATTAGACATGATTGAATATGAAAACAATGAATTATTCTATAATCAGATGTATCTGTGCGTTGGGAATCAGTCAGATTGTGAATTTATCTGCTGCGCGTAGTTGGACGGTGGTACCGGGAGGTTTCTTTGTGATACCTGTGTTGGTGCTGATTGCAGGTATTGTGGTATTATTTAATCCATTTACGGCTGCTGCTGTTCCATTCATCATTCTGGGAGTGAGCAGCATTGTATACGGACTGTCCGATTTGATAAACATCATCCGCTTCCGTCAGAAGAAAGAACCGGGGATGCCTGAAATAGAGGATATTACTCCTATAGAAGAGATAAAAGACTAATCCGATTGATATGAAAACACGAGGAAGCTATATTTTATATCTTTTGATTTTATGTGTGGTTGTAGGTTGTAAGGGAACTTCTTCACCTTCCACCGCGTCCGAAACGGATGAGTATGCCGGAACATGTGAGGGGGAAAAAGCGAAAGCTATTTTGTGGGTGGATTATAAAAGAGGACGTAAGATAACGGACGGGACTCCGATAAGAACGGTAAAGGTTTATGCGGATGTTCATGCCGATGGAAGTCTGAAAGTGCTTTCCTGGTGTAAAAAGCAGCCGATGAAGGTAGAAAATTACTTATTGAAAAGAGTGGAAGTTTACCGGATCAGGAAAGAAATATTCGAAGGGGGATATCTGAAACCGGGGGAACAGTATTTGCAGTTACGCTATCTGCCGGGAGAGGTGAAATAATATGTTGTAGGAAGCATTGAAAATCGTAGGAAAAGGTTTTTGTTTCTTTTATATTTCGTATCTTTGTGTAACACAAATTGTTAGAAATATGAAGAAACAAATCTTATTGTCTTGTGCACTTGCCTGGGCTGTGATGGCAGGTGCTGAAACGATTGACATTACTACTTTCCGTTATGCCGGCCCCTACGTTGTACAGGCCCCTTTTCAGGTGGACAGCGTGGATGTGAATTCAAAGACTTTTGTATCCGGACGTCTGTTGGACACTCATCTTTCTGTGGACGTATTGCAACAGGGAACTTTATTTACAGGCGGGGTTTTGCCGGGAAGTGACTCGGGATATGCCTTGCACATGATGGGTTTTGTGTTGGAGAATACTCGTTATGCCACAGCCAAGCTGAAGATTGACGGGCTGAAAAGATACCAGCTTTATGTAGATGGAAAGAAGCAGGAAGGAACTGAACTCGCTTTGGAGCCGGCCACCCATTCTGTAGTTATTAAATATCTTTCTGAAGCAGGGAAAACAGATTCCTATAGTTGTGGATCCGCTTACCGGAATGGAAACTGTGCTGGTGAATAAATTACCTGACGGGTATTTCCAGTTCGCACCTACGGAAGACTACCTGCTTTTCACCATGACCCAGGAAGGTCCGAAAGAACGTAAAGAAATTTATGAGGTCCTGGAACCGGATGATCGCCAGCCGGGGTGGCGTAACCGTTCTTATCTGGCTAAATATGATTTGAAGACCGGTTTGTTGCAGCCACTGACTTTCGGTTATCACAATGTCTGGGCTGCCGATATTTCCAATGACGGCCGGTATCTTTTGATGATGACCAGTCAGAGCCGTCTGACCAAGCGTCCTACTACTTTATTCTCACTATATCGGTTGGATATGCAGACTTTACAGGCGGAACTGCTGATAGATAAAGATGGTTTTATCAGTGGAGCCCGTTTTTCACCTGACGGAACGCAGGTATTGGTATCCGGCTCGCCTGAATCGCTGGGTGGAATAGGGAAAAATGTAAAGGAGGGGCAGACTCCGAGTATGACGGACGGTCAGCTTTATTTGCTGAATATAGCTGATAAGAGAGTCACTCCGCTGACGAAAGATTTTAATCCCAGCGTACAGCGTGCCGTGTGGAATAAGGCCGACGGGCAAATATATTTCACGGCCGAGAACCGTGACTGTTACAGTTTGTACCGGATGAATCCCGCTGATGGGAAAATTCAGCAACTGGAGGTTTCAGAAGATTTGGTCAACTCATTCTCATTGGCGCAAAATGCTCCGGTTATGGTCTATTATGGACAGAGCGCCTCAAATTCCGACCGTTTATACACCATGAATACCAAAAAGATGAAATCATCTTTGTTGGAAGACTTAAGTAAAGACATATTGAAAGATGTGGAGCTGGGCGAATGCAAGGCCTGGAGTTTTACCAATTCTCGGTGGCACAGGATATCATAGAAGGTACAAAGCAGTTTTGTAAAGAACATGCTTTTGTCAATGACAAGAAAATAGGCTGTATAGGTGCATCCTATGGCGGCTTCATGACACAATACCTGCAAACACAGACCGATATTTTTGCAGCGGCCATCTCTCATGCCGGTATCAGTGATCATACCAGTTATTGGGGGGAAGGATATTGGGGATATTCGTACAGTGAAGTTTCCATGGCGAATAGTTATCCGTGGAGCAATCCTGATCTTTTTGTAAAACAAAGCCCGTTGTTCAATGCGGACAAGATACATACGCCTTTGCTGTTCTTGCACGGTGATGCGGATGTGAATGTACCGGTGGGAGAGAGCATTCAGATGTTTACAGCACTGAAGTTACTGGGGCGCGAAACGGCTTTTGTGGCTGTAACGGGACAAGATCATCATATAGTGGATTATGGCAAGAGGATTCAGTGGCAGAACACGATTTTTGCCTGGTTTGCCAAATGGTTGCAGGATGATGCGACTTGGTGGAACGCTATTTATAAGCCGAAGGCTTTATAGATGAATAATAAAAGAAGGTGCGTCGTAATGTGAACTGCACCTTCTTTTTATGTTTGTTATACCGATTCATTGATAATTTCCCAGCCATTAATTTTTATACTCACAGGAATATAATCGTTGAATGATATTTCAATGGTAAAGTCATGATTGTAGTCGAAATCAATGTAAGGTTTTTTTTGCAGCAGTTTGCCTATAAGATTTTCATCATAACGGATGACTCCTGTATCATCTGAAATCTTCAGTCGTGGCTCTCTGTTTTTATCCAGCTTCATTACCGTGAAATCGGCTATGAGAGAAGATGTGGTGTTTGATGGATTTGAGTAGGTGGGAAGATAAGTAATTTTTTCATCATCGGCATACTGCAAGAAAGAGTCATATTTCCCATTGTTGTCTTCAATATAGATGATATGTTTCTTTTTATCATTCAAATTATGGACGATAACTTGGATATGGTTGGTGATTTGTTTTAAGTCAATCCATACAATGTTTTCTTTTCCTTCTCTGATTTTCACAATGTCATGTATTCCATGATAGAGCAGACTAGGCTGGTTGATAGTTTGATTGTCTTTTTCACGTTTCAGAGATAAAAAGAAATCGTGTATGTCAGTCTGTTGTGGAATGCATGCGGACAATTGGTAACAGGTTTCATCATAACCTGTCCAGGCTACGAATTGATAGCTGCCTTGTTTGAAAGGCAGTTTCATGGTGTAGTCGTCATTAACTTGATTTAATGAGTCATTTATTTGGGAAACGAATGTTCCTTTGTCATCAAAAATAAAAACAGCCAGCATGGCGTTTGGAGGGAACTCTGTTTGCTGATGTATGCTTTTGTTTGTTGCGTAGCGGAATTTGAGTCCCAGGACTGTATAGTCCTGAGAACAGCAACATTCATTCTCTTTAATGCAATTGGTTAGAACAAATAACAACAGAACAAGAGATGCCAGTTTCAATCTGATTTTCATTTTGTTAATGAATAATTATTACCCATTTATAGATCATGGTCTTCCTCTATTACTTCCCATGGAATGACTTCTATATCTGCACTGATCCATGTGTTAGGCTGGATAGGTTGATTATTATCAAAATTATCGGATGGTTTTCCCGGGGCTTGTATGGAATTGACAGTAATTTTGAAATATTGATTTCGATATATATTATAAGGTGCTTGGGGCGCTGTTACGTTACCGTTGACCTGTACATGAAAATAACATATGCCATTGGTGTAGGTATTGTCTGCCAACACATAATCACCGGTGAGTGCAGGCATACCTGTAGTATTGTTTGCACAAAGTTCGGCATATTTTTCTGCAATAGCACCATCTATAAAGTAATTGGCTGTCCCATCAGCGGTATGTACTACATAAAAAGTTGTTCCGGGGCCACTTGTATTATTCTCTATTGTAAAATCACTTTCACCGGTAGGGGAGTCATTTTTGCTAGTTACGATTTTGGCAGGAGTGAAGACTCCGCTGATAACACGGCTGACTGGTATTGAAATATGATGTTTTTCTGCTTCGGCTTTATCTTCATATAAATTTGTGGCTGGAGTGATATTGGGATAATTTTCATTAAACATAATGAACCCGTTTGTTTGATCTGCCAGTTTGCCGACCTCTTGCGTAAACTCTTTATAATTGAATGCTCCCAAGCCATTAGAGGTAATATAATCTACAATTTCTGTATTCAGGTTTACTGCCGCAAAGATATATTTATCCGCTTTTTTGGTATTGACGGGCCGAGTGGTAATCCATTGGGAAGTATTTCCGGGGGCTTGTTGGAGTGTGTTTGCGGCAACGCTGAATTCTGCTACCGTAGAAGTGAAAGGTGCTTCCTTATCGTAAATAAATATATGAAGGGATTTTACGATATTTTCTGCATCTGTTCCTGGTTCAGTGGAACGGGTGGTTACAGAGCGTGTTCCCGAAGTATGGGGGATACTGATGGAGAAAGATGCGTATGCTTCTGGAACTTGCATTTCCAGCTCTGGCTGATTGGCGAACTCTTTGTCATTGTTGCACGAAGCCATTGCCAAAGCAGTGACTATGGTTATAAACATTTTACTTGTTTTCATATTCTTATTGTTTTAATGAATATGATTAGAACCAAGAACCTCTGTCTTTTGTTTCAAAATAAAACAAACTTGAACAATTATGAGTAAATTAATGGCTATATTGGTTATCATCTTTTTATGTATATCTTGTACAGATAATGCAGAATTACCCGTAAAGCCCGATAAAAATGAAGGTACAGAAAATGTTTTGATAGAGTTGGCTGTAACTGTACCGGCGGTCACCTATACCCGTACAAGGGGGATAGTTCGTACGATTGATCATGAAACTTTGATAAATGAGATTCAAATATTGGTATTTGAGGAGGGTAAATATAAATATCGTGTGCCGGGGTTGTCTATCAACAACACTGCTTCTACCATAACTTTTACGGCGTTACTGAAATCCGGTGATATCCCTATGAAGTTATTGATTTTGGCAAATGCCACCGATGTGGTAGTGGCTGATGAGCCTGTCGTTGGTGATAGTGAAGAAATGATAAAGAAGAAAATGAATCGAAAATTTGATTATCTGACATCTGTTTTTCCCATGTCTGGAGAATATGAATTGCCGGAAGGTTTGAAGCCGACGGGAACAGGTACTATTTTAGGATTGAAAATGTTACGTTCCATAGCTAGAGTGGATGTGACAGCTACGGAAGTGGCTAATTTTAGAATGACAGGGGTAAAAGCTTATCGGGCCAATAATTATCTGCAAGTTATTCCGGATGAAACGGGAGTGAGCAAAGTAACTTTTCCAAGTGTACCCGAAGGTAGTGACAGGAATGTGGACAGTTCGATATTTCCTGTTTCTTCAGAGAATTGGAATAATTTTTCCGCCCGGCTTTATTTATCCGAAACTTGGTCGCCTGAACCTGCAGACCAGGTAGATAAAGCTACTTGTATAGTGGTAGAGGGATACTATGCTGATAGCAATACGCCAAGTTATTATCGAATGGATTTTGATCCGGATAATAACCATAATGCTTTTGGGCAAGTTTTACGTAACCATAAATATATATTTAATATAAAGAAGGTATCGGCTCCGGGATGGAGTACGCCGGATGATGCAGCCCATAACCGTTCATCTAATATAGTGGCGGAGGTACAAGCATGGGATGATGATACTATGGATATGTATTTTGACGGAGAACATCATTTCGGAATATCAACACGTGAAGTTGTTTTGAAGCATAAAACCGGCTCTGAGGGAATTATTAGTGTCAGTACAGACCTTTTGGATTATACGTTGCAGTGGGCAGATGATGCAGGTGTGCTCCAAGGAACCGGAGCCCAGTCTTTGTCTAATGATTATTTTACAGTAACGAAGGAGGATAATGGAAGTCGGTTGGTGATAACAGCTTTGCAAAATAATTTGGCAGATGGTAGCAACCGTATACAGCATTTTGTGATTACAGCTCAGCGGTGGACTATTTATGTCAGCATACAGCAGAAGTATGATATAGCAGCTTATAAAACGATCAATTTGATGTCATTTACTTCCGGTCTGGGGTATTTGGGTACTAATATTTTAGGTTCTAGTAGTGCTGAAGCTCGTGCTACCGGACTTCGTGGTATTTTGACTAATCAAACTAATTTTGGACCCGATGGGGTAGTGGAGTGTGGCGGTTATAATTTGGTGGGAGTAGGGGTTAATGCTAATAATTTGACAGATGCTCTTTTTTCTCTGTTTGATGTAGTATATATAAATTATGTGCCAACCTCGCAGTTTGGTAGTCAAGATGCTCATAAACTTCATAACTGGCTGAAAACAAAGAAGAATCGTGTCTTGATCGCCTCTTATGATGCTTCCGATGTAAGTCAGAATTTGTTAGCGGAAATTCTTGCGGGGAAGAGTGGCATCAAATATTTTACATCAAACGGAGGACCTTATCCTTTGGCTGCTTCTACTATTGGTAATCATTATTTTACTACTGACGGACCTTTTACCAAAAATGCTCCTGTCACTTCGAATTTTGCATTACGGAATTATGATATATATCATGGTGAGATACAGGTGAATACTAGTGCTTCTGAGGGCATAACTCCTATTTTGATGGGGCCTGGTGGGGGAATAGTGTTGGGTATAGATTATTCCAGGAGAATTGTATATTGGGGGGATACAGATATGAGCAGTAATTTATCCGGTACAGGGGCGACTAGTGAGAATCACATTAATCTCCGTTCTTTCGTATAATGTTTGATGATATATTGGACCAGGCGTTTCACAATTTCTTCTCCACGGTTGAAAGTACGTGTGGTTACATTGGTGTTCTGATGAATGCTGCCTACACCGTGCAATATAGTGAGCAGCATGGTGCTGATTAAGTCTTTATTGGGCTTGGCTCCCATACGTTTCATTTTTATCAGCAACAGGAAATAGTCTTGAAACAACTCGGTTATTTCGGGACGCAGAGGGATAATGGGCGTGTCAATCAGGGCTGAAAGATAGTTCATGGTGGAATTGAAGAGATTTATTCCGTTCAGCAACTCTTTGTTGAATCCTATCAAGTACAGACGACAGTCGGGACTTTGCCGGTGAACATGTACAAAGGTTTCTGGCAGAATAGTGACAATGTCGTTCTTTTGTATCTTGTGTTCAGACAGATGGATCGTTATGTCACATTCACCTCGCAGGCACAGAAGGAACAAGCATCCTTCCATTCGTTGCGGGTAGTGGTAAATACGGCCTAATGATCCTGTCATGTCAATTTCTGCAACGAAATCCTTATTCGATTTAAATAAGTTAATGTCATCTATATACTTCATAAAAATGGAAGTGACCTCGTTAAGCAGGATCGAAAAATCGTATTCAGGTGTTGTGTCGCCTGATCAGTTCAGTGACTTGGCATTTAAAATGTCCGGTCCGCTGGTAGCAATGAATGTACTCGAAGGACAACGGGTGAAGAAAGGACAGGTAGTGGCCGAAATTGATCCGATAGATTACAAACTGGATTATGACGCTAAGAGGGCTTCATTCCAAAAGGCGTCATCACAGATGCAACGCGCAGAGAAACTGTTGGCCAAGAATGCTATTTCCATGCAAGAGTTCGAAACGACCCAAGCTTCGTATACCAATGCCAAATCGGCATTTGAAAATGCGCAAAACACATTGAATGACACCAAACTACGCGCTCCATTTGATGGCTTTATCCAAAAAAAATATGTTGAAAACTATCAGCGTGTACAGCCAGGACAAGGAGTGGTGTGTTTGATTAATCCGGCTAAATTGCAAGTGGAGTTCACTATCCCCGAAACGAATATTTCTTATGTAACTTCTCCTTCTACTATTTACGTAGAATTTGATGCCTATAAAGGAAAATTATTTCAGGCAAAAGTAAAGGAGTATGTAGAGGCTTCTCCCGATGGGGCAGGAGTTCCTGTATTCCTTTACATTGATGATCCGGAATTTGATTTGAAAAAATATAAGGTATCGGTGGGCTTTTCTTGCCGTGTTATTGTCAATATTGAGAATGATGTGGTAAAAGAAGGAATTACAGTGCCTTTGTCCGCTGTAGTGTTTGATAATAACTTGAATAGCAAGATCGTATTTATATATAATCCGTCTACACAGAAAGTAGAACTGCGTAAAGTCAGTGATGAGGGAATTATTGTAGGACGTAACGACCTGATAGTATCCGGAAATATTGAACCGGGCGAACAGGTTGTGTCTGCCGGAGCGTCTTATCTGGTAGATGGCCAGCAAGTAAAAATATTAACAGAATAAAAAAGGAGAGAGCATATCATGAATATTCCAAAATATTCTTTGGAGAACCGGAAGGTTATCTATTTCTTTTTGGCTATTTTGTTGATAGGCGGAGTAATCTCCTTCTTCAAGCTGCCTAAGAAAGAAGATGCGCCTTTCGTGATAAAGACTGCGGTATTGGTTACCCAGTATCCGGGAGCGAATCCACATGAAGTGGAGAAACTGATTACGGAACCGATTGAACGTGAAATTCAGTCCATGACAGATGTATATCAGATTAAATCGGAATCTTATTTCGGACTGTCTAAGATTTCTATTGAACTTCAGCCTACGATTGATCCGGATTATATGCCTGTAAAATGGGACGAATTACGTCGTAAAGTGGCGAATATACAACC
>PPYF01612633.1_pt1 | contig 15299 bp, 15 predicted proteins | sample 1559871 | NCBI WGS metagenome assembly PPYF01 (sample SAMN08240021, study PRJNA423297) | Human gut metagenome, whole genome shotgun sequencing project. | reverse complement strand
CCGATAACCGGGGTACCGGTGCCTGGCGCAAACGCCGGATCCAGACAGTCGATATCAAAGGTCAGGTACACCGGCATGTCGCCGACGATCTGCTTCACCTGGGCAATCACGTCATCAACGCTGCGGTCGTTAACCTGGCCGGCGTCGAGCACCGTAAAGCCATTGTCTTTGTCGAACTCGGTGCGGATCCCGATCTGTACGGAGTGGTTCGGATCGATAAGCCCTTCGTTCGGCGCGGTATAGAACATGGTGCCGTGGTCGAACTCGCAGCCGTTGGCGTAGGTATCGGTGTGAGCATCGAAGTGCACCAGCGCCATTTTACCAAAGTGCTTGGCATGGGCGCGCAGCAGCGGCAGGGTGACGAAGTGGTCGCCGCCAAAGGAGAGCATACGTTTGCCGGCCGCCAGCAGCTTCTCGGCGTGAGCCTGCAGCTTCTCGCTCATTTCGCGCGCGTCGCCGAAGGCGTACACCAGATCCCCACAGTCCACCACGTTCAGGCGCTCGCGCATATCGAAGTTCCACGGGAAACGGTTGTGCTCCCAGGCAAGGTTAGTGGAAACCTGACGGATCGCCGCCGGGCCATGACGGCCGCCCGCGCGCCCGGAGGTCGCCATATCGAACGGCACGCCGGTGATGACCCAGTCCGCATCGCTTTCATACGGCATAAAGTTCATCGGCAAACGCAGAAAGCCAAAGGCATTGGATACCAGGGAGTTATCGTATTGATGACCTAAAGTGCTCATGGATATGACCTCTTTTGACAGTCGTGGAACGTAAAAAATAAGTATAAAAAAACCCCTCCGCGTCGTTAGGCCCGACGAGGAAGGGTTTGATAGATAAATCGCTTATTGGCGTGAATTATCGCCGGTAATGCATACGGGTTCAAGTGAGTATCGCATGCTGCCGGATGACGGCTTCGCCTTATCCGGCCGACATACGCAGGCCCGGTCAGCGCAGCGCCACCGGGCATCAGCGGCTACTCGTCTTCCAGATAAGTATAGCCGTACAGTCCCGCCTCGAACTCCTCGAGGAACTGCTGCTGCAGCGCGTCGTCCAGACCGGTATTTTTCACCTGATCGCGGAACTGGGTCAGCAGCGTATTCGGATCCAGCTGCACATACTGCAGCATATCCGCCACGGTATCGCCCTCGTCGGACAGCTCAACCTCAACGCTGCCGTCAGGGAAGACGAACACGTCCACCGCCTCGGTATCGCCGAACAGGTTGTGCATGTTGCCGAGGATCTCCTGATAGGCGCCAACCATGAAGAAGCCCAGCATCGGCGGGTTCTCCGGGTCGTATTCCGGCATCGGCATGGTGGTGGCGATCCCGTCGCCGTCCACGTAGTGATCGATGGCGCCATCGGAATCGCAGGTGATGTCCAGCAGCACCGCGCGGCGCTCCGGCGACTTGTTCAGCCCTTCCAGCGGCATCACCGGGAACAGCTGATCGATCCCCCAGGCATCCGGCATCGACTGGAACAACGAGAAGTTGACGTAGATTTTATCCGCCATTCGCTCCTGCAGCTCATCGATGATGGGACGATGGGCGCGGTTGCTCGGGTCGAGCTGCTTCTGCACCTCATGGCACATGTTCAGATACAGCTGTTCCGCCCACGCGCGCTCCTGCAGGTTGAAGGTGCCTGAGGAGTAGCCGATGTGGATATCGTGCAGGTCCATCTGGCTGTCGTGCAGCCATTCGCGCAGCGAGCGGCGGTTGCCGGTCTCGTGCATCTCCAGCCAGGTTTCCCACATGCTCTGCAGCGGACGCGCAGCGTCTTCCGCCGGCGGGGTCGCCTCGGTGTATTCGTTACGCTCAACGCCGATGATGTTGGAAACCAGCACGGTATGGTGCGCGGTCACCGCGCGGCCGGACTCGGTGATCACCGTCGGGTGCGGCAGGCCATTCTCTTCGCAGGCATCGCCGATCGCCCAGATGATATTGTTGGCGTATTCGTTCAGACCGTAGTTCACCGAGCAATCGGACTGCGAGCGGGTGCCTTCATAGTCCACGCCCAGGCCGCCGCCGACGTCGAAGCACTGAATATTGACGCCCAGCTTATGTAGTTCGACGTAGAAACGCGCCGATTCACGCACGCCGGTGGCGATATCGCGAATGTTAGCCATCTGCGAACCGAGGTGGAAGTGCAGCAGTTGCAGGCTCTCAAGATGGCCTGCCTCGCGCAGAATTTCGACCAGTTGCAGCACCTGGGTCGCTGCGAGGCCGAACTTGGACTTCTCGCCGCCGGAGGACTGCCATTTACCGGAGCCCTGCGAGGCCAGACGCGCACGTACGCCAAGGCGCGGCACCACGTTCAGGCGCTCGGCCTCTTCCAGTACGATAGCGATCTCGGACATCTTCTCAATGACCAGATAGACCTTGTGGCCCATCTTCTCGCCCACCAGCGCCAGACGGATATATTCGCGGTCTTTATAACCATTACAGACGATGACGCTGCGGGTCATCCCGGCGTGCGCCAGCACGGCCATCAGTTCCGCTTTCGAACCGGCTTCCAGGCCCAGCGGCTCGCCGGAATGGATCAGCGATTCAATCACGCGACGGTGCTGGTTAACCTTGATCGGGTAGACGAGGAAGTAATCGCCGTTATAGCCATACGATTCACGCGCGCGTTTGAAGGCGGCGTTGATCGAGCGCAGGCGGTGCTGCAGGATCTGCGGGAAGCAGAACAGCGCCGGCAAGCGCTGCCCTTGCGCTTCACGCGCTTTGACTAATTCCGCGAGGTCAACGCGCGCTTCCGGGACGTCCGGATCCGGGCAAACGCTGATGTGGCCCAGTTCGTTGACGTCATAATAGTTATTGCCCCACCAGGCAATATTATAAGTACGCAGCATCTTGCTGGCTTCCTGGGAGCTCATCGCTACCTCCTGCATGGAACGTAGTACACCGTGTTCGCCTGCTGACGAAGGCGAAACCATAGACATGTCGTCAGACATAGCGAACCTCAATTTTTAATAATAAGTGTAAGACAGTTAACTACTATCGCAGTCCAAAGATGCGATAACAACCCATGAACAGTCCTAAAGCCCAGCACTATCTGCTGGTTTTGCGACTGCGCGACCGGTTTCTTATTCATATCATCGTAAAACACGTAGCCGAACAGAGTATGACAGTCCGGAGAAACCACGAGAAAACTCTTGCCAGGCAAGAGCGCCCTTGTTCAGTTTTCTGACGGCCGACCGGCCCTGGAATCCTGAGAAGCGCCGAGATGGGGTGAACATCGGCTGGTTTGCATGAGAGAGATGCAGGTTGCGGAGTGCTGACGCGCGACAGAACGACGCGACGAATCAAACGAAAAACATTGGTTCATTATCTGGTATCACCTCCACACCGCCCTGCGACAGGGTCGGCGACAAGCCAAAGCTATACATACCGGGCAACAGGCGCTACGCCGCTGCGAGATTCTGTAAATACAGACTGCTTAACCCGGCTGGAAGTGGCACCACAGGGCCATGCCCCGTGCGCTTTTTTAATGAGCCGCGCGCGGCGTTTTATACCGAGAAGCGGGGTAAAAAGCAAAATAAAAATGTGCCTGTTTGCGCGGTTGTCAGGAAATTTTGCCAGGCGGGTTTTCCCATAAATGCGACCGCCATCAAAAAAGGCTGGAAATGGGCTCAAGATTTGACCTAAAATGGCCGTCCAGAAGTTAATCCGTCTATACTGATTAACACTCAGACTGCTCGTGTCGCTACCTGCGCGGCTTTGCGCTGATTATCCACCAAAGCCACATTACACAACAGTATGAGCTATCCGAATCGTCCACAGGTGAAATAAAATATGGCAAAACACCTTTTTACGTCTGAGTCCGTATCAGAAGGGCATCCTGACAAAATTGCTGACCAAATCTCCGATGCCGTGCTGGATGCGATCCTCGAGCAGGATCCGAAAGCGCGTGTCGCATGTGAAACCTATGTCAAAACCGGCATGGTGCTGGTAGGCGGCGAAATCACTACCAGCGCATGGGTTGATATCGAAGAGATCACCCGCAACACCGTCCGCGAAATTGGCTACGTGCATTCCGATATGGGCTTTGACGCCAACTCGTGCGCCGTACTGAGCGCCATTGGTAAACAGTCTCCGGACATTAACCAGGGCGTTGACCGTGCCGATCCGCTGGAACAGGGCGCCGGCGACCAGGGGCTGATGTTTGGCTACGCCACTAACGAAACCGACGTGCTGATGCCGGCGCCGGTGACTTACGCTCACCGTCTGGTGCAGCGTCAGGCTGAAGTGCGTAAAAACGGCACCCTGCCGTGGCTGCGCCCGGATGCGAAAAGCCAGGTGACCTTCCTCTAAAGTTGACCGTTCCGCAGCCTACGCGGCGCGCTATGTGGCGAAGAACATCGTTGCCGCAGGCCTGGCCGATCGTTGCGAAATTCAGGTTTCCTACGCTATCGGCGTTGCAGAACCGACGTCCATCATGGTGGAAACCTTTGGCACCGAGAAAGTGCCTTCTGAACAGCTGACCCTGCTGGTGCGCGAGTTCTTCGACCTGCGTCCATACGGCCTGATTCAGATGCTGGATCTGCTGCACCCGATCTACAAAGAAACCGCAGCCTACGGTCACTTTGGTCGCGAACATTTCCCATGGGAAAAAACCGACAAAGCGGCGCTGCTGCGGGAAGCAGCCGGTCTGAAATAATCTCCGCGCTTCCTCTCTTCAAGGCCAGCCTCGCGCTGGCCTTTTTATTTACGCCCCCCCTTTTCTGCGCCCCCATTTCAACGCGCGGTCGCCACAAAATGAAAGCGATTACATAGTAAAGACTGTCACCTTCTGCCCAAAGACGCTATCTCCTGTACCCATTTTTCACAATGTTACATATTGTTTCGGTCAACTCTGATTACCGTTTTTCAAAATGTCGTCTATCCTTGTTTATATTGCTGATTTAAAAAGCATTTAATGAATTACGTTTCTTTACCTTTGTGGAAACGATTACACAGCCGTGATTAAAGTCACGTTTTTTTACCGACGAGTGTCCTACCCTAACCATCGACAGAATCAATAACTCAACTGGAGGGCGTTATGCCTGACAACAAAAAACAAGGGCGTTCGAACAAGACTATGACGTTCTTCGTCTGTTTCCTCGCCGCGCTGGCTGGCCTGCTGTTCGGCCTTGATATCGGTGTTATTGCGGGTGCCTTACCCTTTATTGCCAATGAGTTCCAGATTTCCGCCCACACCCAGGAGTGGGTGGTCAGCTCCATGATGTTCGGAGCTGCCGTCGGCGCGGTCGGCAGCGGCTGGCTCTCTTTCAAACTGGGCCGGAAAAAGAGCCTGATGATCGGCGCAATCCTCTTCGTCGCCGGTTCGCTGTTCTCTGCCGCCGCGCCAAACGTCGAGATCCTGCTGGTTTCCCGTGTGCTGCTCGGCCTGGCGGTGGGCGTCGCCTCATATACGGCTCCGCTGTATCTGTCGGAAATCGCCCCAGAAAAAATTCGCGGCAGTATGATTTCCATGTACCAGCTGATGATCACCATCGGGATCCTTGGCGCCTATCTCTCTGACACCGCTTTCAGCTACAGCGGCGCATGGCGCTGGATGCTCGGGGTTATCATCATTCCGGCGGTATTGCTGCTGATCGGCGTTATCTTCCTGCCGGACAGCCCGCGCTGGTTCGCCGCCAAACGTCGCTTTGTCGATGCGGAACGCGTGCTGCTGCGCCTGCGCGATACCAGCGCCGAAGCGAAACGCGAGCTCGATGAAATCCGTGAAAGCCTGAAGGTAAAACAGTCCGGCTGGTCGCTGTTTAAAGACAACAGCAACTTCCGCCGCGCGGTGTTCCTCGGCATCCTGCTGCAGGTGATGCAACAGTTCACCGGGATGAACGTCATCATGTACTACGCGCCGAAGATTTTTGAGCTGGCGGGTTATGCCAACACCACTGAGCAAATGTGGGGGACAGTGATCGTCGGTCTGACTAACGTGCTGGCCACCTTTATCGCCATCGGTCTGGTCGACCGCTGGGGCCGTAAACCGACGCTGATCCTTGGCTTTATCGTGATGGCCGCGGGTATGGGCGTCCTGGGTACCATGATGCACATCGGCATTCACTCCTCTACCGCGCAGTACATCGCCGTCCTGATGCTGCTGATGTTCATCGTCGGTTTCGCCATGAGCGCCGGCCCGCTGATTTGGGTACTGTGCTCCGAAATCCAGCCGCTGAAAGGCCGCGACTTCGGTATCACCTGCTCCACAGCGACCAACTGGATTGCCAACATGATTGTCGGCGCCACCTTCCTGACCATGCTCAACTCGCTGGGCAGCGCCAATACCTTCTGGGTGTACGGCGGTCTGAACGTGCTGTTTATCCTGCTGACGCTGTGGCTGATCCCGGAAACCAAAAACGTCTCGCTGGAACATATTGAACGTAACCTGATGCAGGGTCGTCCACTGCGCGAGATCGGTGCCCGCGATTAACCTTCCTGAGCTTCCTTCCATCCCGGGAGGAAGCTTCCTCTTGCTCTCCCCCCTCCGCCGCACTATCCTCTGGCGCTATGAAAACGCCCCGTATTCCCATCGCTATTCAGCAGGCCGTCATGCGCAGCCTGCGGGAGCATCTCGCCAATGCGAATCGCAAGCTGGAACGCCGCTATGCGGAACCGACGCTGGTCTACCAGCAGCGTGGTACTTCCGCCGGCACCGCCTGGCTGGAGAAAAACGAAATTCGTTTAAACCCGGTGCTGCTGCTGGAAAATCAGCGGGAGTTTATCGATGAAGTGGTGCCGCATGAGCTGGCGCACCTGCTGGTCTGGCAGCATTTCGGCCGCGTCGCGCCGCACGGGAAAGAGTGGAAATGGATGATGGAGAGCGTCCTTGGCGTTCCCGCGCGTCGCACCCACCGCTTTGAACTCGCTTCGGTCCGCCAGAACACCTTCCCCTATCGCTGTCGCTGTCAGCAGCACCAGCTCACCGTCCGTCGCCATAACCGGGTGGTTCGCGGCGAGGCCACCTACCGCTGCGTTCGCTGCGGCGATCTGCTGGTGGCTGAAAAATAACCATCGGAATTAATTAGAAACTTTCTGATCTGACTGATTGCATCCGGCACCCTCATTCGCTACGTTGCGGGCTCGTTTTGACACGGAGTTAACGATGTCCCGTATGCATGTTTTAGCCGTAGCGGTATTGAGCGCGGCAGTCAGTGGTCCGCTTGCGGCCGCTGGTATTAATAGTTTTTCCCAAGCCAAAGCCGCTGGCGTCAAAGTGAATGCCGACGTTCCGGGCGATTTTTATTGCGGCTGTAAAATCGACTGGCAGGGGAAAAAAGGCGTTATCGATTTGGAATCCTGCGGCTATAAAGTGCGTAAAAATGAGAACCGCGCCAGCCGGGTTGAATGGGAGCACGTAGTGCCGGCATGGCAGTTCGGCCATCAGCGTCAGTGCTGGCAGGAGGGTGGACGTAAAAACTGCGCCAAAGATCCGGAATACCGCAAGATGGAAAGCGACATGCACAACCTGCAGCCGGCGGTGGGAGAAGTGAATGGCGATCGCGGCAACTTTATGTACAGCCAGTGGAACGGCGGTGAAGGCCAGTACGGCCAGTGCACCATGAAGGTCGATTTTAAAGATAAAATCGCCGAGCCCCCTGCCCGCGCTCGCGGCGCCATCGCCCGCACCTACTTCTATATGCGCGACCGCTATCAGCTGAATCTTTCCCGCCAGCAAACTCAGCTGTTTACCGCCTGGAATAAACAGTACCCGGTCACCGCCTGGGAATGTGAACGTGATGAGCGCATCGCGAAAGTGCAGGGCAACCATAATCCGTATGTCCAGCAGGCTTGCCAGGCGCAAAAGAGCTAACCTACACTAGCGGCAATTGTTAATTTGCAGCCCTGTGCTTCCCGCCCGATGGCGGGAAGCTGGCATCTGCGCAACGAACGGAATATCAAGCATGCGCATTCCTCGCATCCATCATCCAGAACGCCTCATTGTCGGCAGCCAGATCGCGCTGAGCGATGACGCGGCCAACCACGTCGGCCGCGTCCTGCGCATGACCGCCGGTCAGCACCTACAGCTTTTTGACGGCAGTAACCAGGTGTTTGACGCGGTCATCACCGAGGCCGGTAAGAAAAACGTTACGGTTGAGGTGCTCAGTGGCGAACCCGACGATCGGGAATCGCCGCTGCATATCCATTTAGGCCAGGTGATGTCCCGCGGCGAAAAAATGGAATTCACCATCCAGAAATCGATCGAACTCGGGGTAAGCCTCATAACGCCACTGTTTTCCGAGCGCTGCGGCGTTAAACTGGATGCCGAACGTTTGCAGAAAAAGATCCAGCAGTGGCAGAAAATCGCTATTGCCGCCTGCGAACAGAGCGGTCGTAACGTGGTACCGGAAATACGTCCGGCGATGCAGCTGGAGGCGTGGTGCGCCGAGCAGGACAGCGGGCTGAAGCTCAACCTGCACCCGCGCGCCAGCGCCAGCATTAACACGCTGCCGCTGCCGGTTGAACGCGTCCGTCTGCTGATTGGCCCGGAAGGCGGGCTGTCGGCTGAAGAGATAGCGATGACCGCGCAATACCAGTTTACTGATATCCTGTTGGGACCGCGCGTTCTGCGTACAGAGACTACTGCGCTCACCGCCATCACCGCCCTACAGGTGCGTTTTGGCGACTTAGGTTGAGGCGTTAACGGAGAAGAACCATGATCAAGCTCGGCATCGTGATGGATCCCATCGCAACCATCAACATCAAGAAAGACACCAGCTTCGCTATGTTGCTGGAGGCGCAGCGTCGCGGCTATGAACTCCATTATATGGAGATGAACGACCTCTATTTGATCAACGGCGAAGCCCGCGCCCGGACGCGCACGCTGAGCGTCGAACAGAACTACGATAAATGGTATGACTTCACCGGCGAGCAGGATCTGCCGCTGGCGGACCTTGACGTCATCCTGATGCGTAAGGATCCGCCGTTTGATACCGAATTTATTTATGCCACCTACATCCTGGAGCGAGCGGAAGAGAAAGGCACGCTTATCGTCAACAAGCCGCAGAGTCTGCGCGACTGTAACGAGAAGCTGTTCACCGCCTGGTTCTCTGAACTGACTCCGGAAACGTTGGTCACCCGCAATAAAGCCCAGCTGAAAGCCTTCTGGGAAAAGCACGGCGATATCATCATGAAACCGCTCGACGGCATGGGCGGCGCCTCTATTTTCCGTGTTAAAGCCGGCGATCCAAACCTTGGGGTGATTGCCGAGACGCTGACCGAACTGGGCAGCCGCTACTGCATGGCGCAGAACTATCTGCCGGCCATTAAAGATGGCGACAAGCGCGTGTTGGTAGTGGATGGAGAGCCCGTGCCTTACTGCCTGGCGCGAATTCCGCAGGGTGGCGAGACCCGCGGCAATCTGGCCGCCGGCGGCCGCGGCGAAGCCCGCCCGTTGACCGAAAGCGACTGGGAAATCGCCCGCCGCGTCGGCCCGACGCTGAAGGCCAAAGGCCTTATCTTCGTCGGCCTGGATATCATCGGCGACCGTCTGACGGAAATTAACGTCACCAGCCCCACCTGCGTACGCGAAATCGAAGCCGCCTTCCCGGATATTTCGATCACCGGTATGCTGATGGACGCTATCGAAAGACGTATCGATAAATAAGCACGACGGCGGACCAACGTCCGCTTTTGGCGCAGCGAGCGCGGATTACCGCGCTCGTGAAACGTTGCCAGCCTGACGCCACTCGGGCGCCAGCCAGATAAAGTGCATCGACACCATTCTACTTTGCCCGCATACTGGGTGTTGCTTTTTTGAACCAGGAACGAACCTCTGACAATGAATTTACAGCATCACTTTCTGATTGCCATGCCCGCGCTTCAGGACCCCATTTTCCGCCGCTCCGTAGTCTATATCTGCGAGTACAACGACGAGGGTGCCATGGGCATTATTATCAATAAGCCGCTGGAAAATCTGCAGGTGGAAGGGATCCTTGAGAAGCTCAAAATTGTCCCGGAGCCGCGCAATCCAGAGATCCGTCTGGATAAACCGGTGATGCTGGGAGGCCCGCTGGCGGAAGACCGCGGCTTCATTTTGCATACCCCGCCCTCTGACTTTTCCTCGAGCATTCGCATCTCGGATAACACGGTGATTACCACCTCGCGGGATGTTCTTGAAACCTTAGGTACCGATCGGCAGCCGGGCAACGTGCTGGTTGCGTTGGGCTACTCTTCGTGGGAGAAAGGGCAGCTGGAGCAGGAGATTTTAGATAATGCCTGGCTCACCGCCCCGGCGGATCAGAATATTCTTTTCCGTACGCCGATCGCCGATCGCTGGCGCGAGGCGGCTAAACTGATTGGTATCGACATTGTGACGATGCCAGGCGTCGCGGGGCATGCGTGATGAGCGGAACCTTTCTCGGCTTTGACTTTGGCACCAAAAGCATCGGCGTGGCGGTGGGACAACGCATCACCGCGACCGCACGACCATTACCGGCGCTGAAGGCGCAGGACGGTAAACCGGACTGGAACGTCATCGAAAAACTGCTTAAAGAGTGGCAGCCTGAGGCGGTAATCGTCGGCCTGCCGCTCAATATGGACGGCACCGAGCAACCGCTGACGGCGCGCGCGCGTAATTTCGCCAATAAAATTCATGGCCGCTTTGGCGTCGCGATCCTTCTCCACGATGAACGGCTGAGTACGGTTGAGGCCCGCGCGGGCCTGTTTGAACACGGCGGCTACCGGGCGCTGAATAAAGGCAGCGTCGATTCAGCCTCTGCCGTAGTCATACTGGAAAGCTACTTCGAGCAGAGCTTTTAAACTCTGCCCTCCTGCGCCGCCGGCGGACCGCTGACGGCGCACGTTTACCCGCTTAGTGGCGCAGATGTTCGTTAGCCCAGCTCACCGCCTGGGTGCGATTTTTCACGCTCAGTTTACGAAACACATTGTACAGGTGCGTCCGCACCGTGTTCTCGCTGATAAACAGCGCGCGGGCGATATCCAGGTTCGTCGCGCCGCAGCGCAGTTCGTTGAGGATCTCGCATTCCCGCTCGGTCAGCGGCGAGTTCTCTACTGGAGTCGATGCATGGTCCGCAGCGTACATCGCCGGGTGCATCACGCTCAATTCAGCCGTCTGCTCGCCGTTCAGCACGGCCTTAACGCCCTCAATTAAGCGCGATTCATCATCGTCATGACGGAACACGCCATATAAAGCCGGCCACTGCGCCATTTCGTATAGCTCATACTTTTGTGCGCTATTAATAATCAACAAACGAGGATTATCTGCCTGCAGGCGAATAATATCCCGCCACACCCCGTTTAATTTCTTATTTGACACTGCAATATCAAATAATATTACAGAATCTTTTGCCAAACGCTGCGCCAGCGGTTTATTAATATTTTGTAAAACCACCGGTGCCATCAGGGTTTCGCTCAGATAGCTGGCAAAGGCTTTGCTTTGAATAGACGGGTGGGTAATAAAGGTTACCTGACGAGAAGATGATGAATTTCCATTTAAATTAATCACTTAAAACTCTCCTTAGCTGTTACCCACCGCCATGGTGGTTAAATGAATAAAAAAAGATACAAACAGTCGTGAATTTATAAATCACCAAGGTAATTTACAAACTGAAACGTTATTCCATGAGAATCATCCTATTCCCACAAAGAGCATAAATCGAATGACTCAAAGCTGTCAAAAGATAATCAAACTTTTTTCCTGGAAATGCGTATTCACTGTCGACATATCTAATCTGAATGTGTTATTTGAATTTATAATCAAAAGTTATTTGTATTACCAAATAATATTAATAAACAACAAATAAACATTCATCTAACATATCATTTAACCTGTCATATCAATCTCTTTCTCATCTTATAGCGCGCCTGCAGCGACACGTTGCTGAAAACTCTGGGTAAAGGTCAACATTCCGGCCTGCATCCCGGTCTGCATCACACCAGGCAATTGATGTACTTTTCCTTCACGGATCAAATTCGCCACCGCTGGCGTGTTGACCAGAAGCTCGTATAGCGCAACTCTCCCGCCCTGACGTGCAGGTAACAATTTTTGCGCCAGCACCGCGCACAGGCTTCCGGCAAGCTGGCTACGAACCTGATCTTTCTCCTCCGCCGGAAAGACATCGATCAATCTCTCCACCGCCGGCGCCGCGCCGCGGGTATGTAATGTCGCCATTACCAGGTGTCCGGTCTCCGCCGCGGTTAACGCCAGGCGAATGGTTTCGCTGTCGCGTAGCTCCCCGAGCAGGATCACATCCGGATCCTGGCGCAGCGCCACGCGGAGCGCCGCGGCGAACGAAGGACAGTGACGGCCAACTTCCCGCTGCTGGATCAGACAGCGCTCGCTGTGATGAATAAATTCCACCGGATCTTCAAGCGTCAGAATATGGCCATCAAGATGCTGATTGAGGTGCCCCACCATTGCCGCCAGGGTGGTCGACTTGCCGCTGCCCGTCGCTCCGGTGACCAACAGCAAACCACTCTCTTCCGCCAGCAGTTCGCTCAGCGCAGGCGGGGCGCCGAGCATATCCAGACGCGGGCACTGTTCAGGAAGGAGGCGCAGCACCAGCGATATCCCACGCGTATGGGCGAAGGCGCTGGCGCGCAGCCGCGCACCGCAGGCCAGGTTCAGCGCAAAGTCAATCTGGCCGTGTTCCTGCCAGTGCAGTAACTGTGCGGCATCGAGCCAGTCGTTGAGTAAATTCGCAATATCCGGCGCGGGAAAGGGCGCGGGCTCCAGCCTGCCCTGCCGCCGCCAGCGCGGTGCGGCGGAATTGCACAGGTGTAGATCGGAGACATTATGCTTTACACTAAGGGCTACGATTTCTTCCAGCTTCATAACTCATCCTCGGAATATGAACGATATTGCGCATAACCTGGCACAGGTCCGGGACAAAATCTCCGGTGCTGCCGCCCGATGCGGGCGTGCGCCAGAAGAAGTGACATTGCTTGCAGTGAGTAAAACGAAACCTGCGAGCGCGATCGAAGAAGCCATTGCGGCAGGCCAGCGGGCATTTGGTGAAAACTACGTCCAGGAGGGCGTGGAGAAGATTAACCATTTCCAGCAGGCTGGCGTCAGCGGGCTGCAGTGGCACTTTATTGGCCCCCTGCAGTCCAACAAAAGCCGGTTGGTGGCAGAGCATTTTGACTGGTGCCACACCGTCGATCGGCTGAAAATCGCCACCCGCCTGAACGAGCAGCGCCCGGCGCATTTGCCGCCGCTGAAGGTGCTGATTCAAATTAACATCAGCGATGAGCAGAGCAAATCCGGCATCCCGCTGGAAGCGCTCGACGGCTTAGCGGCGGAGATCGCTGAGTTACCTCATCTGGAACTGCGCGGCCTGATGGCCATTCCCGCACCTGAGTCAGAATATGTAAGGCAGTTTGCCGTCGCCCGGCAAATGGCGGTAGCATTTGCGCGATTAAAAACGCGGTACCCCACGGTCGATACGTTGTCTCTGGGAATGTCGGACGATATGGAAGCCGCAATCGCGGCGGGAAGCACGATGGTGCGCATCGGTACTGCCATTTTTGGTGCGCGCGACTACAGCAAATAATAAGGAATCTGAGGAACGCCATGAAGACGTTGACTTTCCTGCTTTCAACGGTCATTGAGCTTTACACGATGGTCGTGTTGTTACGCGTCTGGATGCAGTGGGCGCGCTGCGACTTTTACAACCCGTTTTCGCAGTTTGTGGTGAAAGCCACGCAGCCGATTGTCGGACCGCTGCGCCGGATTATCCCGGCAATGGGGCCGATTGACAGCGCCTCGCTGCTGGTGGCATTTATTCTATGCGTCATCAAAGCGATCGTGCTGTTTATGGTGATCTGCTGTTGTACGTAATCAATATGGGCATCGCCGAAGTGCTGCAGGCCACCGGTAATGTACTGCTGCCGGGGCTGTGGATGGCGCTATGAGTGCCGTTGAAACCTGCGCTGACGGGCTGGTGCTGAGGCTGTACATTCAGCCTAAGGCCAGCCGCGATAGCATCGTGGGCGTACATGGCGACGAGCTTAAAGTCGCCATTACCGCCCCGCCCGTTGATGGCCAGGCCAATGCCCACCTGGTGAAATTTCTCGCCAAACAGTTCCGCGTCGCCAAAAGCCAGGTACTGATTGAAAAAGGCGAGCTGGGCCGCCATAAGCAAGTTAAAATCATCGCCCCACAACAGATCCCGACTGCGGTCGCGGCGCTAACTGAATAAACAGGATTCATCATGCAAAAAGTCGTCCTCGCTACCGGCAACGCCGGCAAAGTGCGCGAACTGGCCTCGCTGCTGGAAGATTTTGGTCTCGATATCGTCGCTCAGACCGAGCTGGGCGTGGACTCTGCGGAAGAGACCGGCCTGACCTTCATTGAAAACGCGATTCTGAAAGCGCGCCACGCGGCGCAGATCACCGGCCTGCCGGCCATCGCCGACGATTCCGGTCTGGCCGTCGATGCTCTTGGCGGCGCGCCGGGTATTTACTCCGCACGCTATTCCGGCGTCGATGCCAGCGACCAGCAGAATCTTGAGAAGCTGCTCGACGCGTTAAAAGACGTGCCGGACGACCAGCGTCAGGCCCAGTTCCACTGCGTGCTGGTCTATCTGCGCCATGCCGAGGATCCCACGCCGCTGGTGTGCCACGGCAGCTGGCCTGGGGTAATCACCCGACAAGCCGCCGGTCATGGCGGCTTCGGTTACGACCCGATCTTCTTCGTACGCCGAGCCTGCTGTCCGGCCCGGCCATGCAAACCCTGCTCGATGGCGTCCGCGCCTGCCTGCCGCTGGCCGCCGGGGCGGAAATCACCATGGAAGCCAACCCGGGTACCGTGGAGGCCGATCGCTTCGTTGATTATCAGCGCGCCGGGGTGAACCGCATCTCCATCGGCGTACAAAGCTTTAGCGAACCGAAGCTGCAGCGCCTGGGGCGGATCCACGGCCCGGAGGAGGCCAAGCGCGCAGCACGTCTCGCCAGCGGCCTCGGCTTGCGCAGCTTCAACCTCGACCTGATGCACGGTCTGCCGGACCAGTCGCTGGAGGAGGCGCTGGACGATCTGCGTCAGGCGATTGCCCTCAACCCGCCGCACCTGTCGTGGTACCAGCTGACCATTGAGCCGAACACCTTGTTCGGCTCCCGGCCGCCGGTGCTGCCGGATGACGACGCGCTATGGGATATTTTCGAGCAGGGGCATCAGCTGCTGAGCGCCGCCGGCTATCAGCAGTACGAGACGTCCGCCTATGCTAAGCCAGGCTTCCAGTGTCAGCATAATCTCAACTACTGGCGCTTTGGCGACTACCTCGGCATCGGCTGCGGCGCGCACGGCAAGATCACCTTCCCTGACGGACGCATTCTGCG
>PPYF01421813.1_pt1 | contig 15300 bp, 13 predicted proteins | sample 1559871 | NCBI WGS metagenome assembly PPYF01 (sample SAMN08240021, study PRJNA423297) | Human gut metagenome, whole genome shotgun sequencing project. | reverse complement strand
CTCGATGATGTGCTGACATTTTTGGGGCGTTAACGAGCTTCTTGGCGTCGAGAGTAGGAAACCGCTGGAAATTCACGGACATAGTCCAGATTGCCGGCATTTTTCCAGTCTTTACCAAAGACGATTGATACGTCCTCTTTCTGAGATTTGGTCATTAATCGGGCGCCATAGAAAGGAGGGTTACCCAGGATAAAACTTAGCTTTGATGCGGGAACAACCTCATTCCAATCTATTCTTAAGGCGTTAGCCTCATGAATATGCGCGGATGATTTTAGAGGCAGGAAATCAAGATCTTGTCCGACGATGTCTTCAGTCTCTTTCATCATTTGTGACTCTGCAATCCATAATGCCGTTCTAGCTACCGTTACGGCAAAGTCATTGATCTCAATTCCATAAAACTGTTTAATGTGGACTTCGATTGGACTAAGGTCTTCACCCAGAGCCATCTGTCCTTGATAAATTTCTCGAAGAGCCTCGTTTTCAAGCTCTCGAAGGCATTTATAAGTCTCAGTCAGAAAGTTTCCGGAGCCGCACGCCGGGTCTAAGAATGTTAAGGAGCCTAGTTTTTTTCGGAATGCTTCCAAGCGTTTGTTTCTTGTCCCGGGAACTTTTAAATCAAGGGCATTCTTTAGCTCGTCTTTCAGCTCATCGAGGAAAAGGGGATCAATTACCTTGTGAATGTTCTCAACAGACGTGTAATGCATTCCTCCTTTTCGCCTTGTTTCCGGGTTCAAAGTGCTTTCGAAAACAGCGCCAAAGATTGTTGGACTAATCAAACTCCAATCGAAACCCTCACTCGCCTTTTTGAGTATCAATTCAACAATTTCCGGCGTTAGCTTCGGGATTTCAATATGTTCGTCTGCAAAGAGTCCGCCATTAACGTATGGGAAGGCGCTAAGATCGTCCGATAAATAAGGATCTCTTTCATTTTCAGGCGTATCTAATACCTTGAAAAGGTTGATCAGAGCGGTGCGAGGGTCATGAGAATAGGCCCTTAGATAATCATGAAACTGTAGGCGATTGGCAAATAGGCCAGAATCTTCTGCGTAAAGACAAAAAACGAGGCGGACGCAGAGCTTGTTCAGACTTTTCAAAGAATCCGGATTACTTTTATCCCGGTACTGTTCCAGAAGAGCATCGTAAATCTGACCGACGATCTCGCCGGCCTCGACGGAGATTTTCTGTTCAAAAGCAGTTATTTCTTTATCAACGTCAGCAAGGAAATTCAGGCGACTAACTTGTTGAGGTAAGTCTTCTAGTTTGATAACGACAGGTGGCGCGCTGGTATCACGCATGTCGTGAATATGGAATTCCTTGAAATTACAAACCACGATGTAGTGTGGGTACAGGTCTACTCCTAGATCAGCTGCGTAGCGTTTAGCTTGCTCAAACGGAGTCAGCATTGCTCCGCCCGATTGTTTGTATTTTTTATTTAAGTCTATATTGGCGCCTTTTTGTTCAATAAGTACTTTAGTGGATTTGATATATGCGTCAATAAACTTAGTTTGACCGTCGACAACTACCTGTTTCTCAAAATCCAGAAGAGCTGCAGCATCTGGAACACCTAGCACATCGTGCAAAAGAGATATCCAAAACTTCTGTGTTTCCCCCTTTTCATAGCCCTTCCATTGATGAATAAATTTTTTAGCGTTTTGGCGTTGTGTTGCACTATTCATGATCGTTATTTGTGTAGTTAATAATTGATCTGTTTTAAATAATTATTAATAAATTATGTGAAGAATTTATTAATAATTAAGTTATTTATATAAACAACTTTCATGTCAGGAATAGTAGATGTTACTCGTCAACTTCAAGTGAAGACAACAGTTTGACTGCCTGTACAAAGGATATTCCTCGCAAATACATGATGAGATCGATCGATCCGCCTCCGCCCCTCTTAGTATCTAAATCAAACCATCGCTCTCCGGTGATGAGCAAATTGTTGAAGCGTTTACCGTCGATCTCGATGACAAAAACTTTGCTGTCGGGATTCTTTTTTGGCTCGTAAGTTCGATCTTGTGAGCAATACGTGCAAAGCTCAGTCAGGACTTTATGCAGTTTTAATTTCCTGACTCGGTTAACGAGTTCCGGAGGAAAAGATTTACCAGCCATTTTTAATAAAAATTATTAATTTCTATAAATTATTGCATAGAATCTTACTGTGAATTACTAAAAACAGGATGAAAAATGATAGTTGTAGTAGCTCATATCAAAGGTGGTACGGGAAAGACCACAACGGCGATACAACTGGCGCTGCAGCGCCAGCTGAGTGATCCGAATAGGAAGGTTTGGCTTGTCGATGCGGATGAGCAACAGTCAGCTCTAGATACAGCCACGATTAGATCCCAGCTTTCGATTGAGCCGCCTTTAGCTTGTTCTTCATTTCCGTCCGGGAAGGATTTGGCTGCACAGTTAAACGCTCAGGCTAGGAATTGGGATGACATTGTTATTGACTGCGGAGGTCGGGATAGTGATGCCTTGCGTATCGCGATGATGGCCTGCAACAGGCTGGTCGTTCCTGTTTTGCCCAGAGCATATGACATCTGGTCCTTGTCGAGATTGGAGGCTGTAATAGAGAGCGCAAAAAATCTTGGTGCCGGATTTGAAACCTTAGCGTTCTTCAATCGCATGGATAAGACTGCGGAAAGCAGAGAAGCAGTAGCGATGCTAGAAGGACTAGAACACTTCAAACTTCTAAAAACTTCTCTTTCTGATCGTATGGCGTATGCCAAATCTGTTGGTAACGGAAGATCTGTTTTAGAAATGAAACCAAGAGATAAAAAGGCTTGCGAAGAGATTGAGAACTTATCGAACGAAATATTTAAAAACATCAATAATTAATTTAATCGATACTGAAATTAGTATTAATTAATAAAAAAGGTATAAAAATGCATATTCCGAATAGAAGCAACAATCATAAACTGATCTCTGAAGAAACAGTAGAAAAGGTCCTGGCACAGAGGAAAATCGAAACCGGAGAGGCGGCTCCAGCGTCTAACAAACAGCGTATGGTTTCCCTTCAGATGTCAGAAGATTTTGTGCGCCAATGCGAAGCGATGGCTGAAAAGATGCAGCTAACCCGTTCGGGCTTCATCAAAATGGTTCTTTCAGAATATTTGAGAACTAACGCAGACAAGTACTAACTGTTAAGTGCTTGCTGTTTGATCCCACTGAAAATTTTTCTCGTTTTGTAACAGTCAGTGGGTTAAAATCGATGGTTAGGCAGAGGCCTATAAAAAGGTAAAGCCCCGAAGTTGGCCGCTTCGAGGCTTTGGATTGGTAACGAGTTCGGTTTTGTTGGCGGGACTCATTAACAGTGAGGCCGCGATTAAGCGGTCTTACAACACACATGAAAGATTATAAGACAGAAACGAATATATCTGCACGGGTCCCCAAACAACTGGAACTCGATTTGACGGTTTCGGCGTCAACCGAAGTCGCTCAGTATCAAGACTCTTCCCGGTTCGGATATTTCTCAATACTAACCAGAGACGCCGCAGGAAGGGCCTCTCAGCGTTCCTATACACTGGATAAACTGCCGTTCATACTTGCAGAAGACGGTACCCTGTCCAGATATTTTTCCGGTTGTAAATGTGACGTCTACGTCAGTCAGGCTACCTTTGAGTCTCCCTGTCGTCGAGTTGTTAATCTGAAGGATATTCAGGTTGCATTCTTGGACATAGACAGCTACAAACTGGCTTGGGGGCAGCATCGGAGCCCGGAGGCTATAGCACAGAGTTTTCTAAGTCTTTGCGATGTCGAGTCCATTCCTCGCCCTTCTGTGATTGTTTTCTCCGGCCGAGGCTTACAGGCGAAGTGGCTGTTTGAGCGACCCATACCTCGAAGGGCTCTGCCTCGCTGGAATGCCCTTGAGAAGGTGTTGGTGGAAAAAATGCAGCAGTACGGAGCAGATTCTCAGGCAAGAGATGCTTCAAGAGTTCTAAGACTCGTCAACACATTCAATACGAAGTCCGGTCAAAAGTGCAGGGTTGTGTTTCTGAATAAAAACTCCTCGGGAGGCATTGAGCGGTATGGTTTTGATGAGCTGGCGGACATAATACTTCCGCTCGACCGTCCGCAAAGGCCTCAAAAATCGTCTGTAAACACCAACAAAAGAAAAACAAAGGGACCTGTAGGGTTTGGTCTGGAAACGCTCCATTGGGCGTTCTTAGAAGATCTGCGCACGCTTTTGAGGCTAAGGGGCGGTATCGAGGAAGGAATGAGGAACCGATTCCTCATGCAAATGTTGAGTTACCTCGCACTCTCAAATCAAGTGACGCTGAAAGACTTTTACCGGGAGGCTCAGTTCTTAGCACAGAAGATCGATCCGACATGGACGTATCACTCTAAAGATTTCGGAACTGTCTATGAGAAGTTCAAGGCGCATATGAAAGGCATTCGCGTCGAGTGGAAAGGTCAGGAAAAGACACCGCTGTATACGCCGAAAGCAGAAACGCTGATTGAATGGTTTCAAATAACAGAAGAAGAACAACGACAGCTCAGAGTCATCCATTCAAAAGAGCTCAGGAAAGAGCGGAATACAGAAAGAAGAAGGCGTAGTCGTGGTGGCGGATCGATGGAGGAATACAACGAGAAGCGAGGACAGAGCCGTGATTTCAACGCAGACGCTGTAAAAAAGCTGTCAGAGCAAGGGTTGAGTCAGCGTGCAATTGCAGAAAAGCTTGGTGTTTCACTGGGTCTGGTAAATAAATATAAGAAATTAATTTAGGTGTTCACTCACTGTCTCGGTATCTGGTGGCGGAGCCGTGTATTTACTGCCGGAGGCAAGTAGCCCCGAATTTTCGTCTCTTTGAGACGAGTAGCCCGCGGTTGTGGCGTCTTGGAATCCTTGTGGATTGGTGAGTCCGGTAGTGTAGTGAGGACTTTCTTTTTTGGTTCTTTTTCTTTTGTGCCATCCATCTAAATTTTTACTGGTAATTTTCTAGTAAAAACGACTTTCGAAATTCTTTTAGTCTTTCTGGCAAGTGGTCTTTTTTTCATACTTCTGAAATAAGGCCGCTAAAAATGATGGACAGGCTTTGATACTCTTTCCAAGCGATGTCCATTTTTTATTTCTAGTATGGATAGGAAGGACTCAGCGCATAAAAAAGCAAATCATAGGGAGACCAAAAATGAGATTGGAGCCTAAGTCAAACAGAAAATACCAACCTTTATCAGATGAAGATTTTGCGAATGTGATGAAGGAATTCACAAAACGTGGCTATCAAACGCCGGAGCCTAAGCCGGGAATGAAAGTCTTCAACAAAAAGGTGATCCCCTTCACTGGAGAAAATTTACCCAAGATCCTTATTCTTAGGAATGCGTCACAGCGTCCGACAAACTCGTTGATGATTCATCCGTTGACTCCTACGGACCACATGAAGTTTTCAACCGTATCAAATAAGGGAGAGCCTTATTTTTATAACGCTGACGCAGGATTTCCTATTCTGCCCGGACGCAATCCTACGAGTGCATATTTTCGGGCTCTGTTTCATTCAGAGCTGGAACTTGGAAGAATATTAGACAATCTCATCGAAATAGAGAGAGGAGAAACTCCAGAATCTTTCAGTGAAGCCCCCAGAGGAAAAACAGGAAAGGCAGAATCAGTTGGCTTTCTGCCAGATAGTCCAGCCTCTGATCTTGTTACAGAGGTCGTGACAGAGGGTGGAAAGAAATTAATCTTCACCTACAAATATGAACGAAATCCCAGGCTGAAAAAGAAAGCTCTGGAAGAGTACGGGTATTCTTGCAGCGTTTGCGGATTTGACTTCGAAGAAACATACGGATCGCTCGGAAAAGAATTCACAGAGGTTCACCATATCGTTCCGGTTTCAGAGGGAGAACGAGAAAATGATTACAGAAACCTTGTTCCTCTGTGCCCTAACTGTCACCGGATGATTCACCGCCTGTACAAAGATTTGATGCCGCAGCAATATGGCGACGCCGTAGAAATTTTGCGAAATAAGCTGAAGAGGTAGGACGAAGGATTTTTACAGAGAATTGGGAGGAACTGATGCTGTATAAATCAGAGATTTTTACGAGAAAAACGCTCTTATTTTGAAAAAGTAATACCAATTCAAAATTTATTTGCACAGCAGATAGTGTCTAAAAAACATGTAGGCTTATCTCGGGAGCCTTTAAAGTCGTGTAAAAACGGCGGGGTGATGCTGTCACAGTGCTTTTCCCACTCAACATAACAAGCCATTATGTTGACTAAAGTGACTCATAGTACTCTTTACATCTTTTTGACATGAGTAGACGGCGTTGCTTCAAAAAATCGTCGTAGTTGGCTGCGGTCATTCTGCAAAATCCTTCAGGAATATCGTTGTCTTTTAAATTTTTTAATAATTCTTCCTTACTAGTGATGTCACCAAGTTCAAGTTTTCCTGTTACGCACTGATCCAGAACAATTTGCATATACTCAAAGGGCGCTTTATCTTTTATTCTGATGTTGGTTTCTGTTTGAGTCATGACATAGTTTGCAACCTGATTGTATTTTTCTCTATTAAATCCATTTTTTATTAGATATTTTTGGGGAAATAAGTGATGAACATCTCCATGATAATCAAGGAGAGATGAGTACTCGTATTCCTTAGAGAGGAACACTTTTGTATGGCGTCTCACCTGCGCAGCAAGATAAATGTTGTAGGCCGTGCTACCTCGAGTCGAACCTTGGCCTAATTTTTCTGGGAACGCCGTTTCCCAAAAGCCTTCGAGAATTACCTGTTTTGCCATTTCTTCTAAACAGTTTGGAATTGAGGCTGATTTCATGACTTCCTTAATGTCGCGGTCTATGACCGACTCGGACGAACCGCTGTATCTTTGCGTTAAGAGAGAAAAAACGAACCATTTTCTTACGGTTGAAGTAATTTCTCCGTTCGAGTATTTCCTACCCTTCATAATCAGGTAAAGGGCATAGGCAACATCGGTAGCAACGGACGAACTGATCATCGAGGAGTCGAGGAAGCCCGCGCTTTCAAGAATCATCAGGAAATTTTCGAAATAATTTTTATTGACAGCCTTTAGAACTCCTTCCCTTAGGTCGGAGAAGGACTGTTCGGCAATAGATTCTTGAAATGTACGCGTTTCGAAATCTCTTCCGGAGAGAAGACTGACTAGGTCTTGCGTCAAACCACGACCGAATTTACATAGGTAAGAGACCCGCAAAATTTGTTTGTAATCAGGCTGATATAAATTTTGAGAAGAACTGGCGGCCCACTCAATAGCGCGCCCTTCCTCACTCTCCCAGAATTGTTTGTTTCCAGTGTTGCTTTTCAAGACCCCCAGATCCTCTGGCTTTTGGAGTAAGTGGCAAAAATAATCGATAGTTCGTCGAAGCTTCGGCCCCCCGTATTTTGTATCCGAAGCAATTTTTGACATGACAAAATCGCTTTGAGAAAGTACAGCACCCTTCGAATTAATTCTGATGAATATTTCTGTAATAGGCTCAATTCCTAGAGTACTAAGCAAGTCGATACATCCAAAGTCCTGATTAAGGATTGAACGTAAAGCGCTGATGCGATGTTCTACAAGATCCGCATCAGCTTGATTTATTTCTCTGTAATCGTTGATGAAAGAGTACAGTTTAAAGCCGGGCTTAAAAATTTCGGAAATATCAGGGATCCATCGTGGATCTTTCTTGATTGCCGCATTTAATACGTCAAAGGTTTCTGTTTCAACGTTAAAAGAGATCGAAATTCTTTTTGGTTGAAATTTTTCGTCAATAACCTCTAGCCCAGCAAGAGCTGCTCTCAGAGCGGTCACGCGTTGCTGTCCGTCAATAAGGATTTTTTTTCCTTGTGAAATGGTACCGTCTTTGAGTCGTATATCAGGGTTGTTCCATACGATTAAGAACCCGACGGGGAACCCACGGTAGAGAGAGTCAATTAAATCTCGGACCTTCGTAGCTTTCCAAACAAATGGTCGTTGTAGCTCAGGAATAACAACCTCTCCGGATCGAATCCAAGAAAGGATTGTTTCTACGCTGTAGCGATTAATGTTGTACAGGCTCATGTTTTCTCCAAGGTTTATGTCTTATCTCGTCTCCCACCTAGAGACAATGGAAAACTTTATCACTGAAAACGAAAAGGTAAATAATTAACAGATTAGGCGGCGGAACAAGAAGGTTTTCTACTCTGGGATTTGGCCTCTTCCATCCATAGGTCGAAGTCTTCTCTGCTAATTTTTTTTCCTTGGCGTGTGACGCGACATTCATTAAATAAACGTTCTGTTGCCTGCACTAGGATTTTGTGGCGATTTTCGCGGCGATCGGAAATAAACGAGAGCGTCTTCGCCTTCTGAAGTGCTTCACGCAACTCAGTAATTTCAGCTTGAAAAGCTTCGATCTCCTTATTTCTTCGGTTGAAGCTTTTTTTGACTCTGCGGTAAGACTCAAGCGCCAGATCGCGCTTGTTGGACATGACCTCTAGTTCTTCCCGGCAATTTTCAAGTTCTTCAGTTAGTTCTTCGATTTGACGTTCAAGATCCGCGTCGCTGTTAAGACGATCGATTAGGTCGTAATTTTTATCGGTGAGCTCTGAAATTCGTTTGCGGAGGAACGCTTCAGTCTCGGCAAACCTCTGCTCAGCGTTGAGTTGTTTCTGTTCTTCAGCACGAATGACGGTTGCAGTATGAGCAGCCCAAGTTTCAGTTTGATTCGAAGCTTTTTTAAGATGGTATCTAAGAATCTTTTCATGCTCGGATCGAACTCGGTTTAAGCGAGAAGACGAGGTAATGGCAGCAAACACAGAACCGACAAGAAAACCGACGGCTCCGAAAATTAGAGAGGAAGTTTCAATAGCAAACATGGAAATTAACGAAGATAGGCGTCAGTGATGTCCGGACGAAAATGTCCCATTTCTTGGCTGACAGTTTCTTTTGAGAGTTCGTACTTGCAGTGAAGTTGCAACTCCCGGAGTCTTTCCTGAGCGTAGGAGTGACGGAGACCGTGCGCCCCGGTTGACCACCCCAAAGCGCGAATGCTGGCCCTTCGGAAACAGTCTGTGAAGCGTTTTCCGCCGGTTAGGTCGTAATTCTGGCGATAGTAAATTCCACGATCAGTAACCCTTCGTGCTTCTGGGAGGCGAAGTCTTTCCAGACGCTCAGCAAGATCTGAAGGTATCCGTATCTCTCGGGTGAGTCCGCCTTTTCCCGTGACGACATAGGCTTCTCCGTCACGGTCAGCAAACTTCCACGGAGTCCTTTTCTCGGTACCGTCTTTGTGAAAACGACGATCCGGACGTTTTTCGTCAATTCTGCGAATCGTCAGTAGTTCGTGGGCGCGAAGACCGCAGCGGTAACTAAGCTCTGTTGCGAAAGCCAAAGGCTTTGTAAGATGGGCCTGGATCATCTCGACCTGAGTCGGAGTGTAGGCTCTGCGTCCTAATTTCTGAGGCGTGTCGGCGTGCACCGGCGGCAGGTTCTGATCCTTGCCCAGATCTCCTCTGGCGTGCAAATAGGCTTGAATGGCCTGCTTGTATTTTTCACAAGTCTTTTGGCCGACGGTTTCTTCCTTGTGTGCGAGAAAGCGGTTTACTACGTCCCTACTGACGTTTTTAAGATCGCCCAGCTGGTTTTCTTTAATGAAATCACAGAAAACCTTCAGACAGTCTCGGTAGGTGTTTTGTGTTCCGACGGATTGAGTAATCCCTGCTTGTCGAATCAGGGCGCAAGCTTTATTAGCTTGGCTAAGAGATTTAGCAAAATGTTTTTCTTTGGCCGGAGCAGGCTCTGATTTCCTTATCTCTGCTATCGAAGCAAGTTCCTGATTTTTGGGTAAGTCGCCTCTGGACTGAAAAAAGAATTCGATTGCCTTTCGACTGAGTTCTGCGGCAGCAGCCCCTACGGTATGGATTTGCTGCTTAATGAAAGAAACCGCTCTCTCAACTGTTGCACTGGCAAGACCAGATAAGTTTTCTGCACACAGGAATGCAGAAAACTCGGAAAGCGTTTGCGCAAGGACAGAGCTTGCCTTTGGAGAAAGTCCATCTGTCTGGCAGTGAGCTTCGATTGCCTCTTTGGCATCCAGTTGAAACACACTTAGGCGATTCTCTTTTTGATCCATCGGGAAATCGTTGTTTCGTGTACGACGATGCGACGCTCGCGAAGATAAATCGCAAGCGCTGAATAGGTGGCGCCTTCTTGGTAGAGACGAATAAGTTCAAAGCCGTGCTTATCGAGGCGGCTTCTGCGGGTGACACATTGCTTGCGCCGAGCTCTGCGAATCTCATTGAGTCGCTGTACCTCCGCTGCAGCATCAAAATCTTCGGTGATGTACATAGAAAAAAGGAATTCTTTAGGGCAGGTTGTGAGACGACGCGATAATCCTCAGGATTATTCGCTGCCAGAGTTAGAGCCTCAGCTCCATCTGACTCGGCATAGCTTGCCTTTGAGCACTTCTTCGAAGTCGACGCCCTTTCATCAAACGGAAAATGCGAAAACGTATCACTGAACGAAATTACTTCGAGCGCGACGCCGTGTTCTTCCAACCCTCATGTTGGTCAACAGCTAACGTTTTAAGTCTGCTCCGACTCCCGAAAATAATCGGGTAATAACAGAATGACAGGCTCTGTCGGGCCGTTCCTCAGTTTTAAGAAAACCGGAAAACTCAATCTATTCAAACTCCTACCGCCTTCGGCGCATAAGACATTTGAACGTAGGTGAGCGAACAGTTATCGCTCTTGGTGAGAAGACAGTTACGACCCACCGGACTGTTTGTTTGCGTCGGGATGGCCGAACGCTAGGTCTAAAAATGCCACTGAAAACAAACAGCAAAACTAGTGTCATTTCTACGACAACTGCGTGAATATTAAAGAAAAAACCTCCCCATATCAAGTAATTGTTAACCCTGCGCTAAATGAACAGCGCCAGGAAATCTGCGTATAAAAACTGCGTTTAGTCACTAACACCATGAAAAATAATGAAAAACTCGTTCAGGCTCTGTCGACTGAAAAGTCGTCAGAGCCTGAACGCGCGCAGCAAGAGAAGGCGGGTGGGGCTTGGGGCGGGGTATCCTCGCCCCAACAAAGGTGCAGGAAAGGATTTCCTGCCGCGGTACGGTGCGAAACCGCGAACGGAAAGTGAGCCGTCAGGCTCTTTCTTTTCGTTCGTAGGCGACCCTGAATGGAGGGTTTTCTTTGCAAGGCTGGACGAAGGAACTCAGAGACTCTCTTCTCTTGTCCACATTGAATAATTACGATTGAAATCATTCAGAAACAGGTTGATAAACCATCGAAAAGAGATTTGGGAGAGAAAAATGGGAGAGTGGGTCTGTATCCAAAATGTTGTTCGTGAAAACGACAAATTTGTCGCTGAAGTGCAGTTTTCTTATGGTGGTTCGCCGGAAAAAGTTCCTTTGACAAAAAAACTCATCAAAAGAGCCATTAAAAGCATGGTTGTTCAGCTTGATTTATTTGAGGTGATGATTAACAACAAAGTTGATGATTTTGACAACTTTGTTAAGGCTGCTTTTGTGGCCAATGAGAACTTCTCCAAATATGAGTTTCCTCTGTTTCGATCCTGCGTAGAAAAACTCCCTCCCGCTCCAGATACAGAAGATGAAGAGGCTTTGAGTGAGTGGGATAAACAAGTTGTAGAAGCTAGACTCAAGTTTGTAGCTAAGGTGGAGTCGGAGCTCCCTCGTAAGCCGCTCACGGCAGATCAGATTTACGAGAAACTTGGAGTTGAGGAAATTGGCAGAGTCTGGGATGAGGTATCGGAGCGTTGGGACTGGACGTTAGCAGAATTTCTTCAATTCACCGATTTAAATTGCGTTGAAGCTAAAGACTTCATAATGAATACGTCCAAGCTGAAAAGAACCGTCATTGGAATGATCATGATTGATGTCCTGGATGATATGACCCCTCAGCTCGGAGGAAAATGCTTCGGATACCATTTGGATTGTCCGCTGACTCTCGAGGAGATACTGGCGCTGCCGGAGGAGTGATCATGAAACTCGCTATTCGAGTAACTGATCCGGGGAACGATGCTAAGTGGAATTTTTTATTTTCGGTTTTCAATGTTGCCTCTGATGATCAGAGTTTTCTGGAACGTGTGGTCAGTCAAAGACGCCTTAGCGAGATGATTGATGACGCCCTTGCAAAAAGCATTTTTGATAATCATTACTCAGAGCTTTTTGAGTTCTACGACGTTAAGGTATTTCTGCAGACAGATGTTCCGGAGTCAGTTCCGCGGGAATGTAGGCTCTGCGCATACAGTAAGTTTGTGGTTGATTTTATTCAAAAGACGTGCAAAGCCGACGTGGTCAATACAGACCGTGCGAGCAATTTTCTGAGCTTCCTTAGAGGTATCGAAAATGGACGGATGCCAAAACTTTCAATAAGAGACGACATCTATCTGAATCGCGGAATAGGGCGGTTAGCACAGCAAAAAAATCTTTCTTCCGATGAGTATCAAATATTGCTTTTCCGGAACTTTACGACAGGATGTCAGAAAGGGGTCGGAGTCGCGGTTAAATTGATTTTGATTTGTGGAGAAAAACCGGACTGCTCTCTGACTTCGGATGAACTTAGAAGGTTCCGACTGCTGAAAGACGTTGGAGAAGATGGCTTCGCTAGGCATTTTGTCTCGGCATCGGAGCGGGCGACCAACAAAGCAATGACGATTAAACCTATGGCCTTACTTGAGTTGAATCAAAAAGATTTAAGAGAAATGTGGAGGTGTTTATCTGGAGAGTAAAGAATTCTCATAGTGTGTACCTAAGTAGTGAAAATTTGGCCTTCCGATAGGAAGGCCTCTTTTTACGACGAAGGATCGTTTTTATTGCCCATGGCTGTGTTTAATCACGTACCGACCTCAACAGTTTTAAACTGTTACGAAAACACTCTGGAGTAATAGCGACCGCTACTTTCTTGTCGGGCCAGGTAGTTGCGCAGTTTAATTAAGTCCTTATCTTCTAGCTTCTTGCCAGCAAATTCTTCAAGGGTAGAGAAAAAGCGAGCAGCCTTTTGGTTTTCGGAAACGACGGAAGTTATCCTCTCCCGTTCTTGTTGGAGTTTTTCGCGAAGGACTTGAATTTCAGCCTGAAGCTGTACTTTTTCTTCGGCTGCGGTCTGGGTCAGTGATTTCAATTCGGAAATGAAACGGGACTCTTGATCCTTAAGCGTTACGGTAAATCGGAGTTCTTTTTCTCTGCTTGCTTCTTCGAGTTCTTCGTACTTTTTCTGCATCTCTGCGAGAGCATCAACGGAAGCTAGTCGGAGGTCCCGATCGTTTTCTGTTCGCTCTTTGACGAGTCTGGCCATCTTTTGCTCGAAGAACGGGATGATTCCGGCCATGAGCTGACTGGTTTCAAGCGGGTCCAGCGTCAAAGGGCTTTTCTTTTCCGGTGCAGAAATATTCATCCCTTTGAGGATTTCTGAGTACCGATTCATGCTCCCGCCGCCGAAGTGATTACGAATCTCGGCCATAGTCGGGAGTTTTTTATTTTCATGAACGAAGGAAAGAATGAAACGTTCGACGTTTTCCTTGGCAACGAAGGGCGGTTTCGGCATGACAAAGAGCCTCAATTAAAAGATATATAAAATACAATCAATCATATTATATTCTAATTTGGTAAGTTTTCCTTTGTTTTAAAAGAAAAGCTCTCAAGACGACTAGAAGGAGGCGCCACCCGGTTGAACTTTTTTATATATTGCGCAAAAATTGAGCAATATTAAACAAATATTGAACAAGTATTGCGCAACATGAAGTTAAATCTCGACCTTTCTGATTTTCGATACTCTCACGCTGAAGTTGATTTGTTGTCCAAACTTGACCAGTTCAAGGGAGCGTGGACGGCTTTTGGAAACCTCGCTCCGGAAAGATTGATTCATCTCCAGAAAGTCGCCACGATTGAGAGCATTGGGTCTTCTACGCGTATAGAAGGAAATTCTTTAAGCAACGCGGAGATTAAAGAACTCCTAGGGAACATCGGAAAACAATCATTTGCCAGCAGAGATGAGCAGGAGGTCGCCGGCTACGCAAATACGCTTTCCTTGATCTACTCCTCGTGGGAAGATATGCCGCTGTCGGAAAATCTCATCAAGCAGCTGCACGCCTCTCTTTTGCGATTGAGCGATAAAGACGTGCGCCATATGGGGAGCTATAAAACGGTAGAAAACTCGGTAGCGGCAATGAAAGACGGGAAGGTGGTTGGGATTGTCTTTAAGACCGCGACACCGTTTGAGACCCCGTTTTTAATGCAGCAGTTAGTCGTTTGGTACAACGAAGAGGCCGAGAGGCGCGTCTACCACCCGCTTTTACTCATCTCTGTTTTCATTACAGCTTTCCTTGCTATCCATCCTTTCCAAGACGGCAATGGGAGGTTGTCTAGGGTTCTAACGACGCTGCTGTTACTCAGGAGTGGTTTTGCCTATGTGCCTTACTCTTCCATCGAGTCGGTCATAGAAAAGTCTAAAGCTGCTTATTACCTGAATCTCAGGCAAAGCCAAATGACGATGGAGGAAGATCATCCGAATTGGCGCCCCTTCTTTGATTACTTTTTGAGCTGTCTTCAGATTCAAATGAAGGTGCTTGAGTCGAAAGTATCTCAAGAGCACCTCTTGGCCGGAGTTCCGGAGCTCTCGCTTTCTATCTTGAAGTTGCTGGAGAACGGGGCACCTGTCGGTATTGCTGAACTGGAGAAGGCCTTGAAAGTACCGCGCTCGACGATTCGCTTTCATTTGAAGCGCCTTTTGGAAGATGAAAGAATCGTTTCTTTCGGAAAAGCGAGCGCAGTCAAATATCAGATCAAAAAGACCTCGGACTTTAATTTTGAATAAATAACACTTTTTCAAAGTTTATACGTATAAACTTTTTATCGGAAAGTCGGGTGCCTTGAACGAAACGGTCGACATCGATCTTCTCAAAAAGTTGGTTTGAACCAACTTAAAAACTGGGCCAGGATGAAGCTTCCTTTTGAAAAAGTAAGACAACTGCGCTTGGGGTTAAGTGGAGCGGTTAGAGCTCCCAGTGAAAATAAAACAAGCTCAAAAAAGAACTAAGGCAGGATCGCATTTTGGTGTCTGTTCTAAAGACCTAGACGCCAAAATGCATCAGCACCTCGCTGTTGCTCGGTCGAAAATTGGAAAGTTTCGGCTGTCCTGACAGCAGCAGATAAACGCGTTATTGAAATTGTTCTGGCTATCAAAAAATAAAATATAAAAGATACAATCGAATATATTAAATTATTTTTGTTTGAACTTGAAATCCTTGCGGAGAGCTGGATTTTTCTCATTATTTCCGCTGGCTTTTCGCAAATTTCCGTGAGTGTTCTTTAATTTCTTAGATTTTGGCTTCAGG
>PPYF01350534.1_pt1 | contig 15300 bp, 14 predicted proteins | sample 1559871 | NCBI WGS metagenome assembly PPYF01 (sample SAMN08240021, study PRJNA423297) | Human gut metagenome, whole genome shotgun sequencing project. | reverse complement strand
TAATAACAAAGCCCCTGCTTGTGAAAGTCGGGGCTTTGTGCATAAAAAAAGAAGGTGCGCATTTTGACACACCTTCTTTCCTTTATGATTAAACTCCGGTTACCTGTTTTTATACAAACTGATCTCCTAGTTTGATTTGTACGTCATTTACGAATTTTCGGATAGCGCTTTCGTCATCTTTTTTGCATATGAGTAATACATTGTCTCTTGCGGCTACTAAATAACCTTCTAGATCCTGTATTACGGCTAATTTCCCTTCTGGCACTACTATTACATTATTATAGCTGTTATATAATAAGGAGTTTCCGTTTACTACGACGTTACCTTCTTGGTCCTTGGATGATATATCATACAAGGAGTCCCATGTACCTAAATCTGCCCATCCGAAGTCGCACAATTGGACGAAAACATTGTTGGCTTTCTCCATGATTCCATAGTCAATGGAGATATTAGGACAGGAGGCAAAATCTTCTTCTCCGTTAGTCAGTTTGGTACAAACTTCGGGCATAATCTCATTGAAAGCTTCTAAAATTGTATTGATATTCCATAAGAATATTCCTGAGTTCCAATAGAATTCTCCACTTTCTACGAATACTTTGGCAAATTCCAATTGGGGCTTTTCAATGAATGTTTTTACTTTAAAGAATTCTCCTTGTTTTTCTTCCTCAATCTGAATATAGCCATAGCCGGTTTCCGGTCTGTTAGGTTTGATACCTAATGTTAGTAATTGAGGAGAGTTTGAAACAAATTCCAGACCTTTCAAAATTGCATCTTTGAACTCATCTTCTTTTAAAATCAGGTGGTCGGACGGTGCGACAATGACATTGGCATTTGGATTGAGTTTTTTTATGTGATAAGAAGCCCAAGCTATACATGGGGCAGTGTTTCTGCGGGTGGGTTCCAATAAAATTTGTGATTTGTCCAATTCTGGGAGTTGTTCTTGGATCAGTTCTTTATACAATACATTGGTTGTAATAAAGATGTTTTCTATAGGGACTATTTTTTTATAACGATCAAACGTTTGCTGTATTAGAGAACGTCCGGTCCCGAAGAAATCAAGAAATTGTTTAGGAAGGTTTTTGCGGCTATATGGCCAGAACCGGGCGGAATCGGTAGACGCGCTGGTCTCAAACACCAGTGGATTCACTTCCATCCCGGTTCGACCCCGGGTCTGGGTACCAATAAACCCTGATAATCGAATGATTATCAGGGTTTTTCCTTTCTGTAAGGCGTACTAAATGTGTACTGAGCGACAAAAACAAGAATAAAGTGTACTTTTGTGGTTTTCATTCTTTCATCTTTATGATTTCTTAACTCTTATGCATTCTTTTCTGTCTTATTATTGCTGATGTTTTCTCGGAAAATGCGATTTCCACCTTATATTTGTATCTGAGAACAAAATTATATAAGGTACAGTTATGGAAAATCATATAGAAGCCAATTTCAGAGCGATACAGAAGATATTAGATAGTTGCGTAGCGCATGACTATAAAACTAAAGTTGATGCACTATTTTTAAAGCGTGAATATCTGACAAAGGCTCAGCTAAAGGATTATTTGCGGCAGGAAATTTTCCGTGTTACCGAAAATATAGTAGCCATTCAGCAAAAATACCGTGTCGTGCGTGATATTGTGCAGGATATGGATGTTCCTGATTTTTTGTGGGAAAGCGGTTATTTTGAGGACTTTAACTCTAATGAGAGGAAAAGTACATCGCTTTCCGCTGTTCTGATTTTGATATGGACGCATATTTGCATGAACCGTCTTGCTATAATGAAAGACTTCCCTATTTTTCCATCATTGTTAGCCTTGTGGTACTTTCCAAGTATTTGTACTTTCTGCAAGAACAGGAAAGCAAATACTATACAGATTCTATTGCCCCCCAAGAACAAGCCTTGCCAAAAGAAAAAGATGAAAGTGTAGAAACCACTCCAACCAAGATTGTGGGTAAAAGCAATCCTTTTAAATCCACTTTGAAAGCCAATGAAATCAAACTTCTGACTGAATGTGTGAACGAAGCAAATATGTTTACTACTACTGTCAGCACCAAAATACTTACCGATTTTTTCAATTGTAAGTTGGACGGTGTATTGAAAGTTAATAATACCCGTCTGTTAGCTTACCTAATGATGCAACTCAGCTGTTATAACTACATCGTTTATGAGTGGCAGTCAGTTATAGCAAACAACAAGTTGATATTGAAGAAGATAAAAGGAGAACCGCTTACACGTACTGACTTGTCGAGTGCGACAGACCAGGCGAAGAACATCTATCCGAAAGGATATGAAATCATAGACAAATACATCAAACAACTGCAAAAAGGTTGAGCATAGATTGAACGCTCAAACAAAGGTCAATTAGACTTCATTTTCAACCTCTTAACTTTGCCCCCGTTAACACAAAAGACGAGGGTGCGCACCTTCATATTGTTTTACCTAAAATCCCAAACGATATGGAAAAAGACTTGGAGTTAAGAGTTTCCGAACTCGAAAAGATGTTGTTCCTTTCAAAGAACGTGCTTAGCTTCGATGAAGCGAGCAGGTTCTTGAACCTTTCTAAAAGTTACCTGTACAAGCTGACTTCAGGTAACTTGATACCCCATTACAAGCCGCAGGGCAAAATGCTTTATTTTGAAAAAGCTGAGCTGGAAGCATGGTTGCGTCAGAACCCGGTGAAGACGCAGGCGCAGATAGAGCAGGAAGCGCAAAAGTATATCCTTAACCGTCCTCTTAAAAAATAATGGCTATGGAAAACAAGACGAAAGAGGAAATCGGACAAGGCACAGCCATGAAGAAAGAAGATTTTGCAGCCCTCTGGAAAACCATCCGTCTAAAAGTGACGGACACTTATGAAGTACCGCCCGAAATTCTTTGGGTGAACGGCTCTACTATCGGCACGTTGGGCAATTTCAGCGCATCCACAGGCAAAGCCAAGAGCAAAAAGACATTCAACATTTCCGCCATTGTTGCGGCTGCATTGAAGAATGACGAGGTTCTGAAGTATTCGGCATATTTGCCACCGAACAAGCGCAAAATTCTCTATGTTGATACCGAGCAGAGCAAGTACCATTGCCATAAGGTCATGGAACGTATTTTGCGCCTTGCTGGACTGCCGACCGATAAGGATGTGGACGATTTTGTTTTCATTGTGTTAAGGGAGCAGACCCCCGACAAACGAAAGCAGATAATTGGCTATATGTTAGAGAATATGCCCGATGTGGGGCTGCTCATCATTGACGGAATCCGTGATTTGATGTACGACATCAATAGTCCGAGCGAATCGACTGACCTAATCAACCTTTTGATGCGCTGGTCAAGTGGGTATAATCTGCATATTCACACCGTACTGCATTTGAACAAGGGGGATGATAACACAAGAGGACATATCGGTACAGAGCTGAACAACAAAGCTGAAACCGTCCTGCAAATAACGAAAAGCACGCAGGATGGCAATATAAGTGAAGTAAAGGCGATGCACATCCGTGACCGGGAGTTTGATCCGTTCGCATTTCGCATCAATGACAACGCTTTGCCTGAAGTCATGGACGGTTATGTATTCCAGCAAACCAAGCAGGACAGGAGCTTTCCGCTTACAGAGCTGACGGAACAGCAGCACCGGGAAGCATTGGAGAACGGTTTCGGCAAGCAGGTTGTACAAGGCTATTCCAATGTGATAGCGGCATTAAAACAAGGTTACGCAAGTATCGGCTACGAGCGTGGACGCAATGTTCTTGTGTCACTTAACAAGTTCCTTGTGAACAAGCGCATGATTGTAAAAGAGGGCAAGGGCTATCGCTACAATTCCGATTTTCATTATTAAAAGTCGGTTTGGTTTAGTCCGGGTGTATATATAAGTGGAACGGACTGTCTGTCTCCCGGTATCAACAGCAGGCAGGTTTAGTATGGTACGGGTATATATATGACGGACTAAACAGGACTGGCGCACTTTTCAACTATTTTTTAATCCCCAAAAAGAAAATGTTATGAACATCGAAGATGTGAAACAAATACCCATTGCAGACTATCTGCATAGTTTAGGTTATTCGCCCGTCAAGCAGCAGGGTAACGGCTTATGGTATAAATCACCACTGAGAGAGGAACACGAAGCGTCCTTTAAGGTGAATACAGACCGCAACCTTTGGTATGACTTTGGCGCAGGGAAAGGCGGCAACATCATCGCCCTGGCAAAGGAACTTTACTTTTCCGACAGTCTGCCCTACCTTTTAAAGAGGATAGAAGAGCAGACCCCGAATGTTCGCCCGATCAGTTTTTCTTTTTCCCAGTGTAGGACAGAACCAAGTTTCCAACATTTGGAAGTTAGGGACTTAACTCATCCGGCATTGCTCCGTTATTTGCAGGGACGGGGTATCAATATTGAGCTGGCAAAAAGAGAATGTAAGGAACTTCATTTTACCAATAACGGGAAGCCGTTCTTTGCTATCGGGTTCCCGAACATGGCAGGAGGTTACGAGGTTCGCAATTCCTTTTTCAAAGGCTGCATTGCCCCGAAAGACATCACCCATATACGGCAGCAGGGAGAGCCGAGGGGGAAATGCTTGGTATTTGAGGGTTTTATGGATTATCTTTCTTTCCTTACGCTCCGGATGAAGAACTGTCCGACCATGCCCGACCTTGACAGGCAGGACTATGTTATTCTTAACTCGACTGTCAATGTGCCGAAAGCCATTGACGTGCTATACCCGTATGAACGCATCCACTGTATGCTTGACAATGATGAGACAGGGTATAAGGCAACACGGGCTATCGAATTGGAATACTCCTACCATGTGCGTGACTTCTCGCAGAATTACAGAGGGTATTCGGACTTGAACGATTACCTGTGCGGCAGGAAGCAGGAACAGAAAAACGCAGCCAGCCAAGTACAGGAAATAAAGCAGAAAACCGAACAACGTGCCGCCCCAAGACAAAAGAAGGGCAGGGGCATTTAATCCAGCAGGATTGCCAGCGGCTGGCGGTTTCATAGGGAGAGCAAGGTTATGTTTCGGTAGACCGAAACCACCTTGCTTTGCTCACCGCAAAGGAAACCGCTCCCGTTGGTCGCAATTTCTAAGATACCATCAAAAAGTAAAAAGACATGAAAAGGATACAGGATAAGCCGGGCGGTCGTCCGGCAAAGAAACGGACGGAAAAGCAGAAAAAGGTAGTCAGTACGAAGCTGACCGAGTTGCAGTATTACGCCATCAGGAAGCGAGCCGGGGAAGCCGGGGTGCGCATCAGTGAATATGTCCGACAAGCAGTTATTTCGGCAGAGGTTATACCCCGGCTGAACAGGCAGGATGCAGATGCTATCCGCAAACTGGTAGGAGAAGCCAACAATATCAACCAGCTGGCGCATCGGGCAAATGCCGGAGGTTTCGCATTGGTGGCGGTGGAACTGGTGAAGCTCAAAAATAGGATTGTTGAAATCATAAATCATTTGTCGGATGATTGGAAAAATAAAAAAAGGAAGCGGTTTTAAGGGCTGTGTGAACTATGTGCTTGGCAAGGAGCAGGCGGTTTTGCTTCATGCGGATGGGGTTCTGACCGAGAGCCGGAGCGATATAATCCGCAGCTTCTGTATGCAGACTGGGATGAATCCCGACTTAAAGAAGCCTGTCGGACACATTGCGTTAAGTTATTCGGCAGTGGACGCACCCAAATTGACAGACGAGAAGATGGTACAGCTTGCACAGGAGTATATGCGTGAAATGAAAATCACCGATACGCAGTACATCATCGTGCGCCATCGAGACCGGGAGCATCCACACGTGCATATCGTGTTCAACCGTATAGACAACAACGGCAAGACTATTTCGGACAAGAACGATATGTACCGTAACGAGCAGGTATGCAAGAAGCTGAAAGCCAAACATGAGCTTTATTTTGCCAAGGGGAAAGAGCAGGTGAAGCAGTATCGGTTGAAAGAGCCGGACAAGTCGAAATACGAGATTTACACGGCTGTGAAAAACGAAATCGGCAAATCCCGTAACTGGCAGCAGTTGCAGTACCGTTTGGCAGAAAAGGGTATCACTATCCAGTTCAAACGAAAGGGGCAGACCGATGAAATACAGGGCATATCCTTTTTCAAAGGAGAATACACATTCAAGGGTTCGGAGATAGACCGCAGTTTCAGTTTCTCCAAACTGGATAGATATTTCGGAGATGCAGGAATGAATGTTGTCGAAAGCCAACAGCAAACAGCTTTCGCACACATCCGGGAACAAATACCCACACGGAGCAATGCTGAAAGTTCGTTTATAAGTGGTTCGCTCGGTCTGTTTTCTGCATCACCGTCTCCAGTGGATGAAGAGCCGAACTTGAATTTGAGAAAGAAGAAGAAAAAGAAAAAACAACTTAAATTGTAAAGACATGGAAGACAACTTGATTTTAGAGGGGCTTCTCTCTATGGTAACAGAACTGAAAGAGAAGCTGGAAGCGCAGGTAACGCCAGCCAGCCGGGAGGAAACTCTCGAACGGTTTGGAGCGATTGAACAGGCATTGTCGAGGCTGCATAGTAATCCGGCTGTTCCTGTGGAGAAATTGCAGACTATCCAAAGTCAGCTTGACGATGTACGGAACAAGGTGCAAGGTCAGCAGCAGCATATCGAGGACACCAAGAGAATATCATTGGAAATCTATCGTAATTTTAAAATAATGGTTGATACCTTGAATTCCTACAAGACTGATAAAGAGGAAGTTGCTCCATTGCCGTTCTATCAACGGATTTACAACAAGGTTACTTCTTGGATTCGTCCGGGATTGTTTATTTTTTCGGCAGTGTTGGTTCTCTGTTCCGCTTCCATATGGTTAAATATCCGTTTGGCTACACGGATGCAGCAGTTACAGGACAATGATATGAAATACCGTTATTTGCTGATGCAGGGGTGGGCAAACGGAGAGGTCCTTGATATACTGGAAACCAAATTCAAATGGCAGAGGGATAATGATTTCATTCAAATTCTGACCGATTCTGTGATAGATTTTGAATATCGCAGCAAGAAACAGGCGGAAGCATTGGAACGTGCAAGGCTGTTAAACGAGCAAGCCGAACAGCTAAAGAAAGAAGCCGATAAGTTGGGTAAACCATAAATGAAGTAAAGCCGGAACAGATGAAGCACATTCACCGTTCCGGCTTTTCAGATTCACCTCTTTCTTTTCGGGCAGTGTTCTTTCTCGAACTTGCGCAGCATGGTTACATATTCATAATGTTTGCATTGTATGCCTGTTATGTTAGTTCAATAAGATAATCATCACGGAACCGATAACCATAATTACTGCGCCTAATAGTTTTTTCTTGATATTTTGTTCTTTGAATATTCGATAGCCTAAGACAATGCTTATTATAGTGGATAGTTGGAATAATGCCAAAGCATATCCTACATTCATATGTGAAAAGACATAGTTGGTAGTGTATTGCATGGTTCCAATACATAGGACTAAACATCCGTATGCCGGTAAATGATGAAGTTTTACCTGTTTCATTTCTTTTGCAAAACGAATTTTGAAGAAGAACAAAAGCACAAAAGAGAAGAAAGCTCCAAACCAACACCAAAAGATGAAAGATACTGTAGTAGAGGAATAGAGAATGACCTTTTTTATAAATACGGCTTCGATAGCCGTTAATATCATCGCTCCAATACGATATTGTATCTCCTTATTTCTTAGCAAATTCCAAGAAAAACGTTCTTTCATTGTATCTAAGACAAAGTAGCTGCCGTAAATAATTAGTACAATCCCAACTATTCCCCAAACAGAAGGAATCTCATGTAAAAAGATTATACCAATCAAAATCCCGACCACCGATTTATAAGAATTGATAGGACCTAAGATTGATAAATCTCCTCTTTGCAAAGCTTTTACTAAGAAGCCATTGCCAATCGCCCCGAATATTCCGGCAATTATTCCGTAGTGCCAACTTAGACGTGAAACCTGTTCCCAATTTTGTTGAAGTGCCGGAACAATGCAAAAAATACTCAGAATGAAAAAAGTGAGGAAATTGACCAAAAGCGGATGATTTTGCTGCTCAGTCAATTTCTTCTGAAAAACGTTTCCTATCGGATTGGATAAGATACGTAAAAGAAGTGAGAAAGTTGTTGCCAACATCTGTTTTTGAATTAATATTGTTTAACTATTTTTCTTTTTAAGAAATCAGTAAATAAAAGAATCTAAGCGTGCGGTTTTTGGGGCTTCTTTTTCTGTTTCACTCTTGAAGAAATGAAATTACGCATAAATCCGCATCTTATATTCAGAATTATCATAAAATACTGTTTTTTTATTTGAAGATAAGTATATTTGCGGAAATATGCAACATTAATTATACGGAATTATGCTGAAAGAAGAAAGACATCGGTATATAATAGACCGAATAAACAAAGATAATCGAATATATGTTACCGATTTGAGTGTGGAACTAAAAGTTTCTGATGACACACTAAGAAGAGATTTGGTTGAGTTGGAAAATTCGGGATTACTTACTAAGGTACATGGAGGTGCGATTGCCAAATCTGATATTTCTATACAGTTTTCAGAAAGACTGAATACAGCTACTCTTGTAAAACAAGAAATGGCAGCCAAATTGGTACCTTTATTTAAAGAGGAAGATGTGATATTGATAGACGGTGGGACTTCTAATTTAGAAGTTGTGCGGCAATTGCCAAAAGACAAAAAATTTACGATATATACCAATAGTCTGCCAATAGCCCATGAACTCTCTAATTATCCAAATGTAGATTTGGTTCTTTTAGGCGGTAAAGTATTTTCTCCTTCACAGGTGACAGTAGGCGTGTCGGTTTTTCAAATGATACAGTCTATTTATCCCGATTGGGTGATTGTTGGAGTAAGTGATATTCATCCGCAAAAGGGTTTAACCACATCAGACCGGGAAGAAGCTATAATAAAGCGTTGCATGATTAAGCAAGGGGGAAAACGAGTAGTGCTTGTATCGAGTGAAAAACTTAATACAGCACGAAGCTATCATTTTGCTTCTTTGGCTGAAATAGATTATATCATTACAGAAAATAGCAAGGTGGATTATATAGTAATTTGAGGAAGCAATGAACTCCTTTATTTCTTCCTCGCTTGGAAGTTCTATCATGTACTTCTGTACGAAGATATTTGGGTCTAATCCGGCAGTGGCATACTTAACCAATGTATCTCCCTTTTCTGTGCAAAGCAGAATTCCGATAGGCGGATTATCATCCGGTTGCATCACTTCCGCCTTGAAATAGTTCAGATACATATTAAGTTGCGAAGCATACTCATGGCGGAACTTGTCTATTTTCAATTCTACAATAACATGGCATTTCAAGATGCGGTGATAGAACACAAGGTCGGCAAAGAAATAATCTTCGTCTATCAAAATACGTTTTTGTCGGGCTTCAAAGCAGAATCCATGCCCCATTTCCAGTAGGAAGTGTTGCAGGTTGTCAAGAATGGATTGCTCCAAGTCATTTTCTGTTACTAAGGCTCGTTCATTCAATCCTAAGAACTCTAAAGTAACAGGGGTGTTGATTACATCTTTAGGTTGCAATAGGGTTGCTTGTTGCTGGACTAAAGCGGAGAGGGCTTCTTTGTTCTTGGATAGTCCGCTACGTTCATAGTATAAAGACGCTATTTGCCGTTCCAACTCCTTTACAGACCAGCAACCACGAATTGTTTCCATTTCATAGAAAGCACGTTTTACAGGGTTCTCAATTCCTGATATGGTATTTAAATGGGTGGAAGATAATCTGTTGAATAATCTATCAGACGGAATCATCCATGTTTCGGCTTGTGGATGTTCTGCTGATAGTTTCCAGACGCTATTTTCAGATTCGGCGGTCGCCAACCGCCGAATTGGTTCGGTGAATTCGGCGGTCAATGACTGCCGAATTTGAATTTGCGATGTAATATACTGTGCAATAGGTTCTTTCAGCTGTGGATAAACAAGGTACAGCCGTCTAAATTCACGGAATCTACGTTCATTTAGACCTTTTGTATTCAGCCGTTGTTCCAGTTTTTTCAACAGTTGTTCACCGTATGCGGCACGGTCTTCTCCGTTCTGCTCAAATTCCACGATATAGCAACCCATAAGCCAGTTACGGGAAGTAAGGGTGAGGTTTACAGCGTGTGCGGCTTGTGCCTGCAACGTGTTCTGTATCGTACTGATATGTTTTACTAATGCTTCAAAGTCCATAGTTACAAAGATAAGTCTTTTGTGGTTAAAACTTTAGTTCGGGTAGACTGTTTATTGCTTCCTCTTTCAATTTATCCACGGCACGGGTGTATTTCTCGGTATGCTTCAATCCGCTGTGTCCTAAAAGACTGGCTACGGTCTTGATGTTTGCCCCATTGTTCAGAATGTTCACGGCAAACGAATGTCTTGCACAATGCCAGCTTATGTGCTTGTCTATTCCGGCTCTCTTTACCCAACGCTTGACCGATTTGCAGCAGCTTTCGTATGTAGGCAAATCGAATATCAAGCAGTTTTTATCTGCTGGAGCTTCACCAATGATAGACAATAGACCGTCATTTAAAGGAATAACCACACCACTGCTGGCAGAATGTCCCTTTGTTTTACTTTGTTCAAACTTCAATAACCGATTTGCGTAATCCACATTCCTATAGGTAAGGTCTTTTACATCGCAGAAGCGCAGACCGCAATACAGACAGAAGATAAACGCTCGTCTGATTGTGGGGTTTTCGTTGTCATAATGACACGCCATCAGCTTTTGTATTTCTTCGGGCGAAAGCACATCTTTCCGAAGCATCTGGCTATCTACTTTGCAGGTGACATCTTTGCAAGGGTCTTTCAGCATTACATCATGCTCTATCGCATAGCGAATGACTTTCTTGAAACGCTGGTAAATGCTTTTAGCACCTTCGCCAACGCTTCGGGATTGCAGATAAGCTACAAACTGTTCCATCATTTCTTTGGTGATGAGTTCCGGTTTAATGCTACACTCATTCATGGGGTACTTCTCTTTCAAGAAGTCTTTGAAACGGCTAAGCGCAATTTGCACCATGCGAATATCTTTCTTGGTATAGCTGTTGATATAGGCTTGAAAGTAGTCCAAGAAATTAACAGCCCTGTCTTTCTTTAAGCGGTAACCCAACATGCTTTCTTTAAACTCCTGTTCACGCTCTGCACGTATGCGCATGGCGAGTTCCAAAGTTTCCTTGTTCTGTTGCCGTTCCGCAGGAGTACGGGGTTTGTCTATCAGATACAGGCTAAGGTTTTCTTTTCGCCTGTTATGCTTTACTGCAAACTTGGGCTTGCCTTGCATTTTCCCACTATCGTAATACACCTGATTACCGTTTTCATCCAATACGGGCTTTTCCTCTCTACCTAAATAATACTCTAAGTAAAGGCTTATTCTACCGTCCGAGAGCTTATTTTGCTCCAACTTGGGGTTCTCTTTCGTTTTATTTTCTAACTTTGCCATTGTTTAGAGGTTTTATCCCGATTTAGGTACCGTAACCGGGTAATTACACTAAATAGTTGATTTTCTTTTGTTTTCCGATATTGCAAAGGTACAAAAGAAAATGATATTTCAAAGTGTACTAAAAGTGTACTAAATAACAGAAAACGGGCAAAATAGGGCAAAAATGGAGAAAATAGGAAATATGCAAATAACTGATAATAAGGAAAATAAATTCTTTTGTTTTCCTATGATTTCTATGGCTTGTACCGGGTCTGGGTACAAAGATAAAAGCTAAGTGTTGAGAAGTCAATCACTTAGCTTTTTTTGTTTAAATTTTCCCCACACGTGCAAAAAATATAGCAGTAAGTCATTATTTCTTTTGGTTGAACGTAGTAAATAAGTTACCTTTGAAAAGAAATAAAGCCTATTAAATAAAAGTAATGGAACAAGGTGTTTGGCAAGAAATAGAACTGTTGTACCAGAAGTTTCAAAAACTTGGTATCAGTGAAGCGGTGGACTATGATAAGTACTACCTTTATTCTCTCATTACCCATTCCACAGCCATAGAAGGCTCCACATTGACCGAACTTGATACACAGCTTCTCTTTGACGAGGGAGTAACAGCGAAAGGGAAACCGCTTGTGCATCATCTGATGAATGAAGATTTGAAGCAAGCGTACGAACTTGCCAAAGTTGAATCAGACAGCCTTGTACCTATAACTCCTGCTTTTCTGAAAAGGATGAATGCAATGCTGATGCGTACTACTGGCAGCGTTCACAGTGTGATGGGTGGCTCTTTTGATTCTTCTAAAGGAGAGTTCCGTCTATGTGGTGGAAACCAACCAGCCGTTTTTGTCGTTTATGGCAGGGCAGTTGAAGAAATCGCTTTCTTTGGAGATTGAAAGGTTTAAAGCTTCGCAAAAGAAAGGATTCTGTTTTATGTTCTGATATTATATTAAGCAAAGAATTACTATTTACGAATTTGGGTAACTTTGTGTAGAATTAAAAAAAGTTTAATATGGACTTGGCGGGAATTTATCATAAAGCAAATATTTTGATTGCTCAGACTTACGGTATAACAGGTGTACCGGAAAAAGGATATGTTATCGTTACTGTTAATAATGTTAGATATATTGTATATTTCTACAAAATAGAAAGTGGCTGGAATATTGAGAAAGTAGAAGAATGCTTATAACTGAATTCTGCCTCGAGTGGTGAACTATGTTCACCGCCCCGGCTTTTCAAATTCATTTCTTCTTCGTGCAGTGCTCTGTTTCAAACTTTCGCAATGTGGTTACGCTGAATCTTTTCTTAATGAACTTTTGGACATCGGATGCTTTGTAATACACTTCACTCCCGACAAATGCGTTCTCTAATTTTTCCCCATGCAGGTGTATTCGACAAGCAGCTATCTTGTATCGTATAATACATCTCCCGAAAGCGTGACATTGGTATAGTAAAACTTAATATATTCTCATGGATATAGCGACGCACGGAGGGGTCAAACAGTCCAATAAATGTACGTTTCCCATTTTTGCTGTTTTCCAATGTTGCTTCTGAAAAAATAGAAGAACATCCCGAACCAAATTTTGCAGTAATTGCATCATCCGAATTGTTATCGTAAAATGTCCATGAAGCAAGTCCTAAAAGCATATCAGGGGTAGCCAAAAAGAAAATCCCCACTACATTATTAAAGTTTTCAAGTTCAGTAATGGGTGAAATATTCAAATACTGCCTTGTCGTAATCTGCACATTTGCCTTTTCTACGAAATCAAGAACCAATTCTGAAGATTTCTTATATTTTTCTTTGCTTGAAACAAACATAGGCATTTTTTCATTCATGGTCGAAAAACCAGTATAGAATTTACCACCCATACACCCGATTCTATCGGCACTCAAAGAGATTGGTTCACCACCAATCAGCTTTTCAAACTCCTTAAAAAAACAACCGTTGATTTTTTTCAAATCATCATTAATCTGTTTATCAGAATACCAAAAAGCAAAGGGTAATTGTACCTTTTCTCCGAAAGCCTTTTGGATATTTTCTATAAAAACACTTACTTCCATTTGGTTACTCATTACATTATTTCTATATTTGTCATGACAAATATGGTCATTTGTTTGATATGACAAATATGTTTTTCAGCTTTTAACAAACTAAATAATATGGATATAGATAAAATGGTAAATCATAAAATAGCCAAACTTTCGGGTATAATCAAACGTCAAATATATCAAATTATATCAGAAGAGGGGCTGGACATAACGCCGGAACAGTGGGTTCTTTTAGTCAATTTATGGGAAAACGATGGTCAGACTATTGGTGATTTAGTTACACAGTCGCAAAAAGACTTTGCCAATGTTACGAGAATAGTTGAAAAATTATCCAAAAACGGATATATCATCAAGCGGAAAAATCATAAAGATGGACGGAGTGTTCTTTTATACTGCACCGATAAGGTAAAAACAATTATGCCGCATATAAATAAATGTCAAATGCTATCTCTAAACATCTCATTAAAAGGTATATCACAAGAAGAACAAGATACATTTCTTCATATCTTGGACAAGATTGAAAAGAACTGCATCAATTATCTGAACTCAACCAAGTAAAATTATCGTGTCAATTGACGGAAAATTTGATTGATTAATCAATTAAAATTTGAGGAAAATTGTAATAGTAATTTGAGGAAGCAATGAACTCCTTTATTTCTTCCTCGCTTGGAAGTTCTATCATGTACTTCTGTACGAAGATATTCGGATTTAATCCGGCAGTGGCATATTTCACTAATGTATCACCCTTTTCAGTACAAAGCAGAATACCGATAGGCGGATTATCATCCGGCTGCATCACTTCCGCTTTGAAATAGTTCAGATACATATTCAGTTGCGAAGCATACTCATGGCGGAACTTGTCTATCTTCAATTCCACAATAACATGACATTTCAAGATGCGGTGATAGAATACGAGGTCGGTAAAGAAATAATCCTCATCAATCAAGATACGTTTTTGTCGGGTTTCAAAGCAGAATCCATGCCCCATTTCCAGCAGGAAGTGTTGCAGGTTGTCAAGAATGGATTGCTCCAAGTCGTTTTCTGTTACTAAGGCATGCTCGTTTAATCCTAAGAACTCTAAAGTAACAGGGGTGTTGATAACATCTTTAGGCTGTAATAAGGTCGCTTGTTGCTGGACTAAAGCGGAGAGGGCTTCTTTGTTTTTGGAGAGTCCACTACGTTCATAATATAAAGATGCTATTTGTCGTTCTAACTCCTTATATGACCAACAGCCACGAATGGTTTCCATTTCATAAAAAGCTCGTTTTACAGGGTTGTCAATAGCGGAGATGAGCATTAAATTAGAATATGTGAGTTTATTAAAGAGTCTATCTGCCGGAATTATCCATTCTTTTGCAGTTCCCAATTCGGCGGACGGTATCCGCCGAATGTTCATTGCAGATTCGGCGGATGGCAACCGCCGAATTGGTTCTATGAATTCGGCACTCAATGTGTGCCGAATTTGGATTTGTGATGCAATGTATTGTGTGATAGGTTCTTTCAGTTGTGGATAAACAAGGTACAGCCGTCTAACCTCTCGGAATCTTCGTTCATTCAGGCTTTTGTTTTCAGTCGTTGTTCCAGCTTCTTCAACAATTGTTCACCGTATGCGGCACGGTCTTCTCCGTTCTGTTCGAACTCCACGATATAGCAACCCATAAGCCAGTTACGGGAAGTAAGGGCAAGGTTTACAGCGTGTGCGGCTTGTGCCTGCAACGTGTTCTGTATCGTGCTGATATGTTTTACTAATGCTTCAAAGTTCATAGTTAACGTGAGTTCGAAATAAGAATAAATATATTTCACTTATAATTAGAAACATAGCGATAAAAGTATTAAATTTATAGT
>PPYF01157966.1_pt1 | contig 15300 bp, 13 predicted proteins | sample 1559871 | NCBI WGS metagenome assembly PPYF01 (sample SAMN08240021, study PRJNA423297) | Human gut metagenome, whole genome shotgun sequencing project. | reverse complement strand
GACTCTCTTAGTGTTTCTTATGGTATGGAACCTGAACAAGAAGCCTTATCTATTGTTTCCTTCAAGGACTGAGAGGCCGTTTCCCCGTTAATAAATTAAATCCCAATTTTCTTCTTTACTTCCGTCTCAACCAGCACATTCTGATACCTATATATACTAAGCAATATTCCAAACATTATATAACTTATCATAATTCCGCTTCCTCCTGCAGTCAGGAAAGGGCAGTAATTATTCGAAAGCGGAAAACAGCCCAGATTCTCCACTACATATCCGATGAACTGAGTAAACAGAACCACCACGCATCCGGTTCCCATGATCATGCCAAGTTGGTTTTTCTGGTGTCCGGTCTTTTGCAGAAACCAGATCAGGACAGCGCCTATGACAGCAATCGCCAACACTGCCGCCAGTATTCCATAATAATGTATGACAAATGTCAGCATATAATCACTGTTAAAAAAACCTATCTTTTCACAATCTCCACGTCCTGTAAAATGTGCTCCTGAGATCATATTTCTTATTGTGCCCCATAAGCTTCCTGCATCATTGCCTTCCGGATGAATGAATGCCGACAGTCTTGCCGACTGGTAAGCTCTTACATATCCCATTTTAACCATTAATGTCATCCCTGCTGCCGGAAGCAGGATTACCAGACTCCACATGGTAATCAGCGTTCTTTTTCTATTCACTTCAAACCAGTCTTTCCAGACTGCAATTGATAACAAGATCAGAAATGTAAATTCTACACTAACTGCCATCGACAGATTCGGAATGCGTAAAATGAACCATATCGGAAGCACCTGCCACAATATGGCCTTTGCGATACCGACACATCCTGTTTTTTTACTTCGCATGCTATATAATATTGCTGCATATAGCGGTACGATCAGATATAACAGCGGCCGTAACGGTAATGCCATACCGAATAAAAACGGAATTCCGTATACCGCACCGTTGATATACACCGCTCCCATGAATATACCCAGTCCCATTACTACGATCCATATGCCTGCCAGCCGCTTTGCATATTTTCCGATCCAGCTGTAATCAACATAACAGATTCCGATCATACAAGCCAGCCCTGCAAATGTCCACGCAATATTTTTCAGATAATCAATATTGCCGCCAATCCCTGAAGTAATCCCTTCTATCTCTCCCGGATTATTTCCCACATCTGCAAGGGCACTTGTTCTCAGACAGTACATCAGAAGAATTCCTGCCAGATTCAGAACTGCAATAAGACCGATCATTTTCCATGCCATTTTTGGTCTGTGAATCCGGTCCATCTCGATTCCTACTTCTACCGGATCGCCCATCTCCAGAACCGCTGCCTCTTCCGCCTCTGAAGGTTCCATTCCTTCTGTCATATAATCGCACTTCTGGTCTTCGATATGATCTTCCAGTTCTTTGGTCACTAGTGGAAGTGCGCGTTTACAGCGAATCTGGTCTGTTACCGTCTGTATATATCTTCTCCTATCCAAAGCACACACCACCCATCACATCCAGAACTGCCTGTGAATATTCTTTCCACTCTTCTGATTTTCTCTTTAGTTCCTTTTTGCCTGCTCTTGTAATGTGGTAATACTTCCGGATCTTTCCGACTGCTTCTTTTTCATATGCTTCCACGAATCCTTTCTCCTCCAGTCCATGCAGGAGAGGGTACAGGGTTCCCGCCTTCAATTCAAATACATTCTTTGACTTGCCGCGCAGGGTATCAATCATTTCATACCCATACATATCCTTTTCTTCTAATAATTTTAATACCAGCATCGTTGTACTTCCCGAAACCAGGCTTTTATCTACTGCCATCTTTTTTCTTCTCCTTTCCATGCATAACATATAGATCGTCTATATATTGTATCGGTTATCTACATATTATATTGATTACCTATATATGTCAATATGATTCCTGTTATTTTATTTCAGAATCTTTTTATATTCTTTTTTTCTGTCAGCCTCTTTCGAAGATATAATAAAAAGAAACGTCAGTTCCGGCTTGCTTTTACCGAAACTGACATTTCTTTTTATTTCTCCGTTTTCACTGGTCAGAGCCACTTTCCCCGTCCCCATTGGCTATCCAATGATGTGTCTTGCTACATATACACCGCTTGCCGATGCATGAGAAAGAGAATGTGTCACTCCACTTCCATCTCCGATCACATACAGACCTTTATGGCAGCTTTCGAGATTCTCATCGATGTCTACTTCCATATTATAGAATTTCACTTCCACACCGTAAAGAAGCGTGTCATCGTTCGCCGTTCCAGGTGCTACTTTATCCAGCGCATAGATCATCTCCACGATACCATCCAGGATTCGCTTTGGAAGTACAAGGCTTAAGTCTCCGGGTGTTGCAGATAAGGTTGGTGTTACAAGGCCTTCTTCAATACGCTTCTCTGTACTTCTTCTTCCACGTACCAGATCACCGAAGCGCTGTACAATAACACCCCCGCCAAGCATATTGGAAAGTCTTGCGATACTTTCCCCATAACCGTTGCTGTCTTTGAACGGTTCTGAGAAATGTTTTGCAACCAGCAATGCAAAGTTCGTATTATCTGTCTTCTTCTCATTGCCTTCATAGCTGTGTCCGTTTACCGTGATGATTCCGTTGGTATTCTCATTTACGACAATTCCATTTGGATTCATGCAGAATGTGCGGACATTATCTTCGAACTTCTCTGTACGATATACAATCTTACTTTCGTAGAGTTCATCTGTCAGATGCGAGAAGATAACTGCCGGAAGTTCTACACGAACTCCGATATCTACACGGTTAGATTTGGTAGGAATCTCCAGCTCTTTACACACTTTCTCCATCCATTTACTTCCACTTCGTCCTACAGAGACGATGCATTTTTCACATTCATAGTTTCCTTTTTCACACACCACTTTGTAACCGTTTTCAATTATTTCGATCGTCTCTACCGGTGTATCAAAATAGAAATCTATATGATCTTTCATCTGGTCATACAGATTCTGAAGCACCACATAGTTGATATCTGTTCCAAGATGACGTACCGATGCATCGAGAAGATTCAGCTTGTTCTGCAGACAAAGCTTCTTGAATTTGGTTCCGGCTGTCGAATAGAGTTTTGTTCCTTCCCCACCGTTTTCCATGTTGATTTCATCTACATACTTCATCAGTTCTACTGCCTGTTTCTTCCCGATATATTCGAACAATGTTCCCCCGAAATCATTGGTAATATTATATTTCCCATCAGAAAATGCTCCTGCTCCCCCGAAGCCGCACATGATCGAACATCGTTTACAATTGATACAGCTCTTAATTTTTTCCCCGTCAATCGGACATTTTCTCTTTTCAAGCGGATATCCCTCTTCAAACACGGCAATCTTACATTCCGGCTTCTTTTTCATCAGCTCATACGCCGCAAAAATCCCTCCCGGACCTGCTCCAATAATGATCACATCATAATTCATAAGTATCTTCTCCTTCTCATGACATATATATAAACCTTTCTTCCGGTTTTATATTTATTTTTGTTTCTAATTATACTATTTGCAAGTAAAGTGCCGGCTATATTCTACGTTGACATTCACATTTCGTCAAGCTTTTTCCATAGATTTTTAAAGATTGTTCACAGTATATCTCTCTGCATTTTTGTAATGTTTCCCAACAGACAGATTCTCCTTTCCGCATCTATCCTTCTCCGCTTATTTTATGCATTATTTTGTTGTTTTTATGCATCAATTTGCATATTTTCCAACTTTTTTCTCGTTTTTTCTTGCATATTTATAAAATCAGGTGTATAGTATTCCTTGCAGCCGCAAACGCACACTGTCAAAAGAAAGACTTGACTTTTCCGGCTGTATACGAGAAGATTATTTTAAAGCGATTGATAAAACTATATTTCATGTAGGAGGATATATAAGATGAAAGAAAAAGTTGTATTAGCATACTCAGGTGGTCTTGATACCACAGCAATTATCCCATGGCTGAAAGAGACATTTAACTATGATGTTATCTGCTGCTGTATCGACTGTGGTCAGGGGGAAGAACTGGATGGACTGGAAGAAAGAGCAAAGCTTTCCGGCGCAGCCAAGTTATATATCGAAGATATCGTAGATGATTTTGCTGATAACTACATTGTACCTTGCGTTCAGGCACATGCCGTATACGAAGATGAATATCTTCTCGGAACTTCCATGGCCCGTCCTGCAATCGCAAAACGTCTCGTGGAGATTGCACGGAAAGAAAATGCTGTTGCCATCTGCCACGGTGCTACCGGTAAAGGAAATGACCAGATCCGTTTTGAACTTGGTATCACAGCACTTGCTCCGGACATCAAAATCATTGCTCCTTGGAGAATGACAGATATCTGGACCATGCAGTCACGTGAAGACGAGATTGATTACTGTAAAGCACACGGAATCGACCTCCCATTCGACGCAAAGCACAGCTACAGCCGTGACCGTAACTTATGGCATATCAGCCATGAAGGTCTGGAACTGGAAGATCCTTCCAATGAACCTAACTACGATGACCTTCTGGTAATGTCTACCACACCGGAAAAAGCTCCTGACAAAGCAGAATATGTTACTATGACTTTTGAAAAAGGTGTGCCTAAGAGTATCAATGGCGAAGAAATGAAAGTATCTGATATCATCCGCAAGCTGAATGAACTTGGCGGAAAACACGGTATCGGAATCATCGACATTGTTGAGAACCGTGTTGTAGGTATGAAGTCCCGCGGCGTATACGAGACACCTGGCGGAACAATCCTGTATGCCGCTCACCAGCAGTTAGAGGAACTTATTCTTGACCGTGCTACAGCAGAAGTGAAGAAAGAAATGGCTGACAAGCTTGCCCAGATTGTATACGAAGGAAAATGGTTCACACCGCTGCGTGAGGCAATCCAGGCTTTCGTTGAAAGCACACAGGAATATGTAACAGGTGAAGTGAAGTTCAAACTGTATAAAGGAACGATCACAAAAGCCGGAACCACTTCTCCGTACTCTCTGTACAGCGAGTCTCTTGCAAGCTTTACAACCGGTGATCTGTATGATCATCATGATGCTAGTGGATTCATCAACCTGTTCGGACTTCCGCTGAAAGTTCGTGCAATGAAGCTGCAGAACGTAAATAAGAATCAGAAATAATTTTTACAAAAAAGCAACGAAACCTGGTATGCATGAGCAGATATGTGCTTCTTTTTTCATGCCACATTTCGTTGCTTTATTTTTTATTTGTATATTTTTATATATTTTTTGTATATTTATGATATAATTTAATTACTTTAAAACATTCATCTTAAACAGGTAAAAAGGCTGTCAGGTAGCAGTTTTTTTACACACTTTCATTTTTCTTTAAAAGAATCCGGATCTTCCCGTTCTGATTTTTATTCGTTTATTTCATGCAATGGATATTGACCGTATATTTCCTTGCATAGTAACATACGCTTTTTTGCCCTCTAAACGTTATGAATGCAGAACGATCCGGATTATTTCCGGCATGTTTCCGTGCATATTCAAAAGGCGTTGTCAGATTTTCTTCTGACAGCGCCTTATTTCTCTTTAAGGATTCCGTAATCTTTAACGCAATGATCCTGTTTTTATGCACTTCTTTGAAACTGCGAATTATACAGTTCAGCATAGAATCCATTCTGTGCAAGAAGTTCTTCATGATTTCCCTGTTCTACGATATCTCCGTCTTTCATAACCAGAATCATATCTGCATCACGTATTGTTGACAGTCTATGTGCGATCACAAAGCTGGTTCTTCCTTTCATCAACTGGTCCATTGCCTTCTGGATCTGAATTTCGGTTCTTGTATCTACCGAACTTGTCGCCTCATCAAGGATCAGTATCTTAGGATCTGCAAGCATTGCTCTTGCAATTGTCAGAAGCTGCTTCTGTCCCTGCGACACATTACTTGCTTCTTCATTTAACTCCATCTGATAACCACCCGGAAGGGTCTGTATAAAACGGTGTGCACGTGCTGCCTTTGCAGCCTCCACTACCTCTTCATGCGTTGCATCCAGCCGTCCATAACGGATATTATCTTCGATACTTCCTTTGAACAGCCAGGTATCCTGTAATACCATTCCGAACATTTTTCTCAGATCATCGCGGTTAAAGTCACGGACATCATGCCCGTCCACCTTGATCGAACCACTTCCAACATCATAAAAACGCATCAGTAATTTGATGATCGTCGTCTTTCCTGCACCGGTAGGTCCTACAATCGCAACCTTCTGTCCCGGCTTTACATCCACGCTGAAATCATTGATGATCGTGTGATCCGGATTATATCCGAAATGAACATGTTCGAAGCTTACGCTTCCTTCCATTTCATCAATACATGCCGGATGTTCCACTGTCTGGTCTTCTTCCGCCTCCTCAAGGAATTCGAAGACACGCTCAGATGCCGCAGCTGTGGACTGTAACATGTTTGCCACCTGCGCAACCTGCTGGATCGGCTGCGTAAAGCTTCTTACATACTGGATAAAAGACTGGATATCACCAACCTGGATTCTTCCTTTCATAGCAAGATAACCGCCCAGGATAACTTCTCCGACATAACCAAGATTTCCGACAAACTGCATGATTGGCATCATCATTCCGGAAAGAAACTGCGATTTCCATGCAGAAGTATATAAAATATCATTGTCCCGCTTGAATGTAGCGATTACATCCTCCTCTTTATTGAATGCTTTGATGATACTATGACCGCCATAGATTTCTTCTACCTGTCCGTTTACATGGCCCAGATACTCCTGCTGGCTCATGAAATACTTCTGCGAACGTTTTACGATCATAGAAATCAGTCCCATTGAAACCGGAAGAATCAGAAGTGCTACCAATGTCATCAACGGACTGATACTGAGCATCATGATCAGCACACCTATGATCGTTGTCACCGATGTGATCACCTGCGTTGCACTCTGGTTCAGGCTCTGGCTTAAGGTATCTATATCATTTGTGATACGGGATAACACCTCTCCATGTGTCTGTTTATCAAAATAATTCATCGGCAGGCGATTGATTTTTTCTGAGATTTCTTTTCTCAGACGATAAGTCAGCTTCTGTGATACTCCTGTCATGATATACCCCTGTACGAATGAAAACACTGCACTTGTCAGATACAGGCATAACAGAGTCAGTACAATATGTGCGATCTTGTCAAAATCGATCCCAGCTCCGCCGGATACTTTTCTGACCAGACCTTTAAATATCTCGGTCGTTGCTTTTCCAAGTATCTTCGGTCCTACGATATTAAATATCGTACTTCCGATGGCAAATACAATCACAAAAAATATTCCAATCTTATATGCGCTCAAATATGCCATCAGCTTTTTCATCGTGCCTTTAAAATCTTTTGCCTTTTCATTGGACATTCTCGGTCCATGTCCTCTACCTCTTGGCATATAATTCCACCTCCTTAAGATCTTCTTCTAATTCATTCTCTGATAATTGTGAAGATGCGATCTGATAATATGCTTCACAGTTCTTAAGCAGTTCTTTATGTGTACCTTTTCCGACGATCTGACCATCATCTAACACAATAATCTGATCTGCATGGAGAATCGTACTGATTCTCTGTGCGACGATCATAACCGTACTTTCTGATGTTTTCTCTTTCAGCTTTGCACGAAGTGTTGCATCTGTCTTATAATCCAGTGCTGAAAAACTGTCATCAAATATATATACATCCGGATGTTTTGCTATCGCTCTTGCAATCGAAAGTCTCTGTTTCTGACCTCCGGATACATTCGATCCTCCCTGGGAAATGGTACTCTTATACTTTTTCTTCTTTTGCTCAATAAACTCAGTTGCCTGTGCGATCGTTGCTGCCTCTGTCATCTCGGCTTCACTTCCATCCGGATTACCATATAAGATATTTGAAGCAATATCGCCTGAGAATAATACAGCTTTCTGCGGTACATATCCCAGTTTCTCCCGGAGTTCGTGTTGTGATACATTTCGGATATCTTTTCCGTCAATCGTAATCTTACCGTCTGTAACATCATAGAATCTCGGAATCAGATTCACCAGCGTAGACTTACCACACCCAGTACTTCCGATAAATGCCGTCGTCTTTCCAGGCTCTGCGGTAAAGGAAATGTCATGCAGGACATCTTCTTCTGCCCCCGGATAACGGAACGATACATGGTCGAATACAATCTTTCCTTTTCCTTCTTCCGGAATGTGTGACGGGTTCTTGGGATCATGGATCATAGTCTCACTTGTCAGTACTTCGTCTACACGGCCTGCAGATACAGCTGCTCTTGGCAGCATAACCGAGATCATACAGATCATTAAGAACGCCATGATAATCTGCATCGTATACTGGATAAATGCCATCATATCACCAACCTGCATTGCTCCGTCATTGATGCTGTGACCACCCACCCATACGATCAGGACCGCAATACTGTTCATAACGAACATCATAAGCGGCATCATAAATGTCATTGCGCGGTTTACAAATAAGTTCGTCTTTGTCAGTGCTTTATTTGCATCATCAAAACGTTCTTCCTCGTACTTCTGTGTACCAAATGCACGGATAACCGAAAGTCCTGTCAGAATTTCACGGCTGACAAGATTCAGTTTGTCAACCTGATTCTGGATTAGTTTAAACTTCGGCATTACCACCAGGAATAAGAATCCTACGATAACTATAATAACAGCAACCGCAAGTCCGATGATCCACGACATGCCGACATTCGTATGAAAGACTTTCCAGATTCCTCCTATTGCCATAATCGGTGCATACAGAACCATCCGAAGGATCATAACAAGTAATAATTGGATCTGCTGAATGTCATTCGTGCTTCTTGTAATCAGTGATGCCGTAGAGAATTTATCAAATTCCGCATTGGAGAAACCAACCACTTTACGGAATACATTTTCACGAAGTCTGCGTCCGACACCGGCACCGACACGTGATGCCAGCAGTCCGACCAGTATACTTGCTGCCATTCCGAGGAATGCAAGCGCCAGCATCTTGGCTCCTGTATGTAAAATATAGGTAGTTTCGATCTGATCTGTATCAATTCCTATATGGGTGTAAGCGTCTTTAATGTACCCTGCTGCTGCCTGGGCAATAATTGAATCCTGCATGGAATCCATCTGCTGATTCATCTGTCCGATCAGCGCATTCCTGCCTTCAGCTCCCATAAACTCCAACATATCATAGATATCCATCTTATCAACATTCGGAATTCCAGACATCTGTGTCCGCATCTGCTCTTCGATCTTCTTTGTCATATCACTGCCGGAATCAAATCCTGCTGCCATGAGCATCGGCTTTCCAAGAATCTCTGAAAGCCTGTCCACTTTCTTTTTATCTTCTTTCACAGAAGCTTTTAATTCCATTACAGTACCATTATAGTCGTATTTTTCCACCGACTCTGTATACGCGTTTTTTACAATTTTCTGTCTGTCCGACGGAACCAGCAGTAACAGATGGTTCAGATCTTTTTTGGAAATTGTATCAGGTAGAGCTTCATCAATGCCGCCCTGCTGGATACCTACATTCACAATATCCGATGTGTAAGTCGGCAAAGACAGATCACAATAAGCCTGGACAACCAGTATGCAGATAATCGCTGCCACAGCAGCTGCATATGGTTTCAGAAACTTAAATAATTTTCCCATTTTCTTATGTCTTTCCTTTCTGCATTCATATTTATATACAACGGATCTGTCCTATCCAGTTCCGTCTGTATATTCTATTACTAAAAACTCCCATGTGCCGATGGACATGTCTTTTCTATGATCGTATCCATATCCACACCTTTAAAATCCTTTGAGTTCAACAGATTGTTTTTCATTTCTGTCAGAAGGCGCTTCATCAGAAGTATCTCTTCTCTTGATATTCCCTGATAAACTATTTCTTCCATTTCACAAATTACTCTTTGAATTCCTTCTATACATTCTTCTCCTTTTGGCGCTAGATGAATTTTTACCACTCTTTGATCCTTTTCATCCTGTCTTCGTGTCACATATCCTTTTTCTTCCATCTTCCGTAATGCAACAGTCATGGATGGCGGTGTAATGCCGACACGTTCTGCCAGTTGTTTCTGCGACTGTTCACCCCAATGTTTCAACGAAAACAAGACTCCCGCCTGACTTGGTTTCAAGTCCATTTTTTCCATACGCTTCATTGACTGATATTGCATAAATTTCATTAATTGAAATACGGAAAAAAATGTTGACGTTTCCATATCTTTTTCCAAATCCTCTACCTCCTTTTATTAATTAGAATTCTAACGATTATATTAGTCATTTTCACCAATATTGTCAATGCTTTTATATTTTTTTTATATTTTTATTGTTTGTTTTATATTTTATTTATTTAGAATACTAACTAATATACAGTCAAAAAAATCCCCGGAAGTCCACACTTTTGCGCAGATTTCCGGAGAGTTTTCACACTCGCACAGCTTATATCTTCAAAATCTGATTCTGATCTGTCGTTTAATTTTCCCCAAGGTATTCCAAAAATTCGTCTTCCGGAAGCGGCTTGGAATAATAATATCCCTGTATACAATCACAATCGTTTTCCCTCAGGAATACAACCTGTTCTTCCGTCTCTGCTCCTTCTGCCACCAGCTGCATCCCCAGTTCATGAGCCATCGCGATGATAGATTTTAAGATGCTTCTCGACTTCGGATTTGTCTCAATCTGACGTACCAGACTCATATCGATCTTTAAAATGTCGAAATTATAGTCCTGAAGTACACCATAAGAAGAATATCCGCTTCCAAAATCATCCAGCAGTGTCACCGCACCTTTTTTCTGCAATGATTCCAGGATATTATTGCGGTTCTGCTTCATCGCCTCAAACGATGTCTCTGTAATCTCAAATCTTGATTTGATTCCAAGCTTCTGAGACGACTCTACATTTTCCTCGATCCATTTCATCATCTTTTCATCATAAAAATCCATCCATGACAAATTGATTGATATCGGAATATTTTTCTTACCGTCTTCGCATCGCTTCCGCATGAATTCAAATACTTTTTTTGTCACATAAAAATCCAGTTCTGAGATATGACCACTCTCTTCTAATGCCGGAATAAATATGGCAGGTGATACGAACCCTCTCTTTGGATGCACCCAGCGGATCAGGGCTTCTGCAGACCGGATCTCTCCGGTCTTCGCATCTACAACCGGCTGATAATATACTTTGAACTGTTCCTGTGCCAGTCCGTTTCTGAGTTCTCCTGCAAGTTCCGCACGATCAATGTAATATGATTTCATCGATGCATCATAGATATTATATGGTTTTACATATTCATCTGTAATATATTTTTTTGCAAGCTTCGCGCGGTCGATCATACCATTGATGCTCATTTCTTTATTTTCAACAAAGAAAATTCCGCAACCGCAGAAGATGTGCATCGTCTTTCCCTTCTTTGTGAAATTCCACTCGCAAAGTCCGGAAAGCGCATCAAAATCCAGATTCTTTTTCTCTACCAGACAGGTGAACTGATCAGCCTCCACTCTCGCCACTACGCATGGCTTCAAGCTGGATGATCGCATATTCTTATAAATTGTGCGCAGTACATTATCACCAGTATCAATTCCAAAAAGCTCATTTACTGCTTTGAAATTGCGGACGTTAAAGTACAACACTGCATAATCGGTCCTGTCGGCACAGTGCCGGAATATGTTTTCCGAATTATGGATGAATCCCCGTCTGTTGTACCCGCCGGTCAGCATATCTGTACCGGAAAGCTCTGTGATATCTTCTGTCACAGCCAGAATGATTCCCAGTTCTTTGAACAGATACATGAAAATAAATTCTTTCAGGCGTATCTCTCCATCCTCACTGATCTGATGGACTGTAAAGGAATAACGGCCATTTTGATTCAATTCCCTGCATATCGTTTCTATGTCTGTATTTTTCTTCAGATGCTCTTTTTCCTGCTCCGGAACCATCGTACCCAGGATCTCCCGGCAATACGTATTATAATCTATCTTCGTATGAAGATATCTGTATGCATTAAAATCTTCTGTCGATTCTATATTGATCAAATTTCTGCGAGCATCGATCAATGCAACCTTTTCAAAATTCTTCTGGTAAAGAAGCTGTGGGATTTTTTCTGCCAGATAACTTTCGGTTATGTCCTGAAAATAAAGCAACCCTTCAATGTCATCTGTCACAGAGTTCCGGATCATCTCTATCGTAATGCGGAACATACGGATCTTCTCATCCTGATTTCCCTGAGCAACTGTTTCGAGCGAAATAATTGTTCTCCCAGCTGCAAATTCTTTCAGTAGATTTTCCTGTACAAACAACTGGTTTGCTTTTACTCTGTCTTCACAGCCGATCGCATACATCGATATTCTTCTTACGTAATCGTCCAGGTTTTCCTTTTCTCCCCTGATTCCGATATTCTTATTCTTTACTGCACAGGAGATACACATTCCCTTACTTACATTTACGGTCACCGTTCCCAGTGAATCCGTCGTCTTTCTCATGACTTCATCCAGCTGTTTCAGATAGTCATCATTAATATCCCTTACATATAGCATCACGATCTGATTATCATCTTCGTATTCCTCACTGCATATCATTGTAAGTGATACCCACTTGAATTCATCCTTCACTTTCCGACGGTAACGGATCATCTCTTTTCTGTTTCCTCCTGCGAACGCTTTTCTCAGACGTTTTATATTACAAAACTCAAGATATTCTTTTTTATCATCTTCATAAATGCAATCCATGTCCGCAAAGCCGCGTAGTCTCGCTGAAAAGGAGGTCAAACTGTCGAAATATTTTTTCTGATCATCAAATCCGTCTTTCAATATCAGATAACTGTCTGTTGTCAGGTTGACTTTCAATATTACATAATAGAAATCTGACAGCATTCCCAATGTATCCTGAAAATTTCCCATGGATTTATCATGCAGTGCAATCGTGTTATGCACTCTTCTCAAAACAACAGCCGCATCAAATGGACGCGAGAAATAATCGTTTACACCAAGCTTATATGCGCGTCCGATATTATCATCAGAGGAATCTGCCGAGATACTGATAACCGGTATACGATCCAGCCATAGTCTTTCTTTCATAACCTGCAGCACTTCATATCCATTCATTACAGGCATATTCATATCCAATAACAGCAGGGATAATTCCATATGGTGTTCTGACATAATATAAACCGCCTGCTGTCCGTCCTCTGCCTGTATCAAATCATATTCGTCCTCGAGCATACTCACCAGAATCTCACGGTTCATTTCTGAATCATCGACGATTAATATCTTCTTCCTCTGTTCTTCCATACGTTTTACCCCCCCCAAACATTTGTTCGTCTTTTACTTCCCTTATCATAATATATATTTTATCACTATAATCTGTCTGAATCCAGTACAATTGTAAATGGTCCGTCATTTACCAGGCTCACCTTCATATCCGCTCCAAACATTCCCCGTTCTACTACCGGTATCTGTTCTTTGCACTTACTGATAATATATTCGTAAAGTTCTTCTGCCATGTCCGGTTTCCCTGCTTCGACAAAACTTGGCCGGTTTCCCTTTTTGCAGTTCGCATATAAAGTAAACTGCGAGATCAGAAGGAGTTCCCCTCCCACCGCATCCAGTGAAAGATTCGTCTTTCCTTCTTCATCCTCAAAAATACGTAATCCAGTCATTTTCTTAACCATCTTATCAGCAATCTCTTTTGTATCCGAATCAGCCACACCTATCAGGACCATAAATCCTTTTCCTATCTGTCCGATTACTTTTCCATCCACTTTTACGTTGCTTTCTGTAACTCTCTGAATCACAAACCGCATTTTCTCTCCTCCTGTTACCCATTATTTTTTATCCGGAAGCTGTGCCAGTATAATTGCCAGAAACATCAGTATACACCCTAACGATTCTCTGAATGACAAACGTTCTCCAAGTATGATCCAGCCCGCAAGTACCGAAAAACAGGATTCCAGGCTTAAAATCAGCGATGCTACCGCCGGATTCACATTCTTCTGTCCAAGTATCTGTAATGTATATGCAACACCACAGGATAATACACCTGCATACAGAAGCGGCATCCATGCAGCCGCCACAGCTACAAGTCTTGGTGTCTCCAGCACAAACATAAATGGTAATGACAGAATTCCACTCACGAAAAACTGGATGCAGGACATCTTCACACCATCCACTTTCGGAGAAAAATGATCAATCACCAGAATATGCACAGAAAAAACAAGTGCACACAAAAATACCAGAATATCTCCCTTTCCAATAGAAAAAGACTCCGTAATACACAAAAAGTACAATCCGACAAGTGCCAGTAACACTGCCATCCATACCTTCCATTTGATTTTTTTATGAAGAAAAATTCCAAGAACCGGAACGATCACGATATAAAAAGCAGTAATAAATCCTGCTTTTCCCGCTGTGGTATACTGAATCCCAGCCTGTTGGAGACTGCCCGCTGTGAATAATAATACTCCGCATGCAATACCTCCTGTTATCAGATCTTTCCCTGATTTTTCTTTTTCCGAACAGTCCGTTTCAGTATCTTTATTCATTCTGTTCAAAAACCAGATACACGGTAAAAGTGCCACCGCTCCTATCAGACAGCGGATTCCATTAAAAGAAAAAGGTCCCAGATAATCCATTCCTACACTCTGGGCAACAAATGCTGTTCCCCATATAAATGCTGTCAGTAACAGCATGCTCCCATTTTTCAGTTTCATTCTACTTTCCACCTATACTACACATTACGTATATAATTTTCTTTTGCCAACATCTTATCATACTATAACCTATAATACGACATATTTCGAGCATTTTCAAATTATATATTTTTTTCAGACAAATCTGACTTGACATTTCTGTCACTTCACCGGATACTAAAAACAGAAAAAGTAAGTCCTCTTAAACGGACTTCATCAATGCAAGGAGGTTCTGTCATGTTATCAGAGCGATTATTAAAGCTTCCGGGATTCCTTTATCAGATTGGAAGTAATTATTATTATCTTGGAAAATGGATCTGTAAAAAATGTACAGATCAGGATGCCACAGACTGTGTCACCATGTATCAGATGTGCCGGACCGGCGGTGAAGAACCTGAAACCCGCACTTATTTCCAGAAGATTCGCGCTTTCAGTGATTTTGCATTGGAAGTTCCTTATAATCCCGCAAAAATTGCGGATGATATGAACATGATTCTGGAAAGTCTTTCCGAGAAAGAAACTACCGGGCTTTTGGAACAGATTGCACATCTTGAAGAAGATGTAACAAAATACTAGATACAATTGGCATTAAACAGGTGTAACGACTTCCATTTCTGTCCAAAAAAGGGGCTGTAAAATAAGTCCCTAA
>PPYF01172133.1_pt1 | contig 15301 bp, 6 predicted proteins | sample 1559871 | NCBI WGS metagenome assembly PPYF01 (sample SAMN08240021, study PRJNA423297) | Human gut metagenome, whole genome shotgun sequencing project. | reverse complement strand
CGTGAATTAAACTTCGTAATGAATTACGTGTTCACTCAGAGACTTGGTATTCATTTTTCGTCTTGCGACGTTAAGAATCTGTATCTTCGAGTGCCCACACAGATTGTCTGATAAATTGTTAAAGAGCAGTGCAACGCGGCTTTCGCTCACCGTTGCGAGGTGGCGTATACTACGCTTTCCTCTTTCAGAGTCAACCCTCATTTTCAGGTTTTTCTCTTCAACCAACCCGGCTACCTAGTGTGAAGTGATTCACATCCGCCGTGTCGATGGAGGCGCATTATAGGGAGTTTCCCCGGGGCCGCAACCCTTAAATTGCAGAAAAATGACTGACTGCTGCATTCCACAGCAGAACCCGGCTTTATACCCATTTACACACAGAGTTATCCACAAATATTGCGTTTACCACTATTATCCAAGCCTTATGATTTGTATTTATCAATGTCGCTCCGTCTATTTACTTAAGCGAGATTGCGCTTTTCCGCTGGCATCCGCCAACTAGCGTTCCCCCACTTTCCCCATAGGGCCATCGCCAGCCTCTGTTTGCAAACATCCACCGCTTATCAGAAAGCACGCGTATTGCAGAAGCGGACCTGTTCGCGCCTCACTGACTCGCTGCGGGAGATAACCGCCACCATCAGCTGGTAAACTGCGTTAGCGGAATAAGCATGTTCGTCATTATTTATCCGTGACGTTTTGCACCAAATCCCAGACCGAAGAGGCATTGCCTTCTTTATTATTCGCCCCCCGTTTTTTGGCACGGTGATCTCCCATTTAGTTTTGGTGAAATTGAGCGACACCGTTTCAACTGGTTTACCACCAGACACTGTGGAAACAACCAAAGGTTGCCCAGCGGTCTGTGCAAACGCGACGATGACGTGCTCGTTTGGGATGCCCCCCGCGCCGTTGATGGTCATTCCTGTCACCGGGTGATGCTAAACGGTATGCCGATGGCACGATTATGCGGGATACTTACAACCAGTCCTACGGTCGCCACCGCCACAACCGCAGTACTCGGCCTGCTAGAGCCGATGCCATATATTCCCGGCACCGTCCGGGCGCGCCGACAATGATGGTGATAGTGGGCAATATGCCCGCGCTGACTGCGCTCAATGCTGATATGTATGTGGGGTGAGGTTATTAGGATTAGTTTTCCTGGATAGATAGCGCCGTGAGCTGGGAGGTATTGGTGATATTAATAATGGTTTCAAGGATTGTACTGGATGGTGTTTATTTGAATGACTGGAAGAGGGAAATCGCCTTTTTGGGGAAAGTTAGTTGTTCTTTGGCATTACAGTAACTTGTAAATCAAAAGGAATAAGACGAAGGCCGGACTCGCCTTTTGTTTTAATTCATTGAAAAATAATGGGTTGTGAGGTTTTAATTTGGGGATTTGCCCCCAGAATGGGACAAAAAATTGAATACTGGGTGAAAGATCACAAAGTTGCGTGTTTTTCACTCAGCGTAAGTTCCTATCATAACTCTAAATAACTTCATAAACTACGCGGTGAGCACCAATATTGCCGCTTTATTTCCGCCTTCGTTAAAACCTCCCCCTTCTGATTGAATGAGCCATATTTATTACGGCAATAGCGCATCGGTGAGGCTGCTAACACCGACACAGGACAGTCGCGACATTATCAGCGCCGCAACGCGGTACCTGGACGCGATCTGGAAGGATGGCCTCCGGTACCAAAAGCTAGGGTCATGCTCGGAACTTGCAGTCAAGGTGTCGCCCTGCTCAATCACTTTAACGAAAACGCGCCGAGTGAGGACTGCACGTAATTAAAGCAGGTTATTGACCGCCTTAATGCCAAAGACGGTAAAGGCACACTCTACTTCTCTGGTCAGGGTAGGCAGATGAAGCGTGAGATGCTCTCGCCACGCTACAGTGATTTAATAATGGGCAAATGAAGACTGGCATTTCGTACAAGAAACATATTACCCGACGCGGCGGTATTTAATACATTGAACCCCCGCTTCTTTAGCATCTTGATCATTTGTGTTGATTTGGCATAACACTTCGCCTGGAAAGGCCGCTCAGCATAATGCTCAAGGATGTTATTGAGCACGGCTGTTGCAATACTTTTCCCACGATAGCGTTTGGAGACACACAACACTCGTAATTCCAGCCCCGGTAGCTCGTCAATGATGACATCCTGCAACCATATGAAACCCAGTCGATTCCCGTCAGTCCCTCGAGCTATAATATTAAAGTAATGGCCGGTATACTTCCCAGTATCTCTAACTCGGATCATCTCACGTATCTGCTTCTCAAAAGGCTTTGAGATTCGGGAATCAATAAAATTATTGGAAAAATTACCCGTCCGGGCACCTGCTGCTAGTTCATCCATGACAAACGTCAAGTCAGCTTTTGTTAATGGTCGTTGCTTAATATCCATCATCTGCTCACTTAATTCCTGTAGTGGTTACACTATTAACTCGTCATGCTATCGGTAAAATGAGATCAGCATTTTGATTCCTGACATTACCTGCAGCAGTTGAAACTGGATGCTAGGCAAATTACTCTGATTGCAAGGCACCTTCCTTCGCCAGCTTCTGCGCGCTGCTGGTGGTCAGGTCCATCCATGCAATTGCAACATCCGGCGTTAACACGACAGGGCTACGGTAATGACTATCAAATAGCCCAGAGGGCTGCAGTAACGGTAACGATGACAAATCCCTCATTCTCATCGCCGCGGTTAGCAGCCTCTTTCTGCCTCCCCGCAAAACGGGAAAGTAAAACTGGCATTGCTTGCAACTAAGCAGGCCTAAGTAAAGTAGATTTCTCTTGCCCTCATGGTGGCCAGCTCACTATCCAATCATCAAAACAAATGAAAGCAGTAGTACGAATGACCATCAAAGTGCTCTGTTTCTATTGAGACAAGCAGTTACTAACTCGCTAGAATATGCCCATCAGTTCACGTTAAAACTTCAGATAAATGATTGGTCAAAACATCCATACTACAATCGTATCCTCGACTTACGATCTGCTTAAGGAAACTGACTCAGCCCTTTTGAGATTGTGTGACCAGGCTAGCTCGCTGGTGCTAATCGTAAGCTCAACTGAACAAGGCATATTTCCTTCTCATCTGTCAGAAGAGATAACGTTGCTCGAGCTATCTGAAGAGCTATGCGAACACTTGCTACCGCTATCACGTGGTGATCGATCCCGTAAGGCACCTGATATCCTCGCTAAAATGCTAAATTGCATAGCGTCTGAAGTAGTATGGATTGACAGGATTCAAATTCTATTTGAGCCATCTCTAGAACTCGATCCTTTGCGCCAGCTACAAGAGCTAGCGCGTATCAAGCCTATCGTCGCTATCTGGCCTGGGCAGCTTACAGAACAATTTTTAACCTTTTCAGTTCCGGGAAGGGCCGATTATCAATCTTACACAGCGAATGAGCTGGCAAATCTGCCGATCATTCATTTTGTTGAGCAGAGGGCATATAAATGAAAAAGTACGGAGAGCTCATTCAATTTGAGCCCGTCACAACTATCATCAAACTCAAGGAGTCTGCTGAACAGCACAAAGCTCAGCAGTTGGTGGCGTCTTATGTTATCTCGGACAAGATGGCAATAAAACTGGCGGACATCATCATTCCCCAGTTGCAGTTTGAAGAATCAGTTGATAACAAATCTCTCTGGGTTGTCGGTAACTACGGCTCAGGTAAATCACACCTGATGTCAGTGATCTCGGCAGTTGCTGAGTTTCCAGAACTTGCAAAATATATTACTAACGACAAGGTTCGCCACGCTGCAGGCAAAATTGCCGGAAAATTTAAAGTCATTCGCTTTGAGGTCGGGGCTAGCAAAAAAGCCTTTGCTGATATAGTCACAGACAACCTGACCTCCAGCTTGGCGGAAATGGGGATTGATTATCAATTCCCCTCTATGGATGAAATCTCATCCAATCACAAACCCTACTTTGAAGAGATGATGGCGCTATTTCATCAACGCTATCCAGATCAAGGTTTGCTTTTGATTTGTGATGAAATCCTCGACTACCTCCGCTCTCGTAACCAGCAGCAGCTTCCGTTGGATATGGCCATGATGCGCGTCATGGGAGAAGTGATCGATGGCACACGTTTTCGTTTTATTTGTGGCGTTCAGGAAGCCATTTTCGACAGCACTCAGCTCGCTTTTGCAACGCAAGAAGTCAAACGCATCCGTGATCGTGCAGAGCAGGTACTGATCACTCGTGACGATATTAAATATGTGGTTGCTGAGCGCCTACTCAAAAAAGATGCCCAGCAATTGCACTGGATCCGTGAGTACCTGCAACAATTCACTCCTTGTTTTGATCGCATGAACGAACGGCTCGATGAATTTGTTCGAATGTTCCCTGTTCATCCTGATTACATCAATACTTTCGAGCGTGTAAATGGGGCAGGCATCGAACAACGACAGGTATTACGTAGCCTCTCGCGGCAGATGCAGGCTTTAATGGAGCAACAAGTCCCCCTTGATAAGCCGGGCGTATTCTCTTATGACACCTACTGGGACGAGCTCAGAAGTGACCCCAGCGCTAAAACTAATCCTGATGTAGGTCAGGTCATTTATGTCGGTGAAACCCTGTTTACTCGTATTGACCAGGCCTACCCAACCGCAACTGAAATAGACTTCGCCAAACGCCTTGTCGCTGGTTTGGCAATCCATCGTTTGACTGTTGGCGATGTTTATAACGAGATGGGAGCCACTGCCGCCGAGCTGCGTGATTCACTCTGTCTCTATCTGCCTGGTATCGAGCAACTGCCTGGAGAAAAGAGTAAAAATCTGGAAACTCAGATTGTTGCTGTACTAACTAAGATTCGAAAAACCGTCAATGGCCAGTTCTTTTCAAAGAACAAGGCAAACGATCAGTTCTTTTTGGATTTGAAAAAGACTGAAGACTTTGATGCTTATATCGAAAACAAGATTCCCTTGCTTACGGATGATAGTCGTAACGGTGCCTATCGTGAAGCTATGCTGCAGATCTTGGAAGAAACTGATATGCAGCAACCCAATGTTCAGATGTGGCGGCACGAACTGAAATGGTTGGATCGCAATGTTAATCGTCCAGGATGGATGTTCCTAGGCTCGCCTAATGAGCGTGAAACTGCCAAGCCGCCGCTTGACTATTACATGTATTTCATACAGCCATACAACCCGCCAAAACAGAAAAAAGAATACATCCGCAACGATGAAGTGCTATTTATACTGCAAAATGCTGACGCAGATTTTAATCGTAGCCTGAATTACTATGCAGCCGCTGTTGATTTATATGCATCTGCTACGGGTAATGCTAAGAATGTCTACAAACTAAAGGCGGATGGTTATCTTAGAGAGATGCAAACTTGGTTAAAAAGTCATTTCAAAGACGCTTACGTAGCCCAATACAATGGGCAAAGCAAGCCGATGATGGACTGGCTCAAAGGCACCTCGGTTCGCAACATTTCTGGACTCGGTGATAGTCAAATTGGCAGTCTCAAGGATATTTTTGAATCCGTTGCCAGCCATATCTTGGCTAATCACTTTGTTTCATTGGCACCCGAGTATCCAACTTTTAGTCAGTGGATCACTTATGAAAACATAGAAAGCGCAGCCAAAGATGCGTTAAGTGTTGTCTCCGGTGGCGCTGCGACAAAGCGAGCCAATGCCGTCCTTGACGCACTTGAATTACTAGATGGCGATAAAATTGCTCCGCTACAATCACGCTATGCCAAAGCAGTTTTAGCTGTTCTGCAAAACAAGCCGCAAGGCCAGGTCGTCAATCAGCCTGAGCTGCTTGAAGCCATCAATTCTCGCCTCTACTTTAAACCAGAAAGCTACCGATTAGAGCCGGAATGGCTGCTAGTCCTGATCGCTTGTTTAGTTTATAGCGGCGAGCTTGAGTTGGTAGTGGTCGGCCATACCCTTACAGCCAGCGATGCCGTCAAATTCAAATCCATTTCATTTGATGTACTAAAAGACTTTAAACATATCCAAGCGCCAAAGGATTTTAATGTCACCGCATTAAAATCACTGCTCACTCTGTTAGATATGAATGACGGTTTAGCTACTTCGATCCAGCAAGGTGATGAGAGCATCGTACGCGAAATGCTAAAGCGCTCAGACCAGCTGATCAACGAACTAGTCAAGGGGCAGCAGAGTGTAAAAGAACGGTTGCCGTTATGGGGACAATTAGTTCTGGAAGAAAGTGAAGAACAAACGCTGTCAACACAATTGACTGAGCTGAAAATCTTTTTGGAAACTATCCACCGCTATGACAAACCAGGTAAACTGAAAAACCTTAAGGTAACTGCTACAGAAATTGCCAATTTCCAACAAATGCTTCAGTCATGGCGAAATTTCGTGCAACTCAAGGCGGTAGTCAACGATCTGACCCCATTATGCACTTACCTAAAAGAGGCTCAGTTGGTACTGCCCGAGCAGCACATGTGGCAAGAACAAGTTAAATTAGCTCGTGATACATTAAGACAAGGTTTCGCTGACCCATCATTACGATACAATGAGAACTTCAAAGCGACGCAGATCTCTGTTTTAACAGAGCTAAAAACAGAGTACGCGAAGCATTATATTGAACTCTATATACGGGCGCATCTCGACAGTAGAGAAGAAAAGACTAAATCCAAACTGCTAAGCGATGAACGTCTTGCAGAATTGGATATTTTGAGTGGTATCACATTGCTCCCAGCTCAACAACTAGCGGATTGGCGTAAAGATGTAGCACAATTACAAATAGCTAAGCCCATTGATCCTAAACATCTAGCGATGAATGCCAATCCAGCAGACTTCAATGCTCGTCAAGAGAGCGGGAAGGCACCGGCCAGTGAACAGCTAAAGAATCTGGAGCAACGGCTCGATAGTTTACAAAGTGATTGGCATAGTAATTTGAATAGTCTTCTCGATGACCCGTTCATTAACCTTAGCCTGCTTAAACCAGAGCAGGCACAGTTACTTCGTGATTTTATTCAGAATGGTCAGCTCCCTGAGCCGCTTGATACAAACTTTATACAAGCGGTAAATCAAGTGCTGGCAGGGTTGGAAGAGCTAAGAATAAACTCAGCTGACTTTATTAATGCCCTCGGAAAAGGCCTTCCCCAAAGCCGTGACGAAGTAGCTGAACGCTTTAATCGGCTGCTCGACAAACTTTGTCAGGGTAAAGACATCAATAAAGTTCGTATTGTTATCGATTAATTTATACGGGCGGGTACGATTTAAGTCGTACCCGCTATAGGAAGCACCATGAAACAAGACACCTTATTCTCAAGTGATAGCACGCCGCAGTCACAAACAGCGGACCCAGTAACCTGTTTGGGAAAAACTTTCACTAACGACCAAGAACGCCGCGAATATTTTCTGGCATTGTTGGCTGAAAAGCTCAAAGATCCAGAATTTCGTAAAATTGAAGGTTTTCCCATCGGTAACGATGACGATATATTAAATCTAAGCGATCCTCCATATTACACCGCCTGTCCTAATCCATGGATTGGCGATTTTATTGCAGAGTGGGAGGCACAAAAGCCTGCATGCGACGAAGAATATCATCGAGAACCTTTTGCTGCAGATGTCAGTGAAGGGAAAAATGATCCTATTTATAATGCCCACTCTTACCATACCAAGGTACCTCATAAGGCCATTATGCGATATATCCTGCATTATACAAACCCAGGAGATATCGTTTTTGATGGCTTTTGTGGCACTGGAATGACTGGTGTTGCTGCCCAGATGTGTGGAGATAAGGAGGCGGTCGCTTCACTAGGTTATCAAGTCAAAATTGATGGCACTATTTTACAGCAAGAGATCGATGAAAACGGTGAAATTATATGGAAAGCATTTTCAAAATTAGGGCCAAGAAAAGCAGTGCTAAATGACTTATCTCCTGCGGCAACATTTATAGCCTATAACTATAACGCACCTGTAGAGATTCAGTCTTTTGAACAAGAAGTACAACTGTTATTGCAAGAAGTAGAAAAACAATATGAATGGATGTATGTTACAAAACATACAGATGGGCAAATAGGTAAAGTTAACTACACTGTTTGGAGTGAAGTATATTCTTGCCCAGGGTGCTCCAATGAAATAATTTATTATAAAGAAGCATTCTCTGAAAGAAGTGATGGTATAACTACGTACTCAGATATATTTAAATGTTCACATTGCAATATATTAGTCGCTAAAAAACCTTCAAAAAATTCAGGAGCTAGCGCGCTTACTCGGGTTTTAATAACCGAACATGATGCATCATCCTCAGTAATAAAAAAACAAAAAAGAGTTCCTGTTAAAATAAATTATAGCATTGGAACAACAAGGTATGAAAAGTTTGTTGACACTGATGATTTGAAAAAAATTGAGGAATCAGAAAAATTCATTCTTAAATCTATTCTACCTATATTTAGAATGCCAGAAGGGGATGAGTGTAGACGTAATGATGATGAAGGCATTACGCATGTACACCATTTCTACACGAATAGAACCCTAGCTATAATAACTCAAATTATTAAAAGATGTAATTCTAAACATATTGATTTTATTATTGGAAGCATGTTACCCAAGTTGACAATAATGAACCGCTACATGCCGCAACATGGCAGCCGTGCACTGGTCGGACCAATGGCAAATACTCTTTATGTACCACCAGTCTCCGTTGAAAATAATCCCTTAGAGCAATTCAAATTCCAGTTTAAGAAAGTTATTCAAGCCCTCAATAACAAATCAGGCTCTGTCATTACAAATCAAGGCATCCAATCTGCAAAAATAAAGCCGGAAAGTATTGACTACATATTTATTGATCCGCCATTTGGCGCCAACATAATGTATTCTGAATTAAACTATATTAGAGAGTCATGGTTTCGGGTATTCACAAATAATAAACCAGAAGCAATTGAAAACAAAACACAAAAAAAAGATGGTGACACATATAGATCTCTGATGTGTGAAAGTTTTAAATTAGCTTATACATCACTCAAACCGGGAAGATGGATCACCGTTGAGTTTTCGAACACTAAAGCATCTGTTTGGAATAGTATACAAAATGCCCTTTCAGATGCAGGATTTATTGTTGCTGCTGTCACAATGTTAGATACTGCTCGAGGAGGATTACATGCAATGTTAGGCCCTACAGCAGTCAAAAACCCTCTGGTTATAACTGCTTATAAACCTAATAGCGGATTCGAGACGAGATTTGAAACTGAGGCCATTTCCGAAGAAGGGGTATGGGATTTTATTCGTACTCATTTAAAATATTTGCCTGTTTCAAAAATTCAAAATAATACTATCCAAATAATTTCTGAACGAGATCCACGTATCCTCTTTGATCAGCTCATTGCTTACTATGTACGCAAAGGTTATCAAGTTCCTTTGGATAGTAAAGAATTCCAAATAGGTCTTATGCAGCGCTTTTTTGAACGTGATGGCATGTTCTTTCTTCCTGAGCAGCTCGCCGAATATGATAAAAAGAAGCTCTCATCTGGTGAACTCATTCAGGCATCACTTTTTGTTAAAGATGAAGCCTCGGCTATTGCATGGTTACGCCAGCTTCTAAAAAACAAACCCCAAACTTTTGCAGATATTAATCCTCAGTTTATGCAACAACTGGGTGGATGGAGCAAAAACGAAATTGTTCTGGATTTACGGGAACTGTTGACTCAGAATTTCCTTTGTTTTGACGGCCAGGATGAAGTACCTGATCAAATTCACAGCTATCTCTCTAGCAACTGGAAAGAACTACGTAACCTTCCGAAAAACAATCCAGCATTAGTTGCCAAAGCTAAGGATCGTTGGTATGTCCCCGATCCTAATAAGGCAGGGGATTTGGAAAAGCTACGAGAAAAATCATTACTTAAAGAGTTTGAAGAGTACAAAGATATCAAGAAAAAGCTCAAAGTATTCCGTATCGAAGCCGTGCGTGTTGGCTTCAAGAAACTATGGGAACAGCAGGAATTCACCACCTTAATAACTATTGCTGAAAAATTGCCAAATAATGTATTGGAAGAAGATCCTGTTCTGCTGATGTATTACGACCAAGCAGTAACCTTAAGCCAAATCGATACCGATGATGAGTGGTGATAAATCATGTGGCAGGTAGGAGACTGGGCCTGGAGTCAGGCTCATCAACAATATGTCAAAGTGATTGATACTGCTGGCCTATGGGGCCAGCAGTTTTACCGTGTCTGGCTGCAGCAACAGGATGTAGTACTCAAGGTATTAGACACCGATCTCTATAACCAGCCTGTACAGACCATTGTGACGGCTGATGCGTTATGCTACTTGGCCACTGCAGCCAAAATTGCCAACGTCCAGCAGGAAGATACCCTCCTGGCACCAATAGAATCGAATGTCATTCCTTTGCCGCACCAGTTGAAGGCGCTCACTAAGGCGATGAGCAAAAAACAGGTGCGCTATCTGTTTGCCGATGAAGTTGGTCTGGGCAAAACCATTGAGGCTGGGCTGGTCATGCGTGAATTGAAGTTGCGCGGACTGGCTAAGCGAATTCTAGTTTGTGCACCTAAAGGGTTGGTTAGTCAGTGGGTAAGTGAAATGCAGACCCACTTTAACGAGCCATTCCAATTGATGCTGCCCGGTGAACAAAAACCACAAAATGAACATGACAATGTCTGGTCACGTTATGATCAGGTTGTTTGCCCTGTCGACAGTATCAAGCCCATTGAAAGCCGCAAAGGATGGTCACTCAAACAACTTAATGAGTACAACAAGCTTCGTTTTGATGATCTGCTGGCTGCGAATTGGGACCTTATCATCATCGATGAAGCCCATCGTCTCGGCGGTAGCACCGACCAGGTCGCCCGTTACAAGCTAGGCCAAGGTTTGGCCGAAGCAGCCCCCTATTTATTGTTATTATCCGCGACACCACATCAAGGCAAAAGTGATGCTTTCCACCGTTTGATGGCACTGCTCGATGCCGAAGCCTTTCCGGATGTAAGCTCGGTCTCACAAGAGCGGGTCCAGCCATTTGTGGTGCGTACTGAAAAACGGATCGCCATCGATGGCGAAGGTAAGCCACTTTTTTGTCCTCGGCAAACAGAAATGGTTGCCGTAGCCTGGCAAGCCCAGCATGGATTACAACGCCACCTCTATGAAGAAGTGACTGAGTACATAAAAGAAGGCTACAACCAGGCACAAGCTAAACAACAAAATGCTATTGGTTTTTTGATGATATTGATGCAACGTTTGGTGAGTTCTAGTAGTGCGGCCATCTCCCGAACTCTCGCCCGTCGGTTGAACGTATTAGAAAATAAGCGGATAGAAGAAGAATTACCTTTGGCGTTTGCCGATGAGTGGGCGGATCTGGATGGTCAAACCCAGCTGGACGAATTATTAGCTCAGTGCCAAACCTCGTTGGAGAATGAAAAAAACGAAGTGCGCCGTTTGCTAGCGCTAGCGGAGCAATGTGTAAGTGCCGAAAATGATGCCAAAGCCGAAGCCTTGCTCGATTGGCTCTACCGCCTGCAGCAAGAAGAGGGAGATCCATACCTGAAGATGCTGGTGTTTACAGAGTTTGTGCCGACCCAAGAAATGTTGGCGCAGTTCTTTGTTGAACGAGGCATCAGTGTCGTTAGTCTCAACGGCTCAATGGATCTGTCAGAGCGTAAAAAAGTACAAGCTGCTTTCGCCAGTGATACTCGCATTCTGATTTCAACTGATGCCGGCGGAGAAGGTCTAAACCTTCAGTTCTGCCATGTGATTGTTAATTACGATATGCCATGGAATCCGATGCGCATGGAACAGCGTATTGGCCGCGTCGATCGTATCGGCCAACAGCATATCGTTCGCGCACTGAACTTTGTGCTCGAAGATACCGTTGAGCACAGAGTTCGCGAAGTGCTCGAAGCGAAGTTACAGATTATCCTCGACGAGTTCGGCGTTGATAAGACCAGCGATGTATTGGATTCCTCTGCTGCTAATCATCTGTTTGATGAGTTGTTTATCACATCTATCACTGATCCTGCTTTAATGGATCAGGAGTTAGCTAAAGCCCTGAACACCTTAAGAGACGGTGCAGTGGACAAGCGGCAACAGGATGCACTGTTTGGTGGCGGAGATCCCTTATCAGCTGAGGACTATCGCCAAACCTTGAACCACCCACTATCCTATTGGGTACAGAGCATGGTCGCTAGTTACTTTCGCTGGCAAGGTAGTATGCAGCATACAGCTGATTTTACTGACGAAATTGATGGGAGCCATACTCTAACTTGGCCAGATGGTGAAACATGGAGTGGAATAACCTTTATTGGGAAAATCGCCCAGCAACAGCCAAGTTTCACACATCTAACGCTCGAAAACCCCAAGATAAAAGGACTGTGTAGTCAATTACCTGTCTGGAGTGAAGCACAACCTATCCCCAGAGTTGCTGTTAAGTCACTACCAGCCGGAGCAAATGGTTATTGGGCATTATGGAGTATCCGCCTTGTGGCTGGCCATGAGCGACGCTGCCAATATATGCCAGTCTATATCAAGCCCAACGGTCAATATTACGCAACAGCGTCCCAAAGAGTCTGGGATGCTGTCTGTAGTATAGAATTTGAGGTTTTACCTCAAGACTTAGTAGTTGAGTCTTCTTTACATCAATCGATCTATGCCCTTATGCATAAGGTGGCACAAGAGGAAGGAAAAGCTATCTTCGAAAGCATGTTGACAGCTAATCAAACCGATTTAGATAATCAGTTTGAAAAAGGTGAATATTCATTTAATGCAAGAAAAAAAGCAATAGAACGAGTTGGATTACCAGAGGTTCGCCAATTTCGCTTGCGTCAATTAAGTAGTGAATATGCTCGGTGGCTCCAGGATATAGATAAAAAACGCAGGGTTATTCCTGACATGGTTTTACACGCCATTATTGAAATTAAAGGATGAATATGACCTGGCAAGATGACGTTATTCATAAACTAAATTTGGATGGGGATTTTGTATACATCATAAACGATCCAGATGGACTACTATATGAGCCTGTTATAGCAACCTCACTTCAAGAAAAAAATGCGTTCATTTTTGATGATGATGACCCATTAGCATTACGTCTGGCCTATGAAACATGGCGTAGTGGTGAGAATAAAATATCTTTCCTGATTCGGCTGACGGTTGAGCGTGATATTTTTATACCTTATGATATTCAAAATGAGTCAAAAGAGATTGATTTTCATCTATCAGAATTCTTCCAGGATATTGATTCAGGTATACTAAGATTACTACCAGCCACGTTATATCAGTCAGTCATGGATGCGCTGAAATCATTTGCTCCAGGTAGGCTCAGCCAACAGTCCAGTCTAGATTTCTTATTGCGCCATATATATAGAATTGCACCTGAGATAATCCAATCCAGTACGGATCTTGTTAGGCTATTGATTAGAAAGCATTATATTGGTATTGAAATGCCAGTGCAAATTGAAACGAGACTAATTCATCTACTGAGTTTAGTGCCTAGTTTCGGTTTATGGAATATTAATCGACTGATTTCCAATAAAGCTTATTTTTTTGATTTTCTTCAAAAACAATGGGAAATATACTTACAAGATGAAGAAAAGAGTCCTATCTACTTTGCATCTCGACCAAACACTCAGCTAATTGTTCCTTTTGCTGATGGTGATGTTCGCGTTTTTATTGATAATCTGTTTGCTGAAGGCATTATAAAGCCAGTGGCGATAAAAAGCTTACCTCCTGAACACTGGGCATCATTTGCTGTACTAAAAGAACCAAAAGTAACAGAAAAAGAACGAATACTACACCTACTTAATAATGCAAAAAAAACATTCAACCAATACTCAGAAGAAAGTGCAAATGCAGACTTTTGGCTTGAGCAGTCACGTTCTCTTGGTATCATGAACGCCCTTTTTTATCAAAATAAAAATTTGCCTGCAGTTGAAGTTTTGTTTGATGACATTAAAAATATCAACACTGATGTAGATGGATTATTTCAACATTGGTTGCTAATCAACTATGCAAAAATACAAACCATACCAACTGTTCGTTATCCATCTATGTTGCATAAAGTTCCTGACTGGATATTACGCAGGATAGATTCTGGTAATAAAATTTGTTTGCTTGTTTTAGATGGTATGGGGGCTCGCCAATGGCCATTATTACGTAAGCAATTGCAAATATGCGAAAATATTTCAATAGAAGAGCATTCTTGTTTTGCTTGGGTGCCGACGATAACGTCAATTTCACGGCAAACCTTGTTCTCAGGGAAGCGTCCATTTTTGTTTGGCGAATCTTTACTGACTACAAATAAAGAAGAACAACTGTGGCTTAATTATTGGATGGATAAAGGCTTAAACAAACGAGAAATTAAGTATGCAAAGAAAATTGAGAATTATTCAGCCGATGAATGGCAATCACTAGTTGGGTCACTACCAGTTAAAATTGCCGGTTTAGTCATAAATTTTATCGATGAACAGATGCACGGCATGAAAATGGGAATGGCTGGATTAAATGTAGTAGTTGATAGCTGGCTGGCCGAATGGAAATTCAAAGATAAAATTTCAGACCTACTGGAGAATGGGTTTGAGGTTATAATTACTTCAGACCATGGTAACCAAGAGGCTATCGGCATGGGATATATCAATGAAGGGGTAAAAGCTGAGACTCGGGGAGAACGAGTACGAATTTATAATGACCCCAGTTTGCGAGACAGCTCTGCTGCAAACTATCAAGATTCTGTGATAGTATGGCCCGGTCCTGAGATGGGCCTGCCAAAAGGGACATACCCTTTGCTAGCCTGCTCTGATAAAGCCTTTAAAAGTAAAGGGGATGTCGTTGTAGGGCATGGCGGAATCAGCCTCCATGAGGCAATAGTGCCTTTCATTATTGTTAACAAAAAGTAGTTAGTTATGATTAAAACACCAGGTTTCTGCCGCCACATCGAGAAAGAATGGCTTGAACAAACGCTCCGCTGGGTTGCTAGCGAAGCAGATAGTGTGCAATTAAATAAAAACCTGGAAGTATTCCTTGGTACGTATATAGCGACTAAAGAAAATCGGCGCAAAGCTCGAAATTTATTAACCTCAATTTGGATGCGACCAAAAAATAAAGATGTTTTTTTTGAGACAGGCATTCAATTACATCAAGAGATTGATGCATTTTCATTACCTATTCACTGGGGAATGTTAATCGCAAAAAAACCTTTCTTTGCTGAGGTTGCTCGTTTTATCGGCCGACAAGCTAGGCTAAATGACGCCTTTACCTTTTCTCAAGTATTTCGCCGAATGAGTATGTTATATGGCGAGACACAAGCAACCAGTAGAGCACTAAGTGCTGTTTTAAGGACTATGATCGAATTAGGGGTGATAGATAGAAGTAATA
>PPYF01545650.1_pt1 | contig 15302 bp, 17 predicted proteins | sample 1559871 | NCBI WGS metagenome assembly PPYF01 (sample SAMN08240021, study PRJNA423297) | Human gut metagenome, whole genome shotgun sequencing project. | reverse complement strand
TTCGGAGTCTCCTCATCGCCTACGTCCTTGGTTTCCTCGACAGTTTCCTCAGCAGACATGCTCTCCGTATCTTCCTGCACCTTGTCATCCACAGGCGCGATGGCCGCTGTTGCTCTCTGCACCGCCGTCACCGGCAGCATCGTCGATGGGGAGCTGTCCCCCGTCTGCCCACAGGCCGTGAGCAGCAGGAGCGTCCCCAACATCAGGGTCATAATCTTCTTTCTCATGTGCGTTTCTCCTTTCTATGTTTTTGGGTAGCACAAACAACTACCACACAACCATCCGTAAGTCAACGGAAAGATTTAGAATGGTCTGACAGGGTTGGAGGCCCTCTGGCACAAGCCGTTCCCGTGCTCATACCATGCCGCCCATCTGCGGCGTGTATGCCTCATCCTGCCAGTTGTTTCGGCATTCTTCGAAGCGGTTGACCAGTTCTGCGCTCTATACAGATACGAGATTTTTGTGTTCACAGGTAGCCCTCCTTTTGAATGATCATGTCATCCCTCCCATCTCCATGCAACCGCTCTGGCTGCCGTTCATCACTTCCTCCATGCTGTAATAGCCCTTGTACGCGATGTAACCCCGGTCAGTGAACATCCCGTCCTCCTCACTCATGCGCTGCTGGGCGTAGCCTTCGTAGTCATAGAACCCATCTAAATTCTCATCGTAATCAAAATAGCCGGACTGCTGGATCATGTACTTGCCGTATTCCTCCGGCGTGTGCGCGTCGGGAGCGAAGTCAAAGAGCTCGAGGTTTTCCGCAAGTCTTTTGATCTGTGCCGCAGTTTCCGGCTTTGCCATAGCCACCACAGCGCCCAGCTTTTTGAGGTCATCCGTGGAAAGAGTATCCGCTACCTGCGCCAGTGCATTGAGGTCCGCAAGACTTTCCTGTTCCATATCCAGCAGCACGTCTACCTCGTCCGGCAGATGGCTCTCCACCAGCCGCAGGCGGATCTCCAGCGGATCGGTGATGCCGGCACGAAGCAGGGCTCGGTCGATCTCCTTCTGCGCCATGGGGAGAAACAACCAAGTGATGTGCTCGGTGTCCTCCGGCTCGGCTTTGGAGGTCAGCGCAAGGGCGCTGGCATTCGGCTCATAGTAATAGCAGGGAAAGAACTGCCCATCGTAGACCTGCTCCAGCTTTATGCCGTTGTCATAGGCCACGCCGTATTCCGGGTGCAAAGAGTTACTAAAAACAGCTTGAATCATTCTTCTTTCTCCTCTCGATTTTCTCCATATCTGTCCGCAGGCAAGTCCCATCCCGATGCCAGCAGATGACACCGTGGGCGGGGTACGGGCATCCACGGCATCTTTCGTTCTCCGTGCAAAACACCGGCTCCGGCGGCGTCGGCACAAATGCCGTGCAGGTGCGTTTGCCTACGCTGCGTCTGATCCCATCGATCATGTCTACCTCCCTGTCCATGAAATACAAAAGGACGAAGTCTGACCCTTCAAACTTCGTCCCGTGACATTCTGTATTACATTATTACATTGTCTGTTCCATCGCGTCTTCCTGCTGCCGAATGCGCTCAGCCAAATCCGGCACACAATCCTCGATCTGCTGCTGTACGCTTCGGATCACCTTTTCCTGTTCGGCGGTGAGGTCGAAAAAATCACCGTCTACAGAGTCGGCGCAGCAGCGGTAGATCTCTGTCATCTGCTCTGGGCTGAAAAGCTGCTCCTTGTGGATGAGGCCGCTTCGTATGGCAAAATCTTGCTTGGCTCCGTCATAGTTCTCCATGAAATAGTGTCCGTGGGATAAGCCCGTGCGGTCATAGTCCCAATCCCATGTAACGAATTGGACGCTGTGTTTGCTATGTGTTCCCGCCAGCACTGTGCCGAGAGAGGCACGCCATTCCAATAGACAGGCATCTGCGAGTCCTCTAAAGGCTGGGTTTCAAAGCCAGCGCGGTGCAGGCAGGTACAGACTTCCTCAAGGTAGCGGTTCTGCTGTTCCGTATTGCGGTCATTCATGTTGTGATCCTCCTCTTTTTGCAAATAAAAGAGCGACGGTTCGATGGTTCTACGAAACCAACAAACCGACGCTCTAAACTTTGTGAAATTTTTTCATCAAAAAAGCCCCCTTTTGCGAGGGACTTCCTCGTACAAAAAGGGGCTGCATCCGATTATTTCGCCAGGAAGCAGAAAAAGAGGGGTTCAAATCACGTTGAACCCCTCTCAGACGGCTCTGACATCCATGCTTGAAACCGTTAAAATCGGGGTGTGGAAAACCCCGGAAAGGCTTGATGCCATGCGGTTTTCACCGCATGGCATCTAAACCTGTTTGTTAACTTGGAGCGGGCGACGAGGCTCGAACTCGCTACCTCGACCTTGGCAAGGTCGCGCTCTACCAGATGAGCTACGCCCGCAGGCGGCACCACTATTGCAGCGCCTATGGTGCCTCAGGCCGGGGTCGAACCGGCTGGTGGGAACAACTGGACTCGAACCAGTGACCCCCTGCTTGTAAGGCAGGTGCTCTAACCAGCTGAGCTATGCTCCCGTACCTGTCGTTCAAACGACAAGGCATATTATAACGTTCCCATCCGCATCTGTCAACAAAAATTTTTCAATTTTTGTCCTTTTCCTTACATATTTTTCAGCAGGCCCTTCAGGTCCTCCGCCGAGAAGTCGTACACCGCGTCACAGAACTGGCACGTCAACTGGCAGCCGCCCTGTTCCGCCAGCATCTGCTCCAGCTCGTTCCGGCCCAGGGAGATCAGCGCCCGTTCCACCCGTTCCCGGCTGCAATAGCACTTGTAGGATACCGGGCACGTCTCCAGCACCTTCAGATCAAAGTCGCTCATCACATCCCGCAGCAGCTGTTCCGGGTCGTCGTTTTTGTCCAGCAGCGCCGAAACCGGCCCTGCGGCCATGATGCCGCCCTCCACCTTGGTGATGACGTCCTCACCTGCGCCGGGCATCAGCTGGATAAGATATCCGCCGGCGGCCTTGACGCTCTGGTCCCGGTCCACCAGTACGCCCAGGGCACAGGCGGTGGGGATCTGCTCCGATTCCACGAAATAGCCCGCCACGTCCTCGGCGATCTCGCCGCCCAGCAGATCGATGGTGCCCACATAGGGCTCCTTCATGTGCAGGTCCTTGATGACCGTCAATGTGCCCTCATGACCCACGGCCGCGCCCACGTCCAGCTTGCCGTCCGGCCGCAGAGGCAGGTCCACATGGGGGTTGGTCACGTAGCCCCGCACGTTGCCCTCGTTGTCGCTGACGGCCAGCACCGTGCCCAGCGGACCGCCGCCCTTGAATTGCAGCGTCAGGCTGGCGCCGTCGCTTTTCAGTGCGTTGCCCATCATGGACGCCGCCGCCAGTGTGCGGCCCAGCGCCGCCGTGGCCACAGGCAGCGTCTTGTGTATCTGCCGGGCGCGCTCCGTCAGGCCACGGCTGCAAATGGCCGCCGCCTGCACCATGCCGTCGGTGGAAATAGCTCTTACGATACGATCTGCCATAGATATAACCCTCTTTCGCCTCACACGCCCCGCCCTTTTGGGCGGGGCGCGGTCATTCCTTTTGATCCGCCCGAGTACCGGGCCGCTTTATTTGCGGACACAGCTGATGTAGACCCGTTGCTCATCCGCACGGGGCCGGCGCATACGCATATCGCCGTAGACCCGAACATCGCCAAAGCCCGCCGCTGCCAGCCAGGCGGTCAGTTCCTCCACAGAGTAGGCCCGCTGCCGGTGCACCTCCGCGCTGCGGCGCCATGCGCCGTCGCCGCGGCGGCGGAACAGGTCCATGTAGTAGGTACAAAGGCCCCTGTGGTACTCCGTCCGCCACACGCAGTAGGTATCCTCCGTCTCATCCAGAAATACCTGACCGTCCAGCGCCGCCAGCTTAGCCGCGGTGTTCACGTCGAACACCAGCATCCCGCCGGGGGCCACAAACAGATGCAGCCGCCGGAACGTCCGCTGTACGTCCTTTGGGTCCGTCAGGTAGTTGAGACTGTCCAGACAGCACACCGCCGCGTCCACCGTACCGTACAGGTCCAGCTTCGGCATGGACTGGTGCAGGAAGACAGGCGGCACGCCCTGTGTCTCCCCGCCCTTGCTCATGGCCGCCGCCAGCATATCCTCGCTGCCGTCCACGCCGATGACCTCGTAGCCCTGCTGCGTCAGCAGCCAACTCATGGTCCCGGTGCCGCAGGCCAGGTCCAGCACCAGCTTCACCGGGATACGGCTGCGGCACAGCAGCTTCTCGATGAAATCCAGCCGCTTTCCATAGCCCACATCCTCGGTCAGCGCGTCATATGAACCGGCCAGCGCCTCGTAGCAGCTCATTTCTTCTCTTTCTCCTTCATCTTCTCCAGCACGCTCTCATACCCGCCGTTGCCGTAGATCAAGCTGCGGTTCACTCGGCTGATGGTAGCGCTGGATGCGCCGGTGCGCTCCAGAATGTCGTTGTAGATCATCCCATCGTTCAGCAGCGTGGCTACCTCATAGCGCTGCTCCATACTCCGCAGCTCAGACACCGTGCACAGATCCTGGAAGAAGTTATAGCACTCCTCCTCCGTCTCCAGCATCAGAATGGCCTTATACAGCCGGTCATTCTTTTCTTTCTTTCCGATCTTGGACTTTGCGGTTCGAACCATGATCGTCTCTCCTTCTTTCTCCCTTTTCGGGTACTGATGCCAGTATAGCATTTTAGTCCGCGAAAGTAAACCACCTTATTAAAAATATTTTTGTCGACTAAAGCTGTAAAGCGTCACAGCAGCTGCCCACCTCCGCCACCTTCAAAAACGCTTTGTATCGATGCATGCTCAAATAACATTTCTGCATGTTCATATAATGAACATCAATTTTACTTATTTATAAGATAAGCATATAATGAGGTCGCCCAAAAGTCCACGAGATGGTAACGATAGGGAAAAACGAGTTTGCCCCCGGCGCGAAGGCCGCACTGTACTCCGAAGCGGAGTTCCATGTATAAACCACACATCACCATGTCTTTCTCTCCCCCAAAAAGACAGCGGCGGACGCTTCGCATCCGCCGCTGCCTTTTTCACGTATTCATGCTTCCGTCTTGCCGTGCAGCTTCTTTTGCAGCCAATCCTTACCGTCCACATAGCGGGACACGATGAAGGATACCACATAGTCGCCTGCGGCATTGACCATGGTGGCGGGGGGATCCACCAGATTGCCGATAGCCAGCGCGATGGGGTACGCGATGGCCAGCTGGTCAGGGAAGAAGATGGTGCAAACCACCAGTTCGCCGGTACCGCCTCCGCCAGGGATACCACTCATGGCCACAGAGGAGAACACCGCCACGATGATAGCCAAAATAGCCTTATCCGTGGAGAAGTCCATCCCGAACACGCCGAACAGAAATGCCACCTTGATGATGGCGGACATGGCCGAGCCGTCCATGTGCATGGTAGCGCCCAAGGGCAGCACGATGTCCGTCACGTCCTTGCTGATACCGGACTCCTCCGCTACCTCCATATTGGTGGGAATGGTAGCCACGCTGGAGCAGGTGCCGAAGGACACCGCCGCCGGGCGGAACAGCTTGGAGAACATGATCTTGGCGCCGCCTTTGCCGCCGCCGAACCGGGCATAGATGGGGAAGAAGATAAACATATAGGCAAAGCTCATCACATAGTAGATGATAAGCGTACGGCTGTAATCGCCGATGAGCGTCGGGCCGTAGGTAGCCACCAGGCTGGCAAAGAAGCCGAAGAAGCCAATGGGCGCATAGTAGGTGACCAGCTTCACGGTCTTCATGATGCAGTTGGTGATATCCTCCAGGAACTGCGCCGTCTTTGTCTCCGGACCGCCATTCATCTGGACACCGAAGCCGAACAGCACCGCCGCCACGATCAGGGGCAGAATGGCCCGGCGGCTCAGCAGCTCCATGAAGTCAGGCTTCGTAAAGAAATTGACGATCATATCGCCGAAGCCCAGTGCTTCGCCGACCTCGCCCTCCACGATGGTGTAATGTCCATCTACCAGCGGGAAGATGCGGCAGACGATATACATCAGTACACCGGCAATGGCGGCGGTGACGAGGAACGTGGCGATGGTCACGCCCATGATCTTGCCGGCGCGCTTAACGCTCTTCATATTGGCGATAGCGGAGGCAATGGAGCAGAACACCATAGGCACCACCACGCAGAACATCATATTGATGAACAGCGTACCCAAAAACTCGATCTTGCTGCCGAAACTGGGCGCAAACGCGCCTACCAGGCAGCCTGCCACGATGCCGGCAAGCATACACAGAATAAACCAGTAGTTCTTCAGAAATTTTTTCATAGTGACCTCCCACTCTCTCAAATGAAGTCTTACAGTCCCTATTATACGGGCATTTTTCGCAAAGTAAATCAGAATTCCTGCGTTGTTATTTGCAAATCCTGCTGTTTTCCTTTGGTATCCGCCGAAGGCCCATAGCCAAACTGCTTTTTATAGGCCCGAGAAAAGGTAGAGTAATCCTGATACCCCGCCTGTGCCGCCGCCTCCGCCGGGGTGCAGCCCTGGCCCAACAGCTGCCGGGCCAGCAGCAGCCGCTTCTCTGTCAGGTATCCATGCACGGAATACCCCGTCTCCTGCCGGAACCGGCGCATCATGTGGTACTTACTGATATAGAACCGCGCGGCCAATTCATCAATGGTCAGTGGATCGGCCAGGTGCAGGTTCAGGTATTGCAGCAGTGACACCACCTTGCTGTCGCCGCCGGCGGCGCCTACCCGGTGGCCACCCCGGACCACCCGGTTCACCTCCACCATCAGCTCCGTAAACTGCGCCTGCGCCAGCAGCGCTGCCCCGTAGCCGCCCTGCCGTACCGTCTCCGCCAATGCCTGGAACAGCGGACGCACGCAGCTGCCGCCCTCGTCCCGGTATACATATTGAAATGTCTCCTGGGCCTGTCGGAAGCACTCGGATGGATCACAGTCCCCCACCGTCAGTGCACGCAGATAGTCCGGTGCGATATACAGGATCATCCTCTCATAGTAATCCCCCGTCTCCACCACCGGCCGGTGGATGCTCCCGCTACCCACCAACACAAAATCTCCCGGGGCCAGCTCATACCGTTCCCCCTCCACCGCATAGCCAGCTCTGCCGGCCAGCAAAATGATGATCTTGTGGAACGTATGGTAGTGGTATTCGATATATTCCCCCCGCCCGTCCGCCAGATGAAACAACCGAAACGGCTCCTTCAGGTATCCCCTCGCCTCATATTGCAATGGTTCCATGTGCTCACCTCCGCACTTTTTGCAGTTATTATAGCACTTGCTATGCAAATATTGCAAGCTTCCTTTTCAATTATAACCATTCTGAAAATTTTGTTTCCATTTTGTAATTTTTGTGTAGCTTTTTTGATAGACTTGTGCTATGATAATTCATGTTAGATGTCGGGGAAGCCATTTCCCCGCCGACTGACGGTATATGCCGGGAGCCTTACCCCGGCAGATCCTATGCGAACGGAAGGTAATATCCCATGCTTGGAAAACAGATCGCAGCGCTGAGCCTTTCCGGCCTGCTGCTTTTCTCTGGCGCTGTCACCGCCGCTAACGCGGACGAGGCCACGCCCATCGACACCACTGGCTACGCCGCCGCGGCCGAGGTCCTGGCGGACAACGGCGTGGCATCCAGCGCTGCTACCGCTATGCAGACCGGCAGCGGCCTGCGTCTGGCCCAGGCCTCCGGCTTGCTTGATGGCGGCGAGACGCCCACCCTCAATCAACTGGCCGCCCAGGCCCTGCTGCAGGAAACGGCAGCCCTGGAAAAGCAGAACTTTCTGGCAGAGTATGACGGCGTTCTGGTAGACTGCGGCTCCTATCTCTCCCTGCGCGCCGAGCCGGACACCTCTGCCGATCGCCTTCGCATCATCTTTGACGGCAAGGCAGCCCAGCTGCTGGACGTTACCGATGACGGTGAATGGTACAAGATCACCTATGGTACCGACACCGGATACGTTCTGGCCGAGTACTGCCAGCCCGTGCACTACGCGGACTATGAGGGCACCGCCGCCACCAATACATTGCTGGAAGATGTCATTTCTCAGGCGTACACATATCTGGGCACCCCCTACCGCTACGGCGGCACCAGCTACAGCGGCATCGACTGCTCCGGCTTCACCATGAAGGTCTTTGGTGCTTTCGGCATCAGCCTTCCCCACGGCGCCACCAGTCAGTATTATATGTGCCGCGGCGTCACCACGGAGGAACGTGCCCCCGGTGACCTGGTGTTCTTTGCCACCGGCGGCAGCGGTATCGGCCACGTGGGCATCTATCTGGGCAACGGGCAGTTCATCCACGCCAGCACCTCCAGCGGTGTCATCATCAGCTCCCTGTACGAGAGCTACTACGCCCGCACCTACCTGTATGCCGCACGGCTCATCGAAATGTAAACACGGCAGCTTCTTCATGGCTCCCTTTTTGGATTCGGAAGCGCCAGCCAAAAGGCTGGCGCTTCCGCTTTTTTCTTGTACTCTGCATATTTGCATATTTATTCAATTATGCGACTATCGTATGCAGCAATATACACAACCATCTCTCCTTTGCCCCCCAGTTTATCATGTGCTTCTTGTACAAATTTACATTTCGTGCGGATTTTTATACAAATTCATGTTGACATTTATTCACGTCAGGTGTATAGTAGCCACTGTCAGGAGGGGAACCTCCAATATGACCGTCTATATTCCGGTTCCCGGTATAGGACCATACATGTTTTGAAAGGAAGTAAGTAACATGAAAAAGTTTATGGCAATGCTGCTGGCGCTGGTCATGGCGCTGAGCCTGGTAGCCTGCGGCCAGAAGGCTGACGACACCAAGAAGGATGACGCCGCCGACACCGACGATTCTCTGGTGGTTCTGGAGAACGTAGTGGATTGGGGCGAGACTGAGCCCTACCGTGTCCTGGTGCAGAAGGGCGACCCCAAGGGTCTGCTGGAGGGCATCAACAAGGCCATCGCTGAGCTGACCGCCAACGACGGCGCTCTTATCAAGGAAATCGAGGACAAGGTCGCTTCTCAGGATACCTATATGCCTGACGCTGTTTCCTCTGACCTGGCCGCCGAGACCACCGATGATACCGCCGCCAGCGACAAGCCCGTTCTGGTCATGGGCACCAGCCCCGACTATCCCCCCTATGAGTTCTTCGCAGATGCTGCTATGACCGAGTACGCCGGCATCGACGTGGAAGTAGCCAAGTATATCGCCGAGTCCATGGGCATGACCCTGCAGATCGAGTCCATGAACTTCGACAACCTGGTGACCTCCCTGAGCAACGGCGACTTTGACGTGGTGCTGGCCGCCTGCGAGTACACCGAGGAGCGTGCCAAGGCTTGCGACTTCTCCGATCCCTACTACACCGATCTGCCTCCCGTCATTCTGGTGAAGGCTGCCAACGCCGACAAGTACAAGACCGTTGACGATATCAACCAGGCCTCCGTCATCATCGGCGCCCAGAAGAACACCACCAAGGCCATGGCCGCCGCGGATATGTTCCCCGAAGCTGCCAACGGCATGGTTCTGGAATCTCTGGTCCCCACCCTGGTCACCGAGCTGAAAAACGGCACCATCGACCTGCTGGTGCTGGATGGCAATGTGGGCCTGAGCTACGTGGGCTGATCTCCCTGTTCCCTATCGCAAACGTGCAAGGCAGATGCCTTGCACGCTTGCGTGTTCTTAAGAACTTTTGAAAGGATGCTTCGTCTATGTCGTGGAATGATCTGTTTGTCAACATGGACAACACCAACTTCTTCAACTTCTCGTTCCTGCCTAAGTACGGCTCCGCCTTTGTCCGCGGCTTTGAATACACGCTGCTGCTGGCGGTGGTGTCCGTGCTGCTGGCCGTGATCCCCGCCCTGCTGCTGGCCATGATGCGCCTGAGCAAGATCAAGCCTATCAAGTGGTTCGCCGGCGCGTATATCGCCGTGTTCCGTTCCACCCCCATGCTGGTGCAGCTGTCCATCATCTACTTCGGATTGTTCCACTACATTAGCCTGCCCCGGACACTGTTGTTCGGCTTCATTGCCATCAACCGCTTTATCCCAGGCGTGGTCGCTTTGGCGCTGAACAGCTCGGCGTATGTAGCCGAGATATTCCGCGCTGGTATACTGGCCGTGGACAAGGGGCAGACCGAGGCGGCCCGTTCTCTGGGCCTCAGCAGTTGGCAGTCCATGCGTCTGGTGGTGCTGCCCCAGGCCATCAAGAACGTGCTTCCCGCCCTGGCCAATGAGGTGGTCACCATGGTGAAAGAGTCCTCCATCTGCTCCGTGCTGGGCATGGCGGAGATCATGTACACCGCCCAGACCGTCTCCGGCAACAGCTACATCACCCTGGCTCCCTACGTGCTGGCCGCGCTGGTCTACTTCTGCATCAACTATCCCGCCTCCAAAGCCATCGAGGCCATAGAAAGGAGAATGCGCCGTGGCGATAAGCAGTAAAGTTCTCATCTCCGTAAAGCACCTGGTCAAGGAATACAACCACGGCACCGTTCACGCATTGGACGGCTGCGATCTGGATATCCACAAGGGTGAAGTGGTGGCCATCATCGGCCCCTCCGGTTCCGGCAAGTCCACGCTGCTCCGCAGCTTGAATATGCTGGAGGAGCCCACCTCCGGCGCCATCTTCTTCGACGGTGTAGACCTGGCGGATAAGTCTGTGGATATCAATCTCCACCGTCAGAAGATGGGCATGGTGTTCCAGCACTTCAACCTGTTTCCCCATAAGACTGTGCTGCAGAACATCACGCTGGCGCCCGTCACCCTGAAGAAAAAAACACCCGCTGAGGCCGAGACCCAGGCCCGCACCCTTCTGGAGCGCATCGGCCTGTCCGACAAGGCCAACGAGTATCCCAATATGCTCTCCGGCGGTCAGAAGCAGCGTATCGCCATTGTCCGTGCTCTGGCCATGGATCCGGAGGTCATGCTCTTCGACGAGCCAACCTCCGCCCTGGACCCCGAGATGGTGGGTGAAGTGCTGGACCTGATGCGCGACCTGGCCAAGGACGGGATGACTATGGCCGTCGTCACCCACGAGATGGGCTTCGCCCGCGAGGTGGCTGACCGCGTGGTCTTCATGGCCGACGGAAAGATCCTGGAGGAAGGCTCCCCCACGGACATCTTCGACCATCCCCAGGACCCCCGGCTGCAGGACTTCCTCAGCAAAGTGCTGTGACAACGATAAAAAGCCCACCTCTTCGGGGTGGGCTTTTTATCATCCTTATGATTTTCCGTGTATCTCATTGCCGCAGCGAGGGCAGGTGATGACGATGCGCCCTTTCCCTCTGGGCACCCGGCACACCGCGCCGCAGCCCGGACAGGTAAAGTAGCAGTGCTCTTTATCCATCCGCTGCTGCCGTTTCCCGGCCATACGGCGGCTGATGGGCCACCAGACCTTCTCCATGAACTTCGCGTTCTCCGCCCGGCGCTTCTCCAGATTGCGGGAAAACATCCGGAACAGTGCCAGCAGGGTGATGATCCCGGCCACGGTGCCGATGATGCTGTATGCCAGCGGCACCTTCTCCCGCAGAAAAATGTTGATGATATCCAGTACCAGAGCCGTCCAGACCATGGTCAGCGTCAGCCGGTCCACACCGTTGCGCCCATACATGAAGCGCGACAGCGCGTTGCCAATACGTTGCAAGAAGTTCATAAAACCGTCCCTTTGCCTTCCGCGTCCACACCGCAGGTTTTCTGACAAGGTATTTTACAGGAAAAGTCAGCAAAGGTAAACCCCTTTTATTCAAAATTCACAGAATGGACAAATTTTTGTTTTTTTACTGTCGGTGCAAAACCAGTCCCGCCGCCTTGCAATTCGCCATAAACCTATGCTATAATAAATTGATTATGCACCGCGAGCCGGCGGTCACCCGCCGGCTCGCCGCAGGCCCCGACCTCTCCGGGCGGGATCGGCTGCGCTGTCTGCCGCACTGCGGGGCCTGCATATCCCATACTATGCCGCCGCACCGCTGCCGGTGCGGCGCGAAAGGAAGCTGCTCTATGATCAAGATCGCCCCCTCCATCCTGTCCGCGGATTTTGCCTACCTGGCCCGTGACATCGAAAAGATCTCCACCGCCGACTACGTCCATGTGGACGTGATGGACGGTCTGTTCGTACCCAACATCTCCATCGGCATCCCGGTGGTCAAGTCCATTCGTCCCACCACCGCCCTGCCGTTGGACGTCCATCTGATGATCGATCGCCCGGTCCGCTATGTAGAGCAATTCTGCGATGCCGGTGCGGACATCGTCACCTGTCATGTGGAGGCGGACACCGAGGAGAATATTCTCTCCGCCCTTGACAAGATCCACGCCAAGGGCAAAAAGGCTGGCGTGGTCGTCAAGCCCAAAACCCCGGCCAGCGCCGTCCTGCCCTTCATCGACAAGGTGGAGCTGATCCTGGTCATGACCGTGGAGCCGGGCTTCGGCGGTCAGAAGTTTATGGCCGATATGATGCCCAAGGTACAGGCCATCCGCGGTTATATCGATGCCATGAACCCTGCCTGCGAACTGGAGGTAGACGGCGGCGTGGATGGCGACACCTGCAAGCTCTGCATCGCCTCCGGTGCCAACGTGCTGGTGGCCGGCAGCGCCGTGTACAAGGCTGCCGACATCCCCGCCAAGATCAAAGAACTGAGAGGGTAACATCCTATGGAGTATTTTCCCGCTCCGCTGGAAAAATTAGTGGAGCAGTTCGCCCGCTTGCCGGGCGTGGGCTATAAATCCGCCCAACGGCTGGCCTTCTACGTGCTGTCCCTGCCGGAGCAGGAGGCCCGGGCCTTTGCCGACGCCATCATGGACGCCAAGCGCAACGTGACCCTCTGCCCCGTGTGTCAGAACCTGACCGCCGGCGGCCTGTGTCCCATCTGTGCCGACCAGAAGCGCGACGACGCCACCATCTGCGTGGTGGCCGACCCCCGGGACGTGATCGCCATCGAGCGCAGCCGGGAGTACCGCGGCCGTTACCATGTGCTTCACGGCGTGCTGTCTCCCATGAACCACGTGGGGCCCGATGATCTGCACATCAGATCCCTGCTGGACCGCGTGGCCCAGGGCGGCATCACTGAGGTCATCATGGCCACCAACCCGGACACCGAAGGCGAGGCCACGGCACTGTATATCGCCCGGCTGCTCAAGCCCTTCGGCGTCAAGGTCACCCGCCTGGCCTATGGCATTCCCGTGGGCGGCCACCTGGAATTCGCCGACGACGCCACGCTCATGCGTGCGCTGGAAGGGCGGCGGGAGCTGTGAAGCGATTTGCCGCCACCCTGCTGGCCTGCCTGACGGCGCTGTCCCTGACCGGCTGCGGTGCCGCCCAGCCCGCCGAGCTGTCCCTGTTCGCCATGGACACCTACATGACCTTCGTGGCCATTGGCGACGGCGCGGACGACGTGCTCTCCGGCCTGAGCCGCACCGTCAACACGCTGGAAGCCTCCCTCTCCCGCACCGTGGACACCAGCGAAGTCTCCCGCCTGAACCGCGACGGCTCCGCCGTCTGGGACGAGGACGGTGCGCAGCTGCTGTCGTGGGCGCTGCAGCACAGCCAGGAAACGGACGGTGCCTTCGATATCACCATCGCCCCGCTGGTGGAGCTGTGGGGCATCACCTCCGACAGTCCCCGCGTCCCCTCTCAAGAGGAGATCGACGCACTGCTGCCTCTGGTGGGCTATGAGCACGTCCACCAGTCCGAATTTTGCAGCATCTCTCTGGATGAGGGCTGCTCCGTCGATCTGGGCGGCATCGCCAAGGGCTACGCCTCCGACTGCGCCGCCGTCCTGTTCCACCGCAGCGCCCTCACCGGCGGCTGCGCCAATCTGGGCGGTAACGTGTACGTCTACGGCACCAACGCCCAGAACAAGCCCTGGTCGGTGGCCATTCAGGATCCCGCCGACAGCGAGGGCTATGTCTGCACCCTGAGCCTGTCGGATGCCTTTGTGGTCACCTCCGGCGGCTACCAGCGCTATTTCACCGCGCCGGACGGCACGGTGTACCAGCATATTCTCGATCCTAAGACCGGCTATCCCGTCCAAAGTGACCTGACCAGCGTCTCCGTCGTCACACGGGGCGGCTTCGGCGGGCAGGGCACCCGTGCCGACGCCTACTCCACCGCCCTGTACGTTATGGGTGAGCAGGCCGCCGTGGACTTCTGGCGCTCCCAGGATATGTCCTTTGACATGGTGCTCATCACCCGGGACGGCCGCGTGGTCTACACCCCCGGCCTGGCTGACTGTTTCAACGAAAAGGACGGAACCGCCTATGTCTACCAACTCCTCGCCGCCTGAACTGAAATGGAACCGCTTTGACGCGCTGGTGGCGCTGGCGGTCGTGCTGCTGGCCGTCGTCTCCGCGCTGTGCTTCTATCTGCCCCAAAACCAAAGCGGCGCCCTCACCGTGGTCATCGACATCTCCGGTCAGGAGGTCCGCCGTGTCCCCCTGTCCGACTTCACCGAGGCCACCGTCACCAGCCGCGGCTATACGCTGCACATTGCCGCCGAGGGCGGCGCCGTCTCCGTGACCGACAGCGACTGTCCCACCCAGGACTGCGTCCACACCGGGGCTATCTCCCGTGCCGGGCAGTCCATCGTGTGCCTGCCTGCCCAGGTGGTCGTCCACCTGGAGGGTGCGTCCGCGCCGGACGCGCCTGACGTGATCGTGGGGTGAGCACATGAAGTGGACAGCAAAAAACATCGCCCTCTGCGCCGTGCTGGCAGCGCTGGCGCTGGGGCTCAGTACCCTGGAGGGGCTGTTCCCCATCTCCCTGCTGGTGCCCCTGCCCGGCGTGAAGCTGGGCCTTGCCAACATCGTCACTGTGTTCGCCCTGTATCAGTTGGGTGCCGGCGCGGCGCTGGCCATTCTGCTGACCCGCTGTCTGCTGGGCGGACTGTTTGCCGGAAATCTGTCGGCCATGCTGTTCTCCGTGCTTGGCGGACTGACCGCCATGCTGGTGATGATATTCCTGCGGCGTCTGCCGAAGCTCAGCGTCTACGGCGTGTCCATCGGCGGCGCGGCAGCGCACAACATCGGCCAGATGGCCGCGGCGGTCATCACCCTTGGCAGCACCATGGTCCTGGGCTATCTCCCCTTTCTGCTGGCCGTGTCCCTTTTCACCGGTGCGCTGACCGGCTTCATCACCGCGCTTCTGCTGCGTGCCACGCGGCATATCCGATTTCACTGAGAGGTGCCACTATGGATAAGAAAGATCAGATCATTTTGCAGCAGCTGGACGTGATACGCTCCATGACGGAGAACAACGTCCGCCGCATGGGCAGCGACTTCTGGGGCACGCCCTTCCAGGACGTTGGCAAGGCCCCCGCCGCCCCCGGAAAGCCTGCTGAGCCCGAAAAGCC
>PPYF01548603.1_pt1 | contig 15305 bp, 13 predicted proteins | sample 1559871 | NCBI WGS metagenome assembly PPYF01 (sample SAMN08240021, study PRJNA423297) | Human gut metagenome, whole genome shotgun sequencing project. | reverse complement strand
CCCCAATTTGGGGAATGCTTTGTTGTCACCATTAGCATTTTTCAGAATAGATTCGAACTGAAAGTTGTTTTTCATTTTTCCCTTTGGGGAATGCCTCGGCTTTCTCTTAGGAGGGGCTTGTTATATCCATTTAACTAAGGGAGCCTGACTAACTCGTACTTTATTATTTTACCTATTAATCCTGTAAAAGTCAATACAGGGATGGTTTTCCACATCCCTGTATCTTTCAAAAATATTTATCCACATTTTTCTTTATTTATCCACATATAAAGGGTCTGCCATCGGAAGCTTCTTCCGAATGCATGGCGGATTAAAAGTTGATTCTTCCCTGCAGCCACACATTTCCTTTGAATCTGCGTCCGACTGCCGGTTCGCCCATGACCTCTCTTTTTGGTACACATACATCGAACAGAAGGCCGTTCACATCCAGTTTCATGATGCAGATATCTTCTCTCGTTATCTCATTTCTGGTAAGACGATATTCCAGAATTTCTCCCATGATCGAATACCGGTCACATTCGATTCCGTACGGCATAATGTACGTATCCACGATCGTAAATACATCTTCCGATATCAATCTTCTTGATACTTTGGAATATGTATCGATGTCATCCAGAGTAAGACTTTCAATCGCCTGTGGATCGCCAGATTTTGCTGCGCTTAACAGCAGCATACGATTGTGTACATCTTCCTGCTGTTCCCGCTCCTGTTCTTTACTTTTCAGCACCGGAAGCAGAATGGTTCCCTCATTGCAAAGACCGGACAATGTCACGGAAGAATACTTGATACTTCTTCCACCAAGCTGCCTTTCCCTCAGATATTCCATCATATTCTGAAGATAAAATACCAGATTAATGCCTACTTTTGTATCTTCACAGATGCCCACATATGCTTCCCGGTCTATCCTTCGTTCCACACTGACATCCGCATAGGATGTCACACCGGATCCTTTGAAATATGGTGTATAATAACGGTACTCAAACTGTTCATCGATGTCCATATCTCCGCACACCTTGATCCCGATTCCTTCTCCATATTCTTTTTCAAACTCACAAAGATCCGTTGTTTCATCCTGTGTAACGAGCTGATGTTGTGTATAGGATTCTTCCACATCTTTTAAAATCTGTGTTAACTGTTTTTTGTCTCTGATATTTCCAAATCCAATGGATTTCATATATTGATGCATACGCTTATCCTTATAACTGCTTATTTTTTAGGTACAAGCTTCTCTGTTCCACCCATGTATGGCTGTAATGCCTTAGGGATCTTAACTGATCCGTCTTCCTGAAGGTTGTTTTCCAGGAATGCGATCAACATTCTCGGTGGAGCTACTACTGTATTGTTCAGTGTGTGTGCGAAGTATTTTGTTCCGTCTTCACCTTTGACACGGATACCAAGTCTTCTTGCCTGTGCGTCACCAAGGTTAGAGCAGCTTCCTACTTCGAAGTATTTCTTCTGTCTTGGAGACCATGCTTCTACGTCACAAGATTTTACCTTCAGATCTGCCAGGTCACCTGAGCAGCACTCTAATGTACGTACCGGAATATCCAGTGAGCGGAACAGATCTACTGTGTTCTGCCATAATTTATCATACCAGATCTTGCTTTCTTCCGGTTTACATACAACGATCATTTCCTGTTTCTCGAACTGGTGGATTCTGTATACTCCACGCTCCTCAATACCGTGAGCTCCTTTTTCCTTACGGAAACATGGTGAATAGCTTGTAAGTGTCTGTGGAAGCTGTTTTTCTTCTAACATTGTGTCGATGAATTTACCAATCATAGAGTGCTCACTTGTTCCGATCAGGTACAGATCTTCTCCTTCGATCTTATACATCATGGAATCCATCTCTGCGAAACTCATAACACCTGTTACAACATTGCTTCTGATCATGAAAGGTGGTACACAGTAAGTAAATCCACGGTTAATCATAAAGTCTCTTGCATATGCAAGTACAGAAGAATGAATTCTTGCGATATCACCCATCAGATAATAGAATCCATTTCCCGCTACTCTTCCGGCGCTCTCAAGATCGATTCCGTCAAATGCTTCCATGATCTCTGTATGGTATGGAATCTCGAAATCAGGAACAAAAGGCTCACCGAATTTTTCAATTTCTACATTCTGACTATCATCTTTTCCGATTGGTACAGAAGGATCGATGATGTTCGGAATGATCATCATATTCTGTTTCAGTTTCTCTTCTACTTCTTTTTCTTCTTTGGAAAGTTCTTCGATCCTTGCAGCACTCTCAGCTACTTTTCTCTTTAATTCTTCCGCTTCTTCTTTCTTTCCCTGTGCCATACATGCACCGATCTGTTTAGAGATTTTATTCTTTTCTGCACGGAGTGCTTCTACTTCTCCCTTAATATCTCTATTCTTCTGATCCAGTTCTATTACCTCATCTACTAAAGGTAATTTCTCATCCTGAAATTTGTTCTTAATGTTCTGCTTTACAACATCCGGATTATTTCTTACAAATTTGATATCTAACATTTTTCTAAATTCCTCCTGATTATATATATGTTATATTATCTCTCATTTCTTGTTTTTTCAGGTCTTGCCATATCTGGACGCACATTACTGGTTCTTGCATTTAAGATCTTACCATTGTTTGCTTTTCCAGATGTCTGTTTTGTATTTCTCGCATTCGTGCTTTTCTGATTTCCATTCTTTGCCGGACCAGACTTAACAGACTTAAGACTTCCTGTTGCAGATGCAACTGCTTTATCCACCTCTTCTTCATAACCATCTTCGAAGATTGCTTTATCCAGTGCTTCTGCTTCTTCCTCTGCAAGCTCTACATAACTTTCACCTTTTACGATCTCTTTCACATAAGTATAGCAGCCTTCTCTGCTGTGCATCGCATTGATGATCCAACCAGTATTATTATTGTCCAGCATTGCAAGTGCGAAACTGAGTTTACCACCCATTTCATTAAATGCATCATACTTTACAATTCCAAGTTTCTGGTAAGATTTTTCCATCTTCTTGTTAAGTTTCTGAATGTCTGTACGATTCTGTTTTGTATATTTCAGAATGGCCTCTACATCCGAGAATCCCGACATCATACTTTCTTCCAGAGTTTTTCCATCTTTACCACGCATAAACGTCGTATAGCTGCTTTTCAATCGATTATACTTCATTGTTACATTTACATACAGAACGAATAATATAACAATCAGTATCAGCAAAAATATAAATATTAATGCCGGATCGATACCAAGTGCTTTCAGCATTTTGCTATCCATATTCAATTACTCTCCTCTTTTAATGCTCATCATCATATCGAACAGATGTTCTAATTCGTCATCTGAATAATATTCTATCTCTATCTTACCTTTTCCCTTTCCTTTTGATGCTATACTTACCTTTGTTCCAAATACACTCTTCATTTTTTCTTCCAGATCCTGGTAAATAAATGAATTGGCCACCGGTTTCTTTTCTTTCGGCTTCTTTGGATTTTTTATTTCTTTGACCAATTTCTCAGTTTCTCTTACACTAAGTTTTTCGTCAAATATCTTATTTGCCAGTGTGTACTGAAGCTCAGGATCGTCAATGGCCAGCAATGCTCTTGCATGTCCCGTTGAAATCATATCGTCAATGATCATCTGTTGAACTTTATCACTAAGTTTCAGCAAACGCATAGAGTTCGTTACGGCTGTTCTGCTCTTCGATACTCTCTCTGCGACTTCATCTTGTTTCAGCTTGAATTCCTCCAGAAGTCTCTTGTATGCAATTGCTTCTTCAATCGGATTCAAGTTTTCTCTCTGAATGTTCTCAATCAAACCTATCTCAAGAATTTCCTGATCTGTATATTCCTTTTCAATCACAGGAACCTCTTTTACTCCGGCAAGTTTTGCAGCTCTCCATCTTCTTTCGCCCGCAATGATCTCATAGTAATCTTTTCTTTTTCGAACAAGCAATGGCTGTAACACACCAAATTGCTTAATCGAATCCGAAAGTTCAAGGAGAGCATCTTCATCAAAATTCTTTCTCGGCTGGTCTCTGTTTGGCTCAACCTCATTAATTTTCATTACCTGTACACCGGATTTAGCTGCTGCATCTTCTTTTGATTCCACAGTTTTTTCCGATGTAACAGACTTCATGCTCTTATTATCAGGAATCAGACTGTCCAGTCCTTTCCCCAATCCTTTTTTCTTTATTGGCATTCGTTTCCTCCTACATTACATCTTTCATTTACTCTCTATTCATAACTTCATCCGCCAGTCTCTGATATGCGCTTGCTCCTGTAGACTTTGGATCATACAGATTAATCGGCATACCATAACTTGGTGCTTCAGCCAATCGGATATTTCTAGGAATAATCGTCTTATAGATGTTCTGTTGCAGGTTTTCCTTTACATTTTCCACTACCTGGAGTGAAAGATTGGTTCGTGCATCATACATAGTAAATACAACTCCTTCAATCTCCAGAACAGGATTCAGCCTTTCTTTTACAAGCTCCACTGTATGTATTAACTGACTCAACCCTTCAAGTGCGTAATACTCACACTGAATCGGAACCAGTACAGAATCTGCTGTTGTCATTGCATTGATCGTCAGCATACTTAACGATGGCGGACAATCAATAATGATATAATCATAATCATCTTTGATCGGCTGAACCGCATTTCTTATAATAAATTCTTTATCATCCACACCGATCAGTTCAATTTCAGCAGCCGAGAGGTCAATGCTTGTCGGTATCACATCCAGATTTTCAATTGCTTCCTTTTGCAGAACTTCATCTACACCAGCCTGACCAATCATAAGATCATAGATATTCTTTTCAACTTCATCTTTGTCTATTCCTAATCCACTCGTCATATTGCCCTGCGGATCCATATCAATAGCAAGAACCTTTTGTCCTTTTTCAGCAAGACATGCCGACAGATTAATAGCTGTCGTTGTTTTTCCAACGCCACCTTTTTGGTTCGCAACGGCTATAACTCGTCCCATTTAATTATCACCTTCCCTTATTTCACATGATTCTAGTATATCACTTTTCAGAATACTTATCCAGAAAATGTTTCACGTGAAACATAGATTTTCCCTTTTCCATAAATATAAAACCGTTCTCTATATTATTTTCGTTATCTTTGTGTGACATACGATTTTTGTGAATGTTTCACGTGAAACATTTGTTTTTACCACTTGCTTTATTATTCGTGTCCCTTCTTTTCATATATTCCAAGTAAAATGTCCTATTTCCTTCACTTTGTTCATTTTATGCTCATTTTGTAAAGGCAATCTTCCAATTCATAAGTAAATATAGTATAATTAGGAAAAGAAAGTGAGGTATCAGCATGAACTGGAAAAAGACATTATTATTCATCTCAACAGCAATTGGAACGACAACCTTAGCATTCCATGTAATAAATAAATTCATATTCAACGCCTCCGATGAACATTCAGAAGAAGATGAATCCAATTACTATAATTGGAAATTTGGAAATATATATTATAAAAAAGAAGGAACTGGTTCTCCGGTTCTTCTTATTCATGATCTGAATCATTACAGTTCTTCTATGGAATGGGATAAAGTAATCGGTACTCTTTCCAAAGAACACACAGTATATACGATAGACCTTCTCGGATGCGGCAAATCCGACAAGCCCGCAATTACATATACCTGCTATCTGTATGTTCAACTGCTTACTGATTTTATTCGTGATATTATAGGCGAAAAGACAGATATCGTAGCTACCGGGGCTTCAGCCTCCTTTGTAACAGCTGCCTGTCAGAATATAGCCGACCAGATTGACCATATTATTCTGGTTTGTCCGGAAAGCACACATGCACTTGCAAAAGCTCCAAATCACAAATCAAAACTACTTGCAAAGATAATAAATATCCCTATATATGGAACATTTATTTATAATGTTGGCGCACGCAACACCGCTCTTTCCGACTCAGCAGAGTGTAAATATCTCTACGCCAGCATTTTAGGACATTACACAACTGTAAATGTTGCCCACTGTCTCGAAGGACTTACAACCTCAATTGCAGTAATCACAGGTAAAAACGCACCAGACCGAATACTGCCACATACTTCCATCTATCGAACACCTCGAAGTCCCAGGCAGCGGATTACTTCCACAACGCGAAAATGTCAATGCATTCTTGGAGCAACTAGACCTACTATTAAGTGACAACTGCTAATTCAAGGATTTGCACTAATATAGTATAAGCCAATTACTATTTCAAAGACTATCATTAACATTCATAAACAAACGCAGTTATTATTATACATTCCATCCATCAGCAACCTACACACACGTACAAAGGGAGGATGTTTCACGTGAAACATCCTCCCTTTTACCAATTTTTCCCCTGCTTCCAACACCTATTCTCATATCCACACCACCCCTACGCTCTCATTATTTAATCATAGCCGCCTGTGAAAACCAGGTGGAATGAAAATGAGATAGGGATTCCTGTGCATATGAGGTCATGGTTGGAAATTCTTAAGTAAATAAATTGGCCGTTAGTCATCAAAAATCCATTGTCTGAGCGAACGCGAGTTTTGGATTTTTGATGGCTGCTTTTAGGCCAATTTATTTGCTTTAGAATTTCCCCATAACCGAATCAGCACAGGAATCCCTATCTCATTTTCATTCCATCCCGGGGTAAGCCATTTCCCCAACGATTAAACAATCGGCTCCCTTGAAGGCATCCCTGCCTTTCTCGGATACTTCTTAGCCGTATTCTTCACTTTGTGGATCTTTACAAAGGATCTTCCGATATCCGTTCCCGGCAATTCGAATTTCACTACATCTTCTATCTCTCCTCCAAGCACTTTCACCGCTTTTTTCGATCCTTTTACCTCTTCATCAATCTCACCTGATTTATAAGGTATAAACATACCGCCTACTTTTACATAAGGAAGGCAATATTCACTCAATGTCGCCAGATTTGCAACTGCTCTGGATACACACAGATCATACTTTTCTCTATATGCTGCATCTTTGGCATAATCTTCTGCTCTTCCATGAATTGTGTGGATATCTTCCAGCCCCAGCTCTTCAATCACCGTATTGAGGAACTTAATCCGCTTATTCAGTGAATCCAGTAATGTTACTTTCAAATGTGGGAATGCAATTTTCAGCGGTAATCCAGGAAAACCAGCTCCTGTACCCACATCGATCACTGTATCCACATGATTCATATTCATTACTTTTACAATCGACAAGCTGTCTACATAATGCTTCTCTACAACTTCTTCATATTCTGTGATTCCGGTCAGGTTCATCACCTTATTCCACTCTTCAAGAAGCTTATGATAGATATCAAACTGCTCTTTCTGCTCGTCTGTGATCTCTATCCCTATCTTTTCCAGGCTTTTTTTCAAAATCTGGTCCATATTTTTCTCCTTTTTTCTCTCTAAAATTAATAAGTATATAAAATGTATGATTTTTCATCTTATTCATTTTATATACTCATCATTATATTTACTGTGTAATTATATTTTTAGCGTATATTAATATTAATACATTTATTTTTGTGTTAGATGTTTTTCTTACTGATATACTTCATTATATTACAGCTACTCATCCCGCTTTTCTTACTTTTTCATCACATTTATTAATTTATCTATGATTTCTTATCTGTGATTTCCGCTCAGATACACAAGCAATACTGATATATCTGCCGGAGATACACCAGAGATACGCGATGCCTGCCCGATTGACACCGGTCTGTACTCTTTCAGCTTCTGAACTGCCTCAATACGAAGGCTGTTCACTGCATCATAGTCCATATCTTCCGGAATTTTCTTATTCTCCATCTTCTTGAACTGCTCTACCTGGCGTTTCTGACGTTGGATATAACCGTCATATTTCAGAGAAATATCCACCTGCTCGATCACTTCTGCTGCCAGATCTTTCGGAAGTTCCGGTCTCGTCACATCAATAGCCGTAACAGCTTCGTAAGATAATTCCGGTCTCCTTATCAGTTCTGCCAGACTGCTTCCTGAATTCAAAGGTGTACTTTCATAAGATTCCAGAAGTTCCTGTACCTTTTCACTGGTTCCGACATAGGCATTCTTTAATCTCTCGATCTCAGACTCGATCAGTCTTTCTTTCTCTTTCAGACGATCATAACGCTCCTGTGAGATCAAACCGACTTCATAGCCTTTTTCTGTCAGACGCTGGTCCGCATTATCCTGTCTAAGGAGCAGACGGTACTCTGCTCTCGAAGTCATCATTCGGTACGGTTCATGGCTTTCCTTTGTAACCAGATCATCGATCAGAACGCCGATATAAGCCTCTGAGCGGTCTAACACTAAGGATTCCTTGCCCTGCAGCTTTCTGGCGGCATTTATGCCCGCTATAAGGCCCTGTGCGGCAGCTTCTTCATAGCCCGAGCTTCCGTTGAACTGACCGGCACTGAATAAGCCGCTGATATTGCGGAATTCCAGTGATGGTTTTAACTGTCTCGCATCGATACAGTCATACTCGATCGCATACGCATTCCGCACGATCTTCACATGCTCCAGTCCCGGAACACTGCGGTACATTGCATACTGTACATCTTCAGGCAGCGAACTTGACATTCCGCCGATGTACATCTCATCCGTCTCCAGCCCTTCCGGTTCCAGGAATACCTGATGACGTTTTTTGTCCGCAAATTTTACCACTTTATCTTCGATAGACGGACAATATCTCGGTCCCGTACCCTCGATCATGCCGGAATATAACGGCGATCTGTCCAGATTGGCACGGATGATCTCATGTGTCGTCTCATTTGTATAAGTCAGCCAGCAGGATGCCTGGTCGATCTGCACATCGTCCGGATTCGTGGTAAATGAAAATGGTACCACTCTTTCATCTCCGAACTGTTCTTCCATCTTGCTGAAATCAACTGTTTTCCGGTCTACTCTGGCAGGTGTTCCTGTCTTAAAACGGTACATTTTAATGCCCAGTTCTTTCAGACAGTCAGTCAGATGATTGGCCGCCTGCAGTCCGTTCGGGCCTGTATACTGACTCACATCACCATAAATGCATCGTGCTTTCAGGTAAGTTCCGCTACAGATGATAACCGCCTTACAGTGATATGTTGCACCGGAAAATGTCTGCACTCCCGTGATCTTTCCATCTTCCACAAGGAGATTGGCAACCTCTCCCTGTTTGATCTCCAGGTTCTCCTGAGCCTCCAGTACGCGGCGCATCGTTCTGCTGTACACTGCTTTGTCCGCCTGTGCACGGAGCGAATGTACCGCAGGACCCTTGGATTTATTTAACATTTTTGACTGGATAAATGTACGGTCGATGACCTTTCCCATCTCTCCACCAAGGGCATCCAGCTCTCTTACCAGATGTCCTTTCGAGCTTCCACCGATATTCGGATTACACGGCATCATCGCAATGCTGTCCACACTTACGGTAAATACCAGTGTCTGAAAGCCCAGTCTCGCCGTCGCCAGTGCTGCCTCACAACCTGCGTGGCCGGCACCGATGACTACGACATCATATTTATCTTTATTTTCCCATACAGAATTTGCTGAATATCTCATTAACCAAATCTTCTCCTATCGTTTCGCCGGTGATATTACCGAGAGCTTCATACGCATCCATAAGGTCGATCGAATAGAAATCCTCCGGCATATCCGCGGCAATGCTGTCATTCACACGTTCCAGTGCAGCATATGCATCCTGAAGCGCTGTTTTCTGTCTCACATTTGTAATATAGATTTCATCATTAAATGTCAGTTCTCCCTGGAAGAACATCTCCTTTAACGTATCTTCCAGCTCTTCGATTCCCTGTACATTCTTTGCAGAGATCTCGATCACCGGAAATTCTTCCGGCAGTTCTTCCTGTTCTTTTGTCACCTGCATATCCAGATCGGATTTATTTAACAGGATGATCGCACGTTTGCCTTTGATCAGATGCAGGATCTCTGCATCATTTTCATCCAGTGGTCTGGATGCATCGATCACATACAGGATCAGGTCTGCCTTATCCGCATATTCTTTCGCACGATCAACACCGATCTTCTCCACCACATCTTCCGTATCACGGATACCGGCAGTATCCATAATATTTAAGGAAATGCCCTTCAGATTCAGGTGTTCTTCCAGTACATCTCTTGTCGTACCGGCAATATCAGTAACGATTGCCCGGTCTTCTCCGAGAAGTACATTTAACAGAGAGGATTTTCCCGCATTCGGTTTTCCGAGGATGACTGTGCGTACGCCCTCTTTTATAATCCTACCATCATCACAGCTATCTAGCAATCTTTTCATTGCTTCCATGATCTCATCGACGACTTTTTTCAGTGTTTCTCCATAGCCGTCAACACTGATATGCTCCGGATCGTCCAGTGCAGTCTCGATAAATGCAGTATGATACAGGATCTTTTCGCGCATTTCGCTAATCTTATCTTTGATATTTCCTTTTAACTGGCTTACCGAACTCTGCAATGCATATTCGTTCTGCGATGCGATCAGATCACCAACTGCTTCTGCCTGCGAAAGATCCAGTCTTCCGTTCAGGAATGCACGCTTAGTGTACTCTCCCGGCTCTGCCGGGCGTGCACCGTTTTTGATCAGGAGTTCGAGAATTCGTTTTACCACATAGACACCGCCGTGACAGTTGATCTCTACCGTGTCTTCACCGGTATAGCTGTGCGGCCCGCGCATCAGCATGACCAGGACCTCGTCAATTACCTGTTCTCCATCAACAATATATCCATAATGAATGGTATGTGACTTCTGATCACATAGTTTTTTCTCTTTTTTCCCCTTATATACCCGGTCTGCGATCTGAAATGCTTCCGGTCCGCTCATTCGTACAATTCCTATTCCCGAATTACTCATTGCCGTAGATATTGCGGCAATCGTGGAGTTATATAATTGTTCCATAATTTCCTCCAATATACATTTGAGTGAAAAAAAGACAGGGGCCGCTTAAAGACCCCTGTCTCTTAATTATCGATTATTTCTGTTTCTTACCAGTGTTACCACAACTCTTCTGTACGGCTCTTCACCTTCACTGTGTGTGGATACTGCCGGGTCAGACTGCAGCGCAGAGTGAATGATTCTTCTCTCGTATGGATTCATTGGCTCAAGAGAAACTGTCTTTCTTGTTCTCTTTACTTTGCTTGCAATGTTCTTTGCAAGATTTTCCAGTGTTTCTTTTCTTCTTCTTCTGTAATCCTCTGTATCGAGTTTCACTCTTACATAGCCATCCTGCATCTTGTTGGCAACACGATTTGTAAGATACTGCAGAGAATCAAGTGTCTGTCCGCGTTTTCCGATCAGGATACCCATGTTGCTTCCTTCCATATTGATGGAAAGTGCTCCTTCTTCATCTACAACAGATGTAACTTTTACATCATCCATGCCCATTGCATTCATCACATCGTAAATGAACTTTTCACATGTCTCGATCGTCTGTGGTTCAACTTTTGCAAGTTCTACTTCTTTCTTTGGCTCAGATTTTACTTCCGGTTTTTCTTCTCTTACATTTTTCTTTGTATGAGAATGCTCTTTTGCCGGCTTCTTCTCTGTCTTCTTCTCTGGTTTTACTTCTTCTTTTACCGGTGTTTCAACTTTACTTTCTTCCACTGTCTCTTCAACCGGTTTTTCTTCTCGTTTTCTGCGGGCTTTGATTACTGCCTGCTTTCTTCCGATTCCAAGGAAACCTTCGCTTCCTTTTTCAACAACAATATAATCTAAGCGATCACTTGTTACACCTAACTGAACTAACGCTTCGGTGATCGCATCGTCCAATGTCTTTGCCGATACAGTAATGTAATCCTCCATGACAGCGCCCCCTAATCATTTTCGTTAAATTTCTTCACCGGTTCGATGTACTCTGTCTCTTCTTCTGGTTCTGATTGTTCATATTCTTGGTATTCATCTGAGCCATTGCTGCGATACGTTCATTCTTCTCGCCACGTTTTACACGTTTTTCCTCAGCCTTTTCCTTATTCTGCTCCAGAATCTCTTCTACAGAAATCTTGCTTAAGTGCTTATTGATAAATACCTGCTGAACACAACGTACTACCGCACTGACGATCCAGTACAGACCGATACCTGTCGGAAGTGAGAATACCATAAATACCGAAAACAGTGGCATTGTGATATTCATCGTGTTCATTGTAGACGCCATCGGGTTATCTTTGTCCAGCTGCTGGCCTGAAATAGCCTGTGAAAGCTTGATACTTCCATACTGTGTCAAACCTGATAATACCGGAAGTAAAATCGCAGTAATAATGATCACGATTGCCGGGAAACCATAGCTTCCGCTGTTCTTGATCATCTGCATAGGTGAGATAGTCAGATCCGGAAGTGTCAGGAATACATTTACAGCCTTTGGAGCTGTCTTGATCTCCGGAACATATTTCTGGATATTATAGATAACCGGGTACAAAGCAAATAACAGCGGCATCTGAATCAGTAACGGAAGGCATCCTGCTGACATCGATGTACCATATTTATCGTACACCTGCTGAATCTCTTCCTGCTGTTTCATCATGGACGCCTGGTCTTTCTTATTTTTATACTTCTTCTGTATAGCCTGAATCTCCGGATTCATAACAGAAGACATCTTGGATGTTCTCTGCTGCTTAATCGTAAGTGGAAGTAATAATGTATACACAAAAATCGTATACAGAATAATCGACAGACCTACCAGCCCGCTATCGCTTGGCAGACATTTGTCCAGGAAATTATAGATAAAGTTCATTACCTTACCCAGAATCCAGCAAAGCTGTCCGACAATCGGCCAGTTAGCGGCAGTCAGTAAACTTGGTACCATAATTTTTTCCTCCATATGTAGTTGTAATCTTTTTAAGGAACAGGGTCGTAACCTCCTCTGGTAAACGGATTACAACGCAGAATTCTCCACACCGCCAGTCGTCCTCCTTTTAATGCGCCGTATTTCTCAATTGCCTCTTTCGCATACTGAGAACAGGTCGGATAAAATTTACAGGTGGAACCGCCCTTTATCGGAGACAGATATCTCTGATAAAATCTGATACCAGTGAGCAGAATCTTCTTCATAATACGTTACCCCTCATCTATAATCTTATGAAGATGACCCAGATGGAGCATTGCGCCGACAATATCTTTATAATCTTTTCCTTTGGCGCCTATTCTTGCTATAACAATTATATCTAATCCACATCTGAATCGTTCTTCTTGCAGTCTATAGCTTTCTCGGATTAATCTTGTTAATCTGTGCCGTACTATACTGTTTCCTACTTTTTTGCTTACAGATATTCCTAATCGATTCTGACTTGTCCCATTTTCCAGTACATACATGACCAGATATTTGTTGGCGTAAGATTTCCCTTTTCTATATATATATTGGAAATCTTTGTTCTTTTTCAGTGATTCGGAATACTTCATTGTCTTATTCTCCTAATTTTTCTGAGTAGAAGAAAAGGCCACATATATGCGGCCTACGCTGATAATTTCTTTCTTCCTTTTGCTCTTCTTGCAGCAAGTACTTTTCTTCCACCTGCTGTGCTCATTCTAGATCTGAAGCCATGTACTTTAGCTCTCTGTCTCTTCTTTGGCTGGAATGTCATCTTCATGGATATCCACCTCCTTATTTTATTCCAAGGGGCTTGCCCCCTAATTTTCATAAGACATCAGCCTTGATTATATAAAAAAAACCGCTCTACGTCAAGCTATTCCTCAAATTTTAAAAATATATTTATCCACATTTTGTGGAAAACTTTGTGGATTTTTGTGGATAACGTGTGGAAATCATATATTTTTTTAGATTTTTTCCCCATTTCATGCGCATTTTACAAGTGTTGATAATTGGGATTGAGTTTTCCACATATTTCAAATCTACATCAAGAGAAACTGCCAGTTGCCAAAGCATAGCGATAAAAGATTGCCTAAAGCAACTTTTTGATGTACAATGTAGAAGAGTGGGTTTATAGGTGAAAATCCGCGAATCAGACAGATTAGGAGTAAATATGATGAATACAGTAAAGGAAAAATGGCCTGAAATTATCGAACATCTCAGGGTCGAACATGAGTTGTCCAATGTATCGTTCAATACGTGGATCCAACCATTGAAAGTTTACGATGTCGTAGACAATACCGTATTTATATTAGTAAATATGAATGCGAGTGTAGAATATATTGAAAAAAAATATCAGCTTCCATTAAAAGTATGTATTGCGGAGATTACTGGAACTGAATATGAAGTTGTCTTCATTTCCGAGGATGATGACAGACTGAACGAGATTCAGAATATGGCCATTGAAGCAAATCAGAAGAAAAAAAGCAAAAGTGCTGCGGAAAAAGCCGGGCTTAATCCGAAGTATACTTTTGATACCTTCGTTGTCGGCGGTAACAATAATTTCGCCCATGCAGCTTCCCTTGCTGTAGCCGAATCTCCGGGAGAAGTATACAATCCCCTCTTCTTATATGGAGGTGTTGGACTTGGAAAGACTCATTTGATGCACTCAATTGCACATTTTATTCTGGACAAGAATCCAAAGAAAAAAGTCCTCTATGTAACCAGCGAGACATTTACCAATGAGCTGATCGAAGCTCTCAAAAACGGAAAAACCGCCGGAAACGAGTCCGCAATGTCGAAATTCCGCGATAAATACCGTAATAATGACGTACTTTTGATCGATGATATCCAATTCATTATCGGAAAAGAAAGTACACAGGAAGAATTCTTCCACACATTTAACCATCTGCATACATCCGGAAAGCAGATCATCATATCGTCTGATAAGCCGCCGAAAGATATTGAAACTTTGGAGGCCAGACTTCGTACGCGCTTTGAGTGGGGTCTGATTGCTGATATTTCATCACCTAATTATGAAACCCGTATGGCGATTTTACAGAAGAAGATTGAGCTGGATCATCTGGAAAAATACAATATTCCGAATGATGTACTCGAATATATCGCAACGAACGTTAAGACAAATATCCGAGAACTTGAAGGGTCTCTTAATAAACTGATTGCTCTTTATAAACTGAACAACACCGGTTCTATCGATATTGCCCTTGCAGCAGAGGCCTTAAAAGATATCATTTCTTCGGATAATCGCAGAGAAGTTACGCCTGAACTGATTTTGGACATCGTTTCCGAACATTTTGGTGTATCTATTCCTGATCTGAAAGGGAATAAACGTAACGCCGAGATCGTATTTCCGCGCCAGATTGCCATGTATCTGATCCGAAATATGACAGAAACTTCATTAAAAGCAGTCGGTGTCATTCTTGGGGGCAAGGATCACTCTACCATCAAGCATGGGATTGAGAAAATCGAGAACGAATTAAAGGCGGACGAGACTCTTTCTAACACTATTAATATTATAA
>PPYF01017138.1_pt1 | contig 15306 bp, 14 predicted proteins | sample 1559871 | NCBI WGS metagenome assembly PPYF01 (sample SAMN08240021, study PRJNA423297) | Human gut metagenome, whole genome shotgun sequencing project. | reverse complement strand
CTTCTAAGAGTTGTCGATCTTACGTGTAATGTGCTGGGTGGCCCCCAGATTCCTGCGACTTTAGTCGTAGGAGGTTCAATATAGGGATGCAGATAATTATTCTATACGCAAACAGGCATGATCAAGATTCTTCTAGTTTAGCTGGGGCAAGTATGCTATAATTTTCATGTTAAAACGTTAAATACGGAAGGTTTAATATGAAGATCGCATTAGTTACCGACAGTACGGCCAATTTGTCCGCAGCCGAAATTGAAAAGTATAATATCAAGGTCATTCCTATTCCGATTTACATCGATGACAAGGAATACCTGGAAGGAATCAACATCACTTCTGAAGAGCTTTTTGAATCGCAGCGGAGTGGCTCCAGCTTCCCGACCACTTCCCAGCCGAAGATGGGGGACCTCATCACGACTTTTGACAACTTCAAGGATGAGGGTTACGACGCGATCATCTACATTTGCCTCTCCAGCGGGATTTCAGGTTCCTACAGCACCTTGATGGGGATCGCGCAAAGCAACCCGGACTACCACCTGTACCCGTTTGACTCACAAATTACTGTTCGCCTGCAGGGTTACCAAGTTCTGGCAGCAGCTAAGATGATCGAAAAGGATAGCTACAGTCCGGAAGAGATCATCGCCAAGCTGGCTGAAATCAGGTCAACTGTCGACGAACTCTTTATCGTTGATGACTTGAACAACTTGTGCCGGGGCGGCCGTTTGAGCAATGCCAGCGCCTTTATCGGGTCACTCTTGAACATCAAGCCTTTGCTGACTTTCAACGATGAAGCTAAGATCGTGGCTTACGACAAGGTGCGGTCAATGAAGCGGGCAGTTAAGAAGATCGAACAAGAAGCCCTGGAAAAGATCAAGTCATTGGACATCCCAGAAGACAAGCTGCGGATCTTGATCATTCAGTCAAATGACGCCGCGCAAGCTGAAGAAGTCATGAACTACCTCAAGGCTGAAGTGCCAAAGGCTGTCTTTGAAATGGACGAATTTAGCCCGGTTATCGCGACTTACCTGGGCGAAAAGTCAATCGGCATCACTTGGATGATTGACGTTGAACAGATGGAATTCTAGTTTTTTAGAATTCAGAATTTGCTGTGTTCAGTAAAAGAAGAAAGAAATTTGGAAAATGAGAATCAAAAAGTGGGCCGTTATGGCCCTTTTTTGCGGTATTTTTTGACGGGTTGCAGCAAGCAGACCGCTTCAAAAGAGGCAAGCAATAGTTCAAATAAAAGCAGTCAGAGCAGCAAGTCTAGCGTTAAAAAGACCAGCAAAGCTTCGTCAAGTTCAGCTAAAGCAGTAAAACTTGATGCGGCAAAACTGACGCCGCAGGAAAGCGGCAGCTTGATTACGCTCTACTGTGCTGACCGCTTTGGCGGAGAATGGTCTAATTTGCTTCAAGCAGGGCAGAATGGCTCTTTGACTATTACCCTGCACAAGACCAGCGACTACGAATTTAAGCAGCCGGGCAGCGGCTATGCTTATGAAGCCGCGGCGTCCGGACAAACAGGGACGACCTATTATACTCTTAGCGGAAGCACTTTTTACTTCTACCAAGGAGTAAAAGTAGCAGGCAGTGGCAGCTTTTTGGGCCAGGCAACTAAGCAGGAAATGGCTGACTATATCGTTAAAAAAGGCCAGCTGGCTGAATTCAAGCAACTGGCCAAGAAGGTCGAGATCGTGGATAAATCTGGACAAACTCAGCGCCTGTCTGAAGGGCGGAGCGGCTACTTTACCATCCCCGCGGAAATGCAGGGAACCTGGTATTCTGCAAGCAACTATGATGGTGAGACAACGCATTCTAAGTACGTCTTTGGCCAAAGTACAATTTTTATTCAAGACGACAAGTACGATACAAAGGGAACCACAACTACCCTGTACACTAGGTCGAGTGATTTCAAAATGCCGTTACCGCCAACCGAAAAACAAATGGATCAGGTAAAAGGCTGGGGCTTGGGACACCTGTACCAGCAGGACGGTTTAAACTACATGAATGTCATGGGTTGGTACCAAACTGCCGGAAGTAGTACATCTTTTGCCGTTCATACTGAAAATATTGCTGGCAATAATGTGCAAATATTGGTTTGTGCTAGTGGTGCCCGTCCTTGGGTCGATGGAATTGCCTACCGCAGCCAGGCAATGGCTGAAAAGCTGCAGGACCAGCATTTTGATGATCTGCACTATCGTGATGATGAGTAATTAAATATAACCGAAAACTAAAGCAAAACAGCGCCAGCAGGAAAATCTGCTGACGCTGTTTTTTTCGATTATTTTTCAACTCGGGCTTTAATTTTGCTACGCGGGGTCCAATTGAGGGCGAGAACGGCAAAAATAATCATCACAGATGCCGCGTAATCCATCATTTGCGGATGAAAGTGAAAGACGATGATGGAGCCAATCATGGAGGCCAGCGGTTCAAAGGCATCCATAAAGGCGACCGTCATCCCCGAAATATGGCCTAAAGCATGGTTTTGCCAAAGCGTCGGGATGATCGTGCCCATAACGATGACGACTGACAGGTTGAGATAGACGGTCGGTGAACTCGGCAGGCTGGGCCAGACTGGATGAATTGCCGTCAAAATCAAACCGGAGATAAGCAGGCCCCAGCCAGTAACTGAAATAGTGGACTGCCTGGTCACCAGGGCTTGGGGAAGCAAGCTGTTGGCCGCTGCCCCAACCGCTGACATAATGCCAAAAAGAAGGGTAAGAGGCGCGATCCTAAGGTCATGGATATTGCCATGCGTTGACAGGAGAAAGACTCCGCCAAAAGCAAGCAGGCTGGCCGCGACATCAAACGGCCGCAGAGCCTCTTGATTGGTCAAAGTCAGATAGGCCAAAACAAAGAAGGGACCGATAAACTGAATGACCGTCGCGATTGCCGCGTTAGCCTGGGCTACTACCAAAAAGAAGCAGTACTGGAAGGGCAGAACACCGATAACTGCATATGCCAGAAGCTGAACCGCGCTCTTCTTGTCTTTCCATACCTGCCAGGGATGCTTGCCCGTCAGCTGGGCCACAGTTAACAGGATCAAGCCTGAGCAAACCTGCCGCATTTGCGTAACCCAAATCGGCGTGATGCGGGGGTCCAAGTTAAAGAGGCCCTTGGCAAAGAGGCCAGAAATACCCCATAGGATGCAGGCGGCAGCTGCCAGGCCGGCCCACTTGCTGTTTGATTTCATCTTTTCTTTCTAACTTTCTTTCTCTCTAGATATAGATTTCATCATTATTCGCATATTTTCAGAAAACAACCTTGTCCATTTTACCACACTGCTGGCAGGACTCTTCAACAAAGTCAAAAAATACCCTGGAAGTCGCAATCAACAACTTCCAGGGTTTGTTTCAATGGTAAGGATAGAGAGTCAAAGTTTAAGAAATCAGCTATTTCTTGTGAGTCAAGATTCTGACGCGGGTAACAGCCGGGATCTGTTCCAGGTTGAGCACCACCTCGTCTTGGGTCGCCTGGTCGATCTCATCGATGTCGATCATGGTGTAGGCGTACTTGTCCTTGGCCTTGTTGACCAAGTTTTCAATGTTGATGCCACGGCCAGCCAGGTAGGTTGAGATCTGCCCGATCATGTTTGGAATGTTCTTGTGAATCAAAGTGATCCGGTGGTCGCTTTCAAACGGTGCTGACACGTTCGGCAGGTTGACCGAGTTGATAATGTTCCCAGTTTCCAAAAATTCGATGGTTTGCTTTGCCGCCATCCGGGCACAGTTGATTTCCGCTTCAATCGTTGATCCGCCGATGTGGGGCATGATGACGATGTCATCGTTGTGCAAAATCGTGGCATCACTGAAGTCGGTGTAGTACTTGCCCAAACGGTGTTCTGCCAAGGCTTCAACGACAGCCTTGTTGTCAACGATCCCCAGGCGGGCAAAATTGAGCAAGATAGTGTTTGGCTTCATCTGCGCGATCTTGGCGTCAGCAATCAAACCGGTCGTCTCCTCGTTCTTTGGCACGTGGACGGTCACAAAGTCCGCGTCCTTAACGGCGTCAGCGATGCTGGTGGCCCGCTTGATATGGTCTGACAAGCGCCATGCGGCTTCAACCGTCAAGTATGGGTCATAGCCGACAACCTTCATCCCCAAATCAAGGCAGGCGTTGGCTACCAGTGAGCCGATGTGGCCCAAACCAATCACGGCCACCGTCTTGCCCAGCAATTCCGTTCCGTTGAAGCTGGTCTTTTCCTTTTCCGTCCGCAGGGTGATGTCCGCGCCCGGCTTGGCGTTAGCTGACCAGTTGGCGGCAGCCACGATGTTCCGGCTGGCGATGATCATAGAAGCCAGTACCAATTCCTTAACGGCATTGGCGTTGCCGCCTGGAGTGTTGAAGACCACAGTCCCATTTTCCAGGGCCTTGTCCAAAGGCACGTTATTGTAGCCGGCCCCGCAGCGGGCGATGGCCTTCAAATTCTCGGGAAATTCATGGTCATGGAGGTCAACTGATCTGATCAGGTAGGCATCTGGATTGTCAGTTTGGTTGATCCGGTAGTTGTCGCCAAATTCGGCTAAGCCTTCTTTAGCAATGGCATTGTAAGTTTTAATTTGGTACATGGGGAATCCTTTCAAAAAATAGTGCTTGGCGTCAAAATCCTTAATAAAGTCACAGAGGGCCTGAACCCCTTCCAGCGGCATGGCGTTGTAGATGCTTGCCCGCATCCCGCCAACCAGGCGGTGGCCTTTCAAGTTAAGCAGCTGGTGGGCGGTTGCCTCTTTGACAAACTCCGCGTCCAGGTCCGGGTCGCCGCTGACAAAAGGCACGTTCATAATTGACCGGCTGTCTGGATCAACCTTGCTCTCAAAATTCTTGGATTCAGCCAGGCAGTCATAAAGGAGCTTGGCCTTTTCTTGGTTGATGGCTTCAATACCGGCCACGCCGCCTTTTTCCTTAAGCCACTTAAGGGCCAGGCCAGCCACGTAAACCTGGAAGACTGGCGGGGTGTTCAAGGCTGATTCCTTCTTGGCTTCAGTAGCAAAGTCAAAGAGGCCAGGCAGGTCATCATGCTTGACCAACAGGTCCTTTCTGATGACCAAAACGGTCAAGCCGGCAGGGGCCAGGTTCTTCTGCGCTCCGGCGTAGATAACAGCGAATTTGCTGTAGTCGTATTCCTGGCCCAGGAAATTGGAGGACATGTCAGCTACCAGAGGGATGTCGGTCTTAGGAATTTGGTCGTCTCTGTAGGCCGTCCCCATAATAGTGTTGTTGGTCGTGATGTGGAGGTAGTCGTAGTCTTGATCAAATTCAGTCGGGATTTCCGGAACAGCAGTGTAATTGTTGTCCTTGGCGCTAGCGACGATGTCAACGGTTAGGCCTGGTACTTTAGCCGCGTCTTCTGCTGCTCTTTGGGCCCAGTGACCACTGTCCACGACCGCGATCCGGTGGTACTTGCGGGCCAGGTTCAAAGGAATTGTGGTGAATTGCTGGGTTGCCCCGCCGGTCAAGAAGAGGACGTCGTATTCTGCCTGGTCCAGCTTCATAAGTTCCAAGAGGTTGGCCTTGGTTTCCGCGTAGAGCTCCTTGTAAAGGGCTGACCGGTGGGAGATTTCCATGACGCTCATGCCGCTGTGGGCATAATCTGGCAAGTCTTGTTTGATTTGGGCAATGACTTCGACCGGCAGCATGGCTGGACCAGCCGCGAAGTTGTAGCATGTCATAAGTAAAGAATTCCTTTCCGAAAAAACAAAGGGCACCCGCCTTGCGTGAGTGCCCTTTGCCATGAGATGTTATGTTGGAGTTGTTGTTTCGGCCTCACTGTTTTAAACTGTGCTGAAGGCCATCACAAATCGCAGCCTTCTTAAGTGGAAGAAGACTGGGAGGAGGAAAAAAGTTTGTTTTGCATTTGAATTGTCTGTAAAGTAAACATTTTTTCGCTCCTTTCGTGTGATTAATTTTATTATAAGTGCAAAATTAGAAATGTCAACACAATTTTAATTTTGGCATAATATTTCTTAGCAAAGAAAAGAGAAAAAGAAAGTCTAGAAACAATGGAGGACCAGCATGACCACATTCTACTTTATCCGGCACGGGCAAACCTTTGCCAACAAGGCGGGCTTGAAGCAGGGGACCATCAATACCCCCAACACCTACTTGACCGACCTGGGCAAGGAGCAGGCGCAAAAACTGGCTGACCAGTTCGACATCAGCAATTTCGACCGCCTTTTCGTTTCCCCCTTGGTCAGAACCAAGCAGACAGCCGAAATTTTGAACAAGAAGGCCGGCCTGCCGGTTGAAACGGACGACCGCCTGCTGGAGATTTCCTACGGGGACTGGGATGGGCAAAAGAACAGCGAATTGATGGCTGAATACCCGAATTACTTTTCTCCCCTGGTCAATGACGTGACGGAAGACTACGTGCAGGCAGCCCCAAAGGCGGAAAGCTTTGCCCATGTGGAAATGCGGACCGCTGAATTCGTGGAGGAAATCAGCCAAAAGTATCCAGAAGACCAGATCGTGGTAGTGACCCACGGTTTCACGGTCAGATCTTTTGCCATTAATGCCACGGGTGGCCAGGGCCTGCAGATCCTGGAACCAGACAACTGCTCCGTCACCAAGATCCTCGTTGACCCCCTGTCATTTAAGCAGCACCTTGTCTACTACAACCGGACAGTGACTGCTTTTTAGCAATATTTATTAGATATAGAAAAACAGAACCGCTTGGTTCCGTTCTTTTATTTGCTCTTTAATCAACGGACTTTAAAGCATCCAGCATGTTGACGGACTTGATCTTCTTGTGCATGATCAAGGCGACTAAAGCAGTGATCGCGGCCGGAATTAAGGCTGAATAGAGGAAGTTGCTGATCTTCATCGCCGGGTCAAACCTGGCGTTGTCTGGCGGCAGGCTGGTGATGATGAAGGTGTGCAGGCCGATCCCGGCCAGGTAGCCGCAGAGGATGCCGATAATGGAGAGGATAATCGTTTCCCGGTAAATGTAGAGGGTGGTTTCCTGGTCAAAGAAGCCGAGCACCTTGATGGTCGACAGCTCTCTGATTATTTCCTCAACAATGATGTTGGACTTTTTCAATCACGAAGTTGATGTCCCGGTTGGCGTAAACTGTCGTGTCACCGGACTGGTAAGTTTTTGTATTATGCTTCACTTCAATAAGTGCCATAATAGCTTACTTTAGCCATAAAAAAGAGCGTGCCGTAAAATGGCCACGCTCTTACAAGTTGCTGACAAATTAATGATGAGAGCAACTCTTGCCGGTTAAATTTCGTTGATGCCGATTCGATCCAGCTTCTGGTCGCGGATGGTCAGTTCTTCTTCAGTTTCGCCGATACCAACCCCGCAGACCGGCATGAAGCCGGCTGGCAGGTCCAGCTTCATAACTGTTTCTGGGTGAGTGGCCAGAGCAGCTGCCGCGCCAAAGAGGTAGCAAGCCCCCAGGCCCTTGTTTTCAGCAGCCAGAACCATGTTGTGGGCAATAATCCCGGCACTGGCATAGGCCATCTCGTCCTGCTTCTTGGCAGAGACCAAAATCAAGGTCGGCACACCGTACAAGGGATGTGATTCCAGATCGCCAAACATCATGGCTGCTTCCTGGTCGATCTCCTTTAAAAGCTTTGGGTCATTAATGATCGTCAGCTGGTAGTTCTCGTATAAGCCGCGGGCTACTGGAGCCAGTTCAGCTGCTTCGATGATCTTCTTGACCTGCTTCTTGTCAGCCGGCTTGCCAGTATAAGTCCGGATTGACTTACGTGATTTCAACAATTTCGTAAACTTCATGGATGATTTTCCCTCCTGTCAATCTAACAAAACACATGTCTGTCGATTCCTTAGCTCGATTATACCGCAATCACTTCAGTAAGCGGTTGAAAATAGTTTTAAACTTTTTCTACAAAAATTCCCTGCTTTTTCGATAAAAAAGCTTGACTTAAAGGGTAAAAGTCTTTATAGTTAAGAAAAAATATGAATGACCTTTAAATTTAGTCCCGTGAGGCTAAGAAGGCAGCTCAAAATCCATATATAAATAAGAAATTCTTGGCAAACATTCGAATTGACAGGAAGACCGGGGAGGAAGCTTTCCGGGCAGTTTAAGCAGACTTTGAGAGACCATTTTAGACACGGAGACTGAGTGTATAAAATGGTCTTTTTGCTTAAGTTATTTTCGAAAGGATGCCAAATCATCATGACCACTGTTAGCCAAAACCAAGTCGTTGTCGAAACTGAAGACAAGCAAGACAACTTGCTCCGTCTGCCTTACTTTGTCAGCGTTGAACAACTGAGCGCCGACGACGTGCTGCACCTGCTGCAAAGAGCCCAATACTTCAAGAACGGCGGGGAAGTACCAGCCTTGAGCCGGCCAATCTTCTGCACCAACATGTTCTTTGAAAACTCAACCCGGACCCACACCAGCTTTGAAGTTGCTGAAAGAAGGCTGGGCTTGACTGTAATCCCATTTGACCCATCCCACTCTTCAGTCAACAAGGGGGAAAACCTCTACGACACTGAACTGACCATGGCATCTCTGGGCATCGAAATCAGCGTGATCAGACACCCGGAAAACGCCTACTACAACGAAATCATCCGTTCAAAGGAAGGCCAGCACCTGCAAATGGGCCTGGTTAACGCTGGTGACGGTTCCGGCCAGCACCCATCCCAAAGCATGCTGGACATGATGACCATCTACAACGAATTCGGCCACTTCGACGGCTTGAAGATCATGATCGTCGGTGACTTGACCAGCTCCCGGGTTGCCCGGTCAAACATGGAAATCTTGAACACCCTGGGCGCGGAAGTCTACTTCTCAGGTCCGGAATACTGGTACGACGCTGAAGAATTCAGCAAGTACGGCACTTATGTCAAGAACATTGACGATGAAATCCCAGAACTGGACGTCTTGATGCTGCTCAGAGTTCAGCACGAACGCCACAACGGGGCAGAAGCCAAGACTGAACAGCTCTTTGATGCCAAGGACTACAATGCTGCCTACGGTCTTAACCAACGCCGCTACGACATGCTTAAGGATGACGCCATCATCATGCACCCGGGCCCAATCAACCGCGGGGTTGAATGGGACGGTGACCTGGTTGAAGCACCTAAGTCCCGCTACGCTGTCCAAATGCACAACGGGGTCTTTGTCAGAGTGGCCATGATCGAAGCCGTTCTGCGCGGCCGTAAGTTGGGAGGCCTTGAATAATGACCATTTTGCTGAAAAACGGCCTGGTTTACCAGGAAGGCGAATTCATCAACGAAGACGTCTTGATCTCCGGCAGCAAGATCCAGGCCATCGGCCTGGATCTGCCAGAAGAGGGTGCTGAAGTCTACGACTTAAAGGGCAAGCTCCTGGCACCTGGCTTAGTGGACATCCACGAACACTACAGAGAGCCGGGCTTTACCTACAAGGAAACCATCAAGACGGGGTCTGAAGCAGCGTCCCGGGGCGGTTTCACCACGGTCTGCACCATGCCTAATGTTGACCCGGTCCCAGATGACCTGGAAACTTTTGAAAAGCAGGTTGCTTTAAATGAAGCCAACAGCTGCGTCCACCTCAAGCAATACGGGGCTATTACTGAAGACCTGACCAGTGACCAGGTGGTTGACATGGCGGCCTTGAAAGAAGCGGGGGCTTTTGCCTTCAGCAATGACGGCCACGGCATCCAGCAAGCCGGCACTATGTATGAAGCTATGCAGGAAGCTGCTAAGGTAGGCCTGGCCATCTGTGAGCACATCCAGGATGACTCTCTTTACCATCATGGGGTGATGAATGCCGGCGAGAAGGCGGAAGAACTCGGCCTGCCAGGCATCCTGGGGGTCAGTGAATCTGCACAATTGGCCAGAGACCTGGTTTTGGCGCAGGCTACCGGGGCTCACTACCATGCCTGCCACGTTTCTACCAAGGAAAGCGTAGAACTGATCCGGATCGCCAAGGAATACGGAATCAATGTAACCGCCGAAGCCGCACCTCACCACCTGCTTTTGAGCGAAGAAGAGATTGACGGCAACAACGGTTACTACAAGATGAACCCGCCGCTTAGATCAAAGGAAGACCAGTTTGCCTTGATTGAAGGGATCCTGGACGGGACGATCGACTTGATCGCGACTGACCATGCTCCGCACAGCCGGGAAGAAAAGGCCGGTGATATGCGGAAGGCTGCTTTTGGGATCATTGGCAATGAAACTGCTTTTGCCAGCCTTTACACCAAGTTCGTCAAGAGCGGGCAAATGGACCTGAGCCTGCTTTTGGACCTCATGAGCTACCAGCCAGCCAAGCTCTTTGGCCTGGACGCTGGTGTCCTGGCTCCAGGCAAGGAAGCCGACCTGGCCGTCTTTGACCTGGACCACGCCGAAAAACTGGCCGAAGAAGACTACTTGTCCAAGGGGGTTAACACACCTTTCACCGGCCAGGAAGTCTACGGCATGACCGCCTTGACTTTTGTCAGCGGCAAGCTGGTTTACAAGAGCAAGCACTTTGCCGACTAGGCAAATGGCAAAATAAAATTTTTACCACAGAAGAAAATAACTAGCAAAAGACGAAAATAAGTCCTTCTCTAATCAGAGGAGGACTTATTTTGTTTGGCGCTGGCATTGAGGGCGGCCCGTTGCTCTCTTTGGTCAACGTGGGTGTATAGGTCGGTGGCTGAGGTGCCTTTTTGCCCCAGTTGCTGGGCGACCATGACCTGGTCCTTGGTCGCCTGATAGAGTTCAGAAGCGACCGTGTGGCGGAGCTTGTGGGGGGTGAGAGGGTGGCCGAAGGCAGCAGAATACTTGCCAACCATTTTTTCGATGGCATTGGTCGTCATCCGCCGGCATTCCTGGTGGTAGCTGGTTAAGAAAAAGGCCTTGTTAGTGGCTGGGGCCTTGTAGCGGTCTGCCCGGATTGCCAGGTACTTTTCCAGGTAGGGGAGGGTCCAGTCAGCAACTGGCACTGAGTCTCTCTGTCCGCCCTTCCGGGTGATATCTAAAGTTGCCTCTTTTAAGTTGAGGTCCTTCATGTCAACCCCGGCGCATTCAGAAACCCGGATTCCCGTGCCTAAGATCAAAGCGATGACTGCCATGTCCCGTTCCTTGTTTTGCTTAAAAGAAGAAAGGGCGCGTCCACTGCAGAGGCCGGCAAATTTTTGGTCCAAAAAGTCCATGAACTGGTATTTCAAGTTGCCGGTGTACATGTGAGCTTCTAAGGCATGAGCCCGGTAGTTCAAGGTGCTTGTATAAGGAAGGGAATTGATCTTGAGCATGACATTGCGGTCAAAATAAGGCTCGCCATTGTTCTTGTCAGCCGTGATCGTCAAGTACTTGTACAAGGAGCGCAGGGCGTTGAGCGACCGGTTGACGGTCGTCGGGGAGTTGAGGTGTCCCTGCTTGTTCCTGCTGTGCTCCAGTTTATCCAGGTAGAGCATGACATCGCTCCGGCTCAATTTTTCCAGGTCGCTTGGCAGCACTTGGCTGGGACTTTTCGCCTGGGTCAAATTTTCAGCGATCAGCCAGGAGAAAAAGCGGCGGATTTCCGTTAAGTACTGGTAGCTGGTGGTCAGAGAGTGCCTTGTTTCCAGCTGGTATTCCTTGACAAAGTCCGGCATCTGGGCCATTTCCCGGTCGATGAGGGAGAGGTATTTCTTGGTTTCCATATGACTCCTTATCCTTTCTCCAAAAAGTGGTTCTTGCACTCGTCTTCAATGATGGTCAGCATTTCTTCTAAGATGCTATAATTACCAATATTTTTCCGTTAGCTTAATTATACTAGAAAGAAGGCGAACCGACAGCTAGTTGATCAGTTGACTGTCTTTCAGCCAGGCGGCTTTTTGCTTGGAAAAGCGTTAAAATAGAGCTGACTATTGAAAAAATGAAAGAGGCAGAAAAATGCTCAAGTTTATTACAGCCAGCGACAGTTTCAAGGAAAGCTTGTCAGCCAAAGCGGCCTGCCAGGCCATGGCAGATGGGATCAAGCGGGTCTTTCCCGAGGCCGAAGTCATCCAGGTTCCCATGGCCGATGGGGGCGAGGGGACGGTCGATGCAATCTTGTCCTGCATCCCCGGGGAAAAAGTGGAAAAGATGGTTACCGGTCCCGATGGCAGAAGGCTCTTGGCCAGCTATGGTCTGATCAATGACGGGGAATGCGCGGTGATCGAGACGGCAGCAGCCAGCGGCCTGGGCTTGCTTGCGAAAAAGGACCTCGATCCAATGACGGCAACTACTTTTGGGACCGGGGAGCTGCTTCTTGACGCGTTGAAGGGGGGCGTTAAAAAGATTATCGTGGGCTTAGGCGGCAGCGCGACTAACGATGGCGGTGCCGGCCTGGCTCAGGCTTTAGGGGTTAGGTTTTTAGATAAAAATGGCCAAGAGCTGCCTTTTGGCGGAGGAAGTTTAGACCAATTAGCCAGAATTGATACCAGCGGCTTGGCTCCCCGCTTAAAAGAAGCAAAAATAATCCTGGCCAGTGACGTGACCAATCCTTTGACCGGACCCAATGGAGCATCTGCGGTTTTCGGCCCGCAAAAAGGGGCGGACAAGGAGATGGTCCAGAAGCTTGACGCTAGCCTTCACCATTATGCAGCCGTGATCAAGGAGCAAGTTGGGAAAGACGTAGAGAACGTTCCTGGCAGCGGGGCGGCTGGCGGCCTGGGAGCGGGCTTTTTGGCCTTCAGCAATTGCCAGATGCAGGCGGGCGCCCAGATCGTGATCAAGGAGAGCCATTTGGCGGAAAAGATGCGGGATGCTGACTATGTCTTTACGGGCGAAGGCGGGATTGACTTCCAGACTAAATTCGGCAAGACACCCTATGCCGTGGCCCAAGTTGCCAAAAAGCTTGGCATACCGGTTTTTGCCCTGGCTGGCCAGGTCGGAGATGGAATTGACAGCTTATATGAAGCAGGCTTTACGGGGATTTTTGGCATCCTGCCAGGCATCTGCAGCTTGCCGGAAGCTTTAGCAGACGGAGGAGATAATTTAGCCCGGACCAGTGAAAACGTAGCCCGGGTGGTTAAGGCCGCCAGAGTAAATTTACAGTAAAGGCTTACTATTAAGGAAAAATAGCATTTTTTCATTTTTTTGTCTTTCAGCCGATTATTTTCGCATATGCTCTGTAATTTTTTTCAAAAGATTGCGATAATAAGAATAGACGAGGAGAGAGAATTCAAAAATTAAGGGGTGCAAAAAGATGAAAGAATACTATTTAGACTATCGTGAGCAAGTGCGGAATATCTTGGATGCTTTGGACGACAGCAGTACATCCTTGCGCCTGGGAGCAGTCGCGATTGAAAACCTCTTGACCCTGGCCAGAGTTGACCTGGATGATGAAGACGAAGAAGCTTCTGATGACTCAGACGCCATTGAAGAGGCAGATAGCGGCGGGGACCTAGCAGATGCGGAAACAGAGGACAAGGAGCAAGTCAAAATCATCCGTCATGAAGAACCAACCGCCAGCATTCATTACCAGATCTCGGCTGGCAACCAGCTCTGCCGTTTTTCCCGGGCCTTGAAGGGCGGGAGTTTTTACACCGAGCAGGGGGACCTGGTCAGCGAGATCAATGAGCTGGCCGTCAAAAATCTGAACGTGGAAAACGGCGATTTAGTCGAGCTGGACCCCAGCAGCCAGCCGCCCCGGGTAGTCCGGATAGTGGAAGCCGGCAACCTGCCTTCTAATATCGCAACTATGTCATATGGGGTGGTAGAAAGGGATCCTGCCGGCGACTTGTATGTCAGCCGCAGCGCCATGGGCGAGAGCTTGAGTGAGTGCGCGGGCATTGACCGCTATGAGGTGCCGGCGATCATTGATGCTCGGCAAACCGAGACAGGTTTTGTCCATGAAGGCGACATCGTTGACTTGGCCTGGTATAAGAACAGCCCCAGCAATATGATCGTCCGCTGGGTCAGCCAGACTAAGGGAGAAGAAGCCCCAAAGAAGGAAAAGCCGGCTGAAAAGAAGGTAAAAAGCGAAAAGGAAGACAAGGATAAAGGAGAGAGCGTAACGACCTTGAATTTCGACCTGCATGGCCGCAGCGTGGCGGTGGTCATCGGCAATGAGCTCCGCAGCCAGGAGATTCAGAAGATGGTAGGTGAGCACCACGGCCGCTGCAAGGTGATTGACGCCTTCAAGTTTTCCGATACGGAATCTTTTTACAAGCACGCTCTCAAGCGGGCTGACGTAACGGTCATGGTGCAGAATTTGAATAAGCACTCAACCAGCAAGGCTCTGCGCAAGTATGCCAAGCGGCTGGCCATCGCGGATTCGGCGGGTCTGTCTTCAATTGAGCGGGCGATCTACCGGGCTATGCACGGCCTGCCGGCTTATGAGACATCTACCCAGCCGATCGCGTATCCGGTCAAGGAGCTGGCACTTAGTTAATTTTTAGAAAGGTTGGCGATAAAGTGGCATTTTTGGACAAAGATAAATTCGTTGAGATGGATAAAATCGGCGCGACCTGGCTGGACCGGGGGGCGGAAGCCTACCGGCAGGGGGACTATGAACTGGCCCTGCAGTGCTATAAAAAGGCAGCTGACTACGGCAATTCCCAGGCTATGTGCAATTTAGGCTACATCTATGCATTTGGCCGGGTTGGTGAAGCCGACCAGGAGAAGGCTTTTTACTACTTTACTCAAGCATCTTTGGCCGGCAACCCGAATGCCTTCTATAAGCTGGGGGATGCTTTCCGTTTTGGCAATTTTGTAAAGAGAAACGACGAGATTGCCTTTCAATATTACAGCATGGCGGAAAGCGTCCTGCAGGAAGGCGACGAAGACATGATTGCTGAGATCGACTACCGCCTGGCCCTTTGCTACGCCAGAGGCTGGGGGACTGACCAGCGCTGGGACCTGGCCTTGAAGTATATCAATGAGGCTCAGCTTTATGCCTACCGGAACAAGCAGCATGGCGAGTACAACTGGCAAAAGACCAGCCAGCGGATCAACAAGCTGCATGATGAGATAGTAAGCGAAATGTTTTCATAAGTTTTAAGCAGCTGCCTGGGGCGAACCGGGCAGCTGCTTTTTTCTGATTTATCCAAAATAGCTATTTTCTTTGGCCCTGCAATCAGCCTGGCTTATAACGATATATGAAAAGATAATAATAACTTAAAATCTATAGATTTGGATAGATGTAAAAATGATAGATAGATTATGGGTGTTTCACCAGCGTGCTGCTGTCAACTTGCTAGACTACTATACAACTATTGAGATAATTATTTCATTATTTATTGCTGGCTTGCTTGCCTTGGTCTACAAGAACAGCCACTACAGCAAGCAGCAGAAACGCAGCAGCTACTGGTCTTTAGGCCTCTTGCTAATCTTGAACCTCCTACGACTAAAGTCGCAGGAATCTGGGGGCCACCCAGCACATTACACGTAAGATCGACAACTCTTAGAAG